>Ga0228631_1001226_pt1 | contig 12876 bp, 13 predicted proteins | sample 39DmetaG_FD_183049 | JGI IMG/M metagenome (GOLD analysis project Ga0228631, IMG submission 183049) | Seawater microbial communities from Monterey Bay, California, United States - 39D | ecosystem: Environmental > Aquatic > Marine > Coastal | place: USA: California | collected 2016-09-28
CTGTCCTATGACCTGCCCAAAGTCAAAACCATTGCCGGTGCCAAGCACGACTGGGAATTGGTCATCGGAATGGAAGTCCACGCGCAGGTCAGCTCAAACTCAAAGCTGTTTTCTGGCGCATCGACCCTGTTCGGCGCAGAGCCCAATTCCAACGTGGCCTTTGTGGACGCAGGCATGCCCGGCATGTTGCCCGTTATCAACGAATTCTGCGTAGAGCAGGCTGTGCGCACGGGCCTTGGCCTCAAGGCACAGATCAACCTGACCTCGGCGTTTGATCGCAAAAACTACTTCTATCCGGATTTGCCACAAGGCTATCAGATTTCGCAGCTGTACCACCCCATCGTGGGTGAGGGCGAAGTGCTGGTCGAAATGGGCGCGGGCTCTGCCAAAGAAGCCCCGACCGCGCGGCTTGTGCGCATTGAGCGGATCCACCTGGAGCAAGACGCCGGCAAATCCATCCACGACATGGACCCCGCGATGTCATTCGTGGACCTAAACCGGACGGGCGTGGCCCTGATGGAAATCGTGTCGCGCCCCGACATTCGTGGCCCCGAAGAGGCCGCTGCCTACTTGGGCAAGCTGCGCCAGATTCTGCGGTACTTGGGCACCTGTGATGGCAACATGCAAAGCGGCAGCATGCGTGCGGATGTGAACGTTTCGATCTGTTTGCCCGGCGCCTATGAGAAATACCAAGAAACGCAGGATTTCTCGCACCTTGGCACCCGGTGTGAGATCAAGAACATGAACTCCATGCGGTTTATCCAAGCCGCTATTGAGGTCGAGGCCCGCCGCCAGATCGCCATCGTTGAAGCAGGCGGTAGCGTCGAGCAGGAAACCCGGCTCTATGATCCCGACAAGAACGAAACCCGTTCGATGCGGTCCAAGGAAGAAGCACACGATTACCGCTATTTCCCTGATCCCGACCTCCTGCCGCTGGAAATTGAGCAGTCGTGGGTCGATGAAATCGAAGCCTCGCTGCCCGAACTGCCCGACGCCAAGAAGGCCCGGTTTATGTCCGACTTTGGCCTGAGCGATTATGACGCAAGCGTTCTGACCGCTGAAACTGCCGATGCGGTCTATTTTGAGGCTGTGGCTGAGGCCGCAGGCGACGGCAAGCTGGCCGCCAACTGGGTCATCAATGAGCTGTTTGGTCGTTTGAAAAAGGACGACGCAGACATCGCTGACAGCCCCGTTTCGCCTGCGCAATTGGCAGGGATCATCGCGCTGATCAAAGCGGATGAAATCTCGGGCAAGATTGCCAAGGACCTGTTTGAGATCGTCTACACCGAAGGCGGCGACCCGGCTGAGATTGTCGCAGCGCGCGGCATGAAACAGGTGACCGACACAGGTGCGATTGAACAAGCCGTTGACGACATCATCGCCGCCAACCCCGCGCAGGTCGAAAAGGCACAGCAGAACCCCAAGCTCGCGGGCTGGTTCGTGGGTCAGGTGATGAAGGCAACGGGCGGCAAAGCAAACCCTGCGGTCGTCAACCAAATCGTTGCGAAAAAACTGGCAGGTTAAGACCGCAATGCTGCCGGGTGCCTTGGCATCCGGCGGGTCATTTGGCCAGCGGCAAGTGGACGCGTCGCGCTAGGCCATCCGGGCCGCGCGCAGCCAAATCGCCACGAACACCAACGACAGAACCATATTCCATGTGGCCATCGACAGGCCCATGAAAGACCACGCGATTTCATTGCACATGATGATCGTGTCTTGGATTGCCGTGCTCAGCAAATCAGCCCCGCTGAGGGTGCCCAGATCATTACCCGCGCCACTGCACGCGCTTGGGCCTTCCCACCAGCCCTGCTCAACCCCGGAATGGAAGGCGCCAATCCCTGCGGTCGTTAACGCAGCAGCGGCGCCCACATAGGCCGTCACCCGTGGCGCGATGCCAGCAATTGCGACCAAGCCCAGAACAATCGCCGCCCCGTGTGGCCAGCGTTGCCACAAGCACATCTGGCACGGCGCATAGCCCAGCGCCTGGAACAAATACGCGCCAGCGAGCAGCACCAAAGAGCCGCCAGCCGCGACCATAACCATTTGTTTTTGAGACATATCGTGCAGGATCATAAAAACCTAAGGGCCGCAAAGCCACCGATTAACAAAATAACAAACGCGGTGAACACAAGCCCAAGGCGACGCTCAATGAAGGCGCGAACCGGTGCGCCGAATTTCCATAACAATGCAGACACAATAAAAAATCTCAAACCGCGGGCGAGGATGGACGTTGCCACAAACGTCGCAAGCGGCATCCCGGTCCAACCGGACATAATCGTTATCACTTTATACGGGAAAGGCGTCAGCCCTGCCACAAGAACCGCCCAAAATCCGAAATCGTTAAAGCGGTTGTTAAACTCGGCCATTGAGCCGCCCTTGCCCATCGCTTCGAGAACGGGCGCGCCGATGGTGTCATAAAAGAATGCGCCGATAAAATAGCCCAGCATTCCGCCCAAAACGGATGACACTGTTGCCACGCCCGCAATCAAAAACGCCCGGCGCGGGGCCGCGAGGATCATGGGAATCATCAAGATATCCGGGGGGATCGGAAACACCGAACTTTCGATGAACGCCACAAAAGCCAGCACCCACAACGCGCGGGGATGGTCGGCCATGGACATAGTCCAGTTGTATAAAGACCTTATCATACTTTCGGCAGTGTCATGCCTTTCGAGTTCCGTCAATGCCGCGACGCGGCAAATCAGGCCAAATAAATGCATCTGTTGCCCGAGAGCGATTGACGCTCTCGCGACACTGGGCTAGAGCGGGCCTCGCAAGTGCCGGTGTGGCGGAATTGGTAGACGCAGGGGATTCAAAATCCCCCGCCGCAAGGCTTGCCGGTTCGAGTCCGGCCACCGGTACCAGCAAAGTGTTAAGAGCATCCCTTCGGGGACCCGGCCAATCGGAAACGGGTTAATCCTCTTAAAACCTGCGGAAATCACTCACAAAATCTGAAAACAGCTATACGCGGCCAGTTCGGTTTGTCCCGCTATCGCCCGAGCCACGGTTGGGCTGTTAACCGCGAATCAAACGTACGGTCCTTTCGACGACATTGCACAATGAGAGTTCAGCGGTATGCTCATCCCATTGCTTGCGAAGGATACAGGATGGAACGTTTTCACTACTGGTTCATGGGACTGGTAACTGTATTTTATGGAGTTGCTGTTCTGGTCGACTACGCGGCCGTACAATACAGTTTGCCAGCTTACTATGAGGCCTTCACACCCGAGCAGCAGGAATGGTTTGCAACACTTCCTCCGTGGTTTGATGCAGTTTGGGCCACTCAAGTTGTTCTTGCTCTGCTTGGGGGAGCCGCGTTGGTTCTTCTAAACCGCGCGGCGGTCTGGTTGTTTGGGTTATCATTCGTCCTCAATTCAGGGATGACCCTTTGGGTGCTGGTTCTGTCCGATCCTTCTATGGTAGATGTTGCGGGTTGGGTTGGTTGCGCGCTGATGACTGGCAGCTTGGCACTCACGCTCTTGTTTTGGCTCTATGCGCGGAGCGAAAAACAATCGCCCACGGGGCTGTTATGAGCGTGGATCGCCCCAAAGTCGGCGCGATCGCGGTTGTATTGCGCGACGATGCGGCACTGATGGTGCAGCGGGGCAAAGAGCCGAACGCAGGATTGTGGGGTTTTCCCGGCGGGCACGTCGAATGGGGGGAAACCGCCCTTGAGGCTGCGGTCCGCGAATTGGATGAGGAAACCGGGGTCACCGCGACCGCCGCAGGCTATCTCACCTGTTTAGATGTGGTTGGCCGCGACGCACAGGACCGCATCACCCACCACTACTTGTTGGCCGCTGTGCTGTGCCATTATGTGGCGGGCAGCCCCATTGCCGCAGATGATGCTGCAGACGCCGAATGGATCCCGCTGTCGGAAATCGCAGCCGCCAGTCGTCCGTTCAGTCAAAACGTAGACCCCGTCATTGCAGCAGCCCTTGCACACCATAAAACAGCCGCACTCGCTTAGTGCGTCAGGCCCTTTTCAAAGGACATCTGAGACAATGCAAACCTTCGAATACAAAATCGTCCCTGCCCCGCGTCGCGGCAAATCCGGCAAAGGTATTCGCGGCAATGAGGCGAAGTTCGCCAATGCCCTAAGCGTGGTGATGAACGAGCTAGGCGCCGCAGGGTGGGAGTACATTCGCACCGACACCCTCCCGGCGGAGGAACGCCGCGGCCTTGTGTTTCGCAGCACAGTTCAGCACACGATGCTGATCTTTCGCCGTCCCAAACAGACCGCAGCCCCGGTTACACATCCGCTGCTTGCACGCCCCAAGCGCGAACAAACGCCCCCAGACGCATCCGAAAGCGCTGATCAGATAGACGAAGGGGCAGAATCTACGAGCTGATATCCAGTGACAAGGCGTGGATTTGCACCATCAGGTCCTTGCCAATCGCGGCATGCACGGCCCGGTGACGCGCAATCCGGGACATCCCATCAAACGCGGCGGATTGGATGCGCACGGCGTAATGTGTCTCGCCCGTGCCATCGTCGCCAGCATGTCCCGCATGCATATGGCTCTCGTTCACGACATCCAAAACCTGGGGCGTAAACGCCGCGCGCAGGGCGGCTTCAATTTTATCGGCCTTAGTCACGAAAAATCCCCTCGCTGCCTCTTCACTCCCCCGCCAGATAGTCTAAAGTCTAGGGCCTTGCAACGAAGGGGACACACCCGTGAGCAGCAGCGATCCATTCAACTTCGACATGCGTGTTTCGACCGCAAAGAAAAAGACCAACCGCACACGGCGCGGCATGTCCGGGGCGTTTGAGACGTCTAAACGTGTCTGTGAACACAAAGGCTGTGAGGAAGCGGGCCAATACCGCGCCCCCAAAAGCCCGGACATCCTGGACGATTTCTATTGGTTCTGCCGTGAGCACGTGCGGGAATATAACCTCAAGTGGAACTTCTTCGACGGGACAACCGAAGAAGAAATCAACGCACAACTTGACCGTGACAAAGTAGGCGAGCGCCCCACCAAGCCATTCAAGCAATCGGCTGAAGAACGTGCATGGGCCCGTTTGGGTGTGGATGATGCGCATCAGGTGCTGGGTGCCAATGCCACCCGCAACCCCGGCAAAGGCGGTGGCGGTGGTCGCAGATTGCCGCCCACTGAGCGAAAAGCGCTCGATATCCTTGAAGCCAAGGATCATTGGGAAAAGGCCGAGATCAGAAAGGCTTATAAGAAGCTGATCAAGGTTCTGCACCCCGACATGAACGGCGGCGACCGCAGCCAAGAGGAACAGCTCGGTGAGGTTGTTTGGGCTTGGGACCAAATCAAGGACAGTCGCAGCTTTAAATAGGCTGCGACATCTTGGCGGTTGCTCCACAGGAGCGTCTGCCTCACCAAGACTGCTATGAAGCACGCGCTCCGTATTTTGATGGTTTTGACGATCACGTTGGGTATTCTTGCCCCGCGTGCATCTGCTATCGCCATGGAGCTGATGCCGAGCCAATTCCAAACCATTGTGATCTGCTCCGGCTTTGAGATGCAGACCATCGTTATTGACGCTGAGGGCCAGCCCGTCGAAGTCGCGGATACCGAGGCGCACAAATGTGTGTTTAAGGACGCGGTTGTCGCAATCGCCGTACCCGAAACACCCGTTTGGCAAACGCTCGCGCGTGCAGGCCTTCGCGATGCGGCGCGCGCCGACCTCGTGTCTGCCCCGCTGGCTGCCGTTCTACCGCCCCCCTCCCAAGGTCCCCCGCTGCCAGTCTGATCCTTTTTGTTCAGACTGAAATTACAGCGAAAGACCGTACTAGATGTCCGATATCACCGAGGCGGCCGCAATCCGCCCGACCGTTGCTCGTGGCGGGGCGTTCTACCGCCTAGTCTGGAAATGGCATTTCCTCGCCTCTCTCTATGTGTTGCCATTCATGGCAATGCTCTCGATCACGGGGGGCCTGTACCTTTATAAGCCGCAGATCGAAAACTGGCTCTATGCAGAGCGGTTGTATGTCGAGGCGCAGGAATCTGCCCTGCCTATCGCCGTTCAGATCGCACAACTAGACACCTTTGTCGGGATTTCCCGGATGCGCGCTGTTGTCCCGTCCGCCTCGCCCGGACAAATCACCCACATCGAGTTCAACACCCCCCAGGGCGACAGAAGTTACGCGTGGATCAATCCCTACACCGCAGAGATCATCGCAGTGCAAACACGCGACACGATGCTGATGCACCAAGTGAAGAAGTTCCACGGAGAGCTACTGCTTGGTGACATAGGCATCAAATTTGTGGAACTGGCCGCACATTGGGCGGTCATCATGTTGGTAACTGGGGCTGTTTTGTGGTTGCCGCGCGGAACACAGCGGCTCCGAGATCGTGCGGCCTTGCCCAGCCTGCCAAAAAACCAAGCCACAAAGCGCGGGTTTTGGAAGCAAATGCATCTTTTTACCGCAATGCTAGCAGTGGTTCTGGTTCTGCCGATATCGTGGCCGGTGGCCACGTTGATCCTGACATTGATGATCCTGTTGCCGCTTGTCGGTGCCAGCCTGATCGTGGCCCTCGCGCTCGACTGGATTGTGTTTCGCAAGCTTGGATGGTTTCGGGGGGCGTCCGCCCCGCAAGCCGCCGAGTGAGCGAAAGGATCGCGCAAGCATCGCTATACCGCTATATTGCGTGATCCTTCTCCGGGGAGGGGTGGTCGTGGCAGACGCCCCTCCCCCTTTTTATTGGAGCCTTCGGCGGACCATTGTCGCCCGACCCAGCCGGCTGCGGGCTGGTCTTAGTCAAGACAGGCGCGATAGTGCCAGCACACCCCTTCCCCTCGCCGTTTCATGCGTTATGTTGCGTCAAACGTGGTGGGCCAAGAGCCTCCAACAAAGTAAGGATTACACGATGGCGGATGGTGGCATGGGGCAAATTGCAAAACCGACCGAAGATATCTCGGTCCGGGAAGTGTTCGGAATTGATTCAGACATGAAGGTAAAGGGGTTTGCAGAAGCCTCTGATCGCGTGCCCGAGATTGATCCGACATACAAGTTCGACCCAGACACCACCCTCGCGATCCTTGCGGGCTTTGGCTACAATCGCCGTGTCATGATCCAAGGCTACCACGGCACTGGTAAATCCACCCACATTGAACAAGTCGCGGCCCGCCTGAATTGGCCCGCCGTGCGTGTGAACCTTGATAGCCATATCAGCCGTATCGATCTGATCGGTAAAGACGCGATCAAGCTAAAGGATGGTGTGCAGGTTACCGAATTCCACGAAGGCATCCTGCCTTGGGCACTGCGCAACCCTGTTGCTATTGTATTCGACGAATACGATGCGGGCCGCGCGGATGTGATGTTCGTGATCCAGCGTGTGCTGGAAGCCGACGGCAAACTGACGCTAATGGACCAAAACGAAATCATCACACCGCACCCATCGTTCCGCTTGTTTGCGACGGCAAACACGGTCGGTCTGGGTGACACAACTGGCCTTTATCACGGCACCCAACAAATCAACCAAGCCCAGATGGACCGCTGGTCGCTGGTGGCAACGTTGAACTACCTCAGCCACGATGCAGAAGCCGCGATCGTTCTGTCCAAATCGCCCCATTACAACACTGAAAAAGGCCGCCAGATCGTCAGCCAGATGGTGACCGTTGCAGACCTAACGCGGACTGCCTTTATGAATGGTGATTTGTCGACCGTAATGTCGCCACGCTCAGTACTCGCATGGGCCGAAAACGCGCGCATCTTTGGCGACGTGGGCTATGCGTTCCGCCTGTCGTTCCTCAACAAATGTGATGAGCTGGAGCGTCAAACCGTGGCCGAATTCTACCAGCGTTGCTTTGACGAAGAACTGCCCGAAAGTGCTGCAAGCATGAGCCTCGGCTAAGGGACGCGTGGCGGGTTTTCCCGTTAAAATCTGGGCGGGCGGGTTTGCGTAGCAACGCCCTCCGCCGCCGGAGGATAGTATGAAGAAGCCCAACGATAACCCGGCTGATCCGTTCAAAAAGGCGCTTGCGGAGGCGACCAAGGTTCTGGCCGACGATCCTGAGTTGGGCGTTAGCTATTCCGTAGACCCGCCCGGTGCCACCAACGACAGTGTGCGGTTGCCGCAGGTGACGCGCCGCATGACCCGCGAAGAGGTTTTACTGGCACGCGGCACTGCCGATGCTTTTGCGCTGCGGCACAAGTACCACGACGCAAGCACCTACAGCCGCTATCTGCCCAGCGGGAACATGGCGCGTGAGATTTACGATGCGATGGAAACCGCCCGGTGCGAAGCAGTTGGTGCACGCGCCATGCCCGGCACTGCGGGTAACATCGACGCCAAAATCGGCTCGGATGCGTCGCGCCGTGGCTATGGTGAGATCACAGAAGCCGCGCAGGCACCTTTGGCTACCGCCGCGGGCTATCTGATCCGGCATTTGGCCACGGGCCGTGACCTGCCACCCGCTGCCGCCAATGTCATGAACCTATGGCGCGATTTCATCGAAGGCCAATGCGAAGGCACCTTGGACGGCATTGACGGCGCCTTGGCTGACCAAACGACATTCGCCAAGCTTGCCCGTCAGTTGATTGACGATATGGGCTACGGCGATCAGTTGGGCGACGATCCTGACCAAGAAGACGAAGATCAGGACGAAGAAGGCCAGTCCGATGAGGATGAGCAGCCCGACAGCACCGGCGAAGACGACCAGTCCGAGCAGGACGACGAGGCCTCGCCCGAGCAGAGCCAAGAACAGCAGTCCGATCCCGCGCAGGCCTCTGTCACGATGGACGACATGGCTGAGGCTGAGAATGCCGAAGAAGCCGAGATGCCCGAAAGCCAAGACAACATGGAGCCGCCCCCGCCGGCCCCCATCTCTGAGGCTGATCCCGGCTACATCGTATACCGCACTGAACACGATGAAGAAATTCGTGCCGAAGACCTTGCGGAACCCGCTGAGTTGGAGCGTTTGCGTGCCTACCTAGATCAGCAGCTAGAGCCGCTGAAGGGCGCCGTGTCGCGTCTGGCCAACAAGTTGCAACGTCGCCTTCAGGCGCAGCAGAACCGGTCTTGGGAGTTTGATCTTGAGGAAGGCATTCTTGATGCCGGCCGCCTTGCACGGGTGGTTGCCAATCCGACCACACCGCTCAGCTTCAAGATGGAGCGTGACACAGAATTTCGCGACACATGCGTGACGCTCTTGCTGGATAACTCCGGCTCGATGCGGGGCCGGCCTATTTCGATCGCCGCGATCTGTGCCGATGTTCTGGCCCGCACGCTGGAACGGTGCGGCGTGAAGGTCGAAATCCTCGGCTTTACGACCCGCGCATGGAAGGGCGGTCTGAGCCGTGAAGAATGGCTCAAAGAGGGGCGCCCCCAACAGCCCGGACGCCTAAACGACCTGCGCCACATCATCTACAAATCAGCCGACGCACCATGGCGCCGGACCCGGCCCAATCTTGGGCTTATGATGAAAGAAGGCCTTCTGAAGGAAAACATTGACGGTGAAGCGCTCGAATGGGCGCAGCGCCGGATGCTCGCCCGCCCAGAGGCGCGTAAAGTCATGATGGTTATCTCTGATGGCGCGCCCGTTGACGACAGCACGCTGTCTGTGAACCCGGCCAACTACCTCGAAAAACACCTGCGCGACGTGATCGCCATGGTTGAAAAGCGCAAGCAGATCGAACTGATCGCCATTGGGATCGGCCACGACGTGACCCGCTATTACGAGCGCGCCGTGACCATCACCGACGTTGAGCAATTGGCCGGTGCGATGACCGAACAGCTTGCATCTCTCTTTGATACGGACCCGCGCGCAAGGGCGCGGTTCGCCGGAATGAAAAAGGTTTCCTAGTGTTTCAAGACTTCTCCGTGAGCGCGCGCCCCGAAAACGGCCCCCCCCGATTGGCGGCCCTGCGCCGCATCATGGAGACAGAGGATGTCGATGGTTTCCTCATCCCGCGCGCGGACGTCCACCAAGGCGAATATGTTGCCCCCTGCGATGACCGTTTGGCGTGGCTGACGGGATTTACCGGATCTGCCGGTTTCTGCGCGGCGCTGCGCGATCAGGCGGGCGTATTTGTGGATGGCCGCTACCGTGTACAGGTCAAGCATCAGGTTGATCTAGGCAGCTTCACCCCTGTGCATTGGCCAGAAACCAGCCTGACGGAGTGGCTTGAGGCGCGCCTGACCAAAGGCCAGACGCTGGCGATTGATCCTTGGTTGCATACGGTCAAAGAGGGCCTCGCACTCGCCAGCGCCCTTGGCGACAAGGGCATCGATCTGCGCGAAACAGACAACCTATTGGACCGCATTTGGGAGGATCGCCCCGCTGCCCCAACCGAACCTGTGATGTTGTATCCAGACGCACTTGCCGGGCGGAGCGCCGAGGACAAGCGAAGCAGCCTCGCGGCAGAATTGCGCAAAGCGGGCCACTCAGCCGCGGTGTTAACCCTCCCGGACAGCCTAAATTGGCTGTTGAATATTCGTGGTGCGGACATCCCCCGCAACCCGATTGCGCAGTGTCTGGGCATTTTGCATGACGATGGCTCGGTAACGCTGTTCATCGATGCCAAAAAGCTGGAGGCCATCGCACCGCTAGAGAGCGTCACACTCGCCGAGCCCGACGGTTTTGCCAGCGCCCTTTCCGAGTTGACCGGCCAGGTTGCCGTGGATTACGGAACAGCTCCCCTTGCAGTTTACCGCGCGCTGACGGCGGCAGGTGCGACACCCGTCGATACTCGTGACCCCTGCGCCCTGCCCAAAGCCGCCAAGACTGATGCCGAAATAACGGCTACCCGCACCGCCCACCTGCGCGATGCAAGTGCAGTGGTGAAATTTCTAGCATGGCTCGACAGTGCCCCCAAAGACAGCCTGTCAGAGATCGACGTCGTCACCGCCCTCGAAGGGTTCCGCCGCGAAACAAATGCACTGCGCGATATCAGTTTTGAGACGATCTGCGGCAGCGGCCCCAACGGCGCGATCATGCATTACCGTGTCACCAAGGAAACCAATCGCCCTCTCGCGGACGATACCCTGCTGTTGGTAGACAGCGGCGGCCAGTATCTGGACGGCACCACCGATATCACCCGGACGATGGCCTTGCGCGAACCCGGAACGGAGGAACGCACGGCCTATACCCAAGTGCTTCAGGGACTTATCGCGATATCTCGTGCGCGGTTCCCAAAGGGCGTCGCCGGGGCGCATCTGGACGCTTTGGCTCGGGCGCCGCTCTGGGCGGCGGGGCGCGATTTTGACCATGGAACAGGACATGGCGTTGGGGTGTATCTCAGCGTGCATGAGGGGCCACAACGCTTGAGCCGCGTGTCTGACCTGCCGCTCCAACCCGGGATGATCCTTAGCAATGAGCCGGGATACTACCTAGAGGGACGCTTTGGCATCCGGCTGGAAAACCTGATCGTGGTGCAGCCCGCGCCTGACCTGCCCGGCGGCGACGCTGAGCGCACGCAATACGCGTTTGAAACGCTGACCTTCGTGCCGTTTGATCGGCGCCTGATTGACGTCACGATTTTGTCACCGGCAGAGCGGAACTGGATTGATGCTTATCATGGTGAGGTCCTTGCAAAAGTTGGGGCACAGCTAGACACAGCACCTTTGGAATGGCTCAAGGCGGCCTGTGCCCCCCTATAAGCCCAAGGCACTTAGCGCCGTTAGCCACCCGCCTTGTGCATAAGACGCGGTCACACCTATGTCACAAACGCATGGCAGTGGCTTTCTGCGCAGTTTGTGTTACATGAAGCCCTCACACTCTGGGGAGAGAGACATGCTAAAAGAGATTTCCGTTCACAAGGCCACCGGTACTTGGGTCGTTCGGACCGACAACTCCGTCCTTGGTGAAACCCGCCATGCGCTGGAGTTGACCGAAGGCAACATGCCGTCCGTCATCTATTTTCCCCGTGACGACATCGGCATGGCCTTTCTTGAGCCTTCCGACAAAACCACCACCTGCCCTCAAAAAGGTGTGGCGAGCTATTTTCACCTAGTCGGTCGCAGCGGACAAGTTGACAACGTGGCTTGGTCCTATGAGACCCCCATCGACGCGGTTTCCGCGATCGCAGGGCATATTGCCTTTGCGACCGGGATCATCCACGTCGAAAAGCTCTAGAGCCGTTCGGCCGCCAGGCGGGTGCCCTCAGACAGGGCGCTCAGCTTGGCATAGGCGATGTCTGGATCAACAGTGCCGAACCCGGCGAATGTTCCAAACCCACAATCTGAGCCAGCGATAACCCGATCAGCCCCCACAATATGTGCGAATTTCGTAACGCGTTCTGCGACCAGTTCTGGGTGTTCAACGAAGTTTGTGGTGCTGTCGATCACGCCTGGCACAAGGATCTTGTCCTCAGGGATCTCAGCGGCGCGGTCGCGAAACACGGTCCATTCATGCGCGTGACGCGGATTTGACGTCTCAAACAGCAATTGGCTTGCATTGACCGACATTAGCGTCGGGAACACCTTGGCCATATCGATATCACAAACATGGGGGCCTTCGTAATTGCCCCAACAGATGTGAACACGCACCCGCGATGGATCAATCCCGCTGAGCGCGTGGTTCAGGGCTTCTACGTGGCTTGCGGCGATCTTGAGGAACTCTGCATCGGACAAGTCCGCAAACAGCATATGACGGCTGAGTGCGAGGTCGGGACAATCGAGCTGTAGGTACAGGCCCGCATCGACGATGGTACGATATTCCTCAGCCATAGCGTCGGCCAGTGCCGCCAGATAGGCCTCTCGCGTGGGGTAGTGATCGTTTTGCAGAAACAAGGAGATCACACCAGGTGAGGCCGCGTTCATGAAGCCCTCTTTTGCGCCATGTTCTGCCATACCGGCCTTGAGGTTGGCGATATCGGTCTGCAACTCACCCTGCCCTTTGGACGCAACAGGGCCAGTGCACATAGGACGTGCATATTGCGGGGTCCCGCCATCATCCGAGAG
>Ga0228631_1001245_pt1 | contig 12742 bp, 11 predicted proteins | sample 39DmetaG_FD_183049 | JGI IMG/M metagenome (GOLD analysis project Ga0228631, IMG submission 183049) | Seawater microbial communities from Monterey Bay, California, United States - 39D | ecosystem: Environmental > Aquatic > Marine > Coastal | place: USA: California | collected 2016-09-28
GTAATTATACGACATACAAACGACAAATATCGGATATGATTCTGATTTTAAATAAATTAAACTTTAAAAATATAGTTGGAATAAAGACCAGTGACTGGTCTTTATCTGATTGTTGTGTACCATTGAAAATCAAGAGCATTTAATTGAAAGAACTCTACAAAATAGTATTTAAGCATTATTTAATTGGACTCGTAGTTATTCTGATTGGATTTTGGTCAATTGGAGAATTACCAAGTTGGTTTACGATTGAAAGAGATTGGATTCAGTGGTTAACAACCATTTTATCAATCCCAATTATTGGTGTTTTTATTTCAAAGCGAATTGACAAGAAACTTAATAAGGCAAAAAAGAATATTTACCTCTTATCGGTATTGATGATTTTCCTAACGTGGATAATGACTTTATATTCAAAAACAATAATTATTGGAATCGTAGAATCGTTTGAATTTGGGCGTGAAAGAGTATTGGAATCTATTGCAGGATACACAATTTATCAACTTTGGATTTATGGTGGGCTCGGTATACTTCACGGATTATTGGGCGGGATATTACTAGCTAAGGACTTGAAAAAAATAAAGAATAAAACGGTACACAACACTGTATATAGCAAATAGGGCGTTCGGTAGATAACGAAAGTTCAGTGCTATTTACAAACACCGCCAAATCGTTGATTTGGCTTTTAAGAGTGAATAAATTAAAAACAAAATACAACGTTTTGGCTCAGTGCAAACTTGATACTTTATCTGTATCTTGTCCCCTACTTACCATATACTAAACGTTGTAGCCAATTAAAAAAATCCAGAATTGCTTAATACAATTCTGGATTTAAAAAGAAAACCATAACTTACTAAAGTAACGGCTGAATAGAATTTGCTGTATCCAAGATTGTCTTTTCAAACGGGAGTGGTTTCCAATTAAAAACCTCTTTCGTAGGTGAAATATCTGCACTTATCTCTGCATCAATAAATGGCAACATTCCCTTCATTTCTCTATTAAATAGACTCATAAACTTGACCATAAAACTTGGAGCCTTTTTTGGACTTGCCTTTGGGAAACCATTCTCTTTCAATATAGCAGCAACTCCAACAAAAGAATACATTTTTTCAGAAGTAACTATAAAACGTTTGCCATTAGATTCATCATTTTCCATAGCCGCTACATGTATTCTAGCAATATCTCTAACATCCGACATTACATAATGTGCATTCGGTAGCATAGGCATTTTCCCTGTAATAATGTCCTTTATCATACTCATAGAAGCACCAGTAAGATTGCCAGTTAATGTTGGTCCGTATATTGGACCTGGATTAACTACCGTCAATTCCATTTTATTGCCAGTAGTTTGATTATTATAAAAATCCCAAGCAGCTCTCTCCGCTAATGTTTTACTTTTCATATATGCAGATACTTTATCTGTCTTCGCATCTGTCCAACTCTCTTGGGTAAGATGATTTTTCTTTTTATCACCTGCCATTGCTACTGCTGAAGAGGTTAAAACCACCTTTTTAATCCCTGCTTTTTTCGCTGCATTCAATGCTCTAAGTGATCCCTCTACCGCAGGTTTAATCATTTCATTTTCGTCCTTAGGCTCGGCAATTACAAACGGTGAGGCAACATGTAATACATATTCACAGCCTTCCATTGCTTTATCCCAACCTTTGTCGCTCGATAAATCAAGCTCACAAAATTCTAAATTATCTTTGGCGTCAATGACTTTTGCAATGCCTTTTCGAACTTCTTGCTCTTTAGAAAGATTGCGAATTGAACCTCTTACGGTATATCCATTTTTCAAGAGTTCAACAGCACAATGCTGTCCAACAAAACCAGAAATTCCTGTTAACAATACTTTTTTACTCATGATTTCAATTTCTTAAGTTTAAAATTATTACTTTTGTTATGCAAGCAAAATTAAGAAAATACTTTTAATTTGCAAGTAACAAGTTAAATTAATTGCATTTTACAAGTTAATATTAACATAGATTTAACATGAATAAAAAATTTCGATGTAATTGTCCAATCACGTCCGCCTTGGATATATTAGGAGATAAGTGGACTTTGGTGATTATCAAACAGATGTTAATAGAAGGAAAGCAAACCTTTAAGGATTTTTTGGAAAGTGATGAAGCGATTGCCACTAATATTTTGTCCTCAAGACTTAAAATGCTTGAAGAATATAAGATGATCAGAAAGGAAAAACTTCCTCATAATAAGAAGACGAACATTTATCTATTAACCGAAAAAGGTCTTAGCCTGACTCCTGTAATCGTTGAATTAGCTCTCTGGGGTGAAGATAATTTAAAAATGATTCATCCATCCTTAGTCTCAGATAATCGCATAGAAAAATTAAAAAAAAATAAAGACATAACCATTAAAATGCTTGTAGATAATTACAAAGTAGAAAACTGACTTCAACAGAAACTAAAACGACATTAACAATATCATTTTGGCTTTAAATTAGTGGAATTTATCATTTTAATAGAATAAAAATAGCTGTTAAAAAAAGTATTAGTACTTGTTGAGAAACATCATTATTGCATCATATTTTGCGAAAATCTATTAAAAATTCTTTAAAAATTTTTAATAGATAGTGACCTAGGGATTATTAAAGGTTGTATATTTGAGATTTATTGGCTGTTCTCTATAGTGCAGTCTATTATTTCTAAAAAGCTTATTATGAAAATATTATCTGTTTTATCTATTTGTATGTTTGGTATATTTCAAATTAACTCACAAACTTTAACAGCACCTGTTGCACAAGAAGTATACGGTGGTACAATCGGTGATATTGAAACATGGTCTTTTGATACAGATTCAGTTTATGTTGTTGTTAGCACAGATAGTCCTAACTCTATTTTCTTTTCTAAAGCCTTCAGACCAGCAACTGGACCCATAACAAATTTTGATTGGACACCACTTCCAAGTGCAGATGTAGACAATGGCTATGGCGGGGGTATTGGAAATATTGAAATTCATGAAACAAGTAATTCTATATTTTTTCTACACCAAAGCTATGTTTATCAAACAGATTTCACCTCATCATCTGCGGTAGCAGTGGATAGTATGGTTAAGGAATTTTTAATTGTAGGGGATACAATGTTCTTGTTAAAGAATAGCCCTTCACCAAGTGGATATGACACGCTTGAATTTGGAGCTATTAGTTCCGTTGGAACATATACGTCAACTAACGGATTATCTATGCTGAAAACATACTATGACCCTCCTCAAATGCTTGTAAACTCTTCTAATAATGTTTTATGTATTTTTGAAAGAGGTGCAAGTCCGCACATGTTGTCCTTTGATGACCCAATAGACTTAATGACTAATTCTACTCCCGTCATTTCTTTTTTAAGCCCTGCTCCTGCAGTAACAAATATAGAATGGCAAACCTATGGGTTTGCAGATGATGGTACTTATTATGTTGCTGGACAACCACCACTAGAGAATCCAACTGGAACAAATCGACACATAGCTTGGAGTAATTCCAACGGTTTTTCTTGGGCTGATGCACCAATTAATACCCCTGGCCTGGTTGGGGGTGTTGTTGGTAGCAACCTAATCATTGATGATCTTCCTTCAGAGAGAAACCTTTTTATTGGTAACGCTGTTCTAAAAGACACCAATTTTATGAGTGATTGGATTAATCCAGGTTCCATATACATAGGAGATTTTAATCGAGCTAATGATGGTGTAACAAAAGCTGACCCTATCATCAATGATTTAAAATATCATACTACCAATGTTGGGATGGGATATTCAACTTCTCAATCGGATTATATTTATGGTTGGAATACTGGTTTAAAGGCAGTTCAGGTAAACGATATCGACATGAACTCTTCTTTTACAAAAGGTTGGGTTGCTTCGAAATCTGGAATCAGAAGTGTAATGGATTATAACACTGCTTCCGAAACATGGAGCTCAACTATTTTTCCAACAGGTGATGGCGCTCCATACGAAGCTATTGGTATGGATCCAAATAATGACAATGTAATATATGCAGGGAACCAAAGAATTTATAAGACATCTAATTCTGGAACACTGTGGAGTCAAGCATTTACTCCAGAAAATGCTCCTTATAATTTTAATTCAATAAATTCTAACTGTACTTCATTAGAGGTCTCTCCAGATAATTCTTCAGTTGTGTTAGCTGGGTTTACGGGTAAATACGGAGATAAAGGAGGTCTTTTTTATAGTTTAGATTCAGGTTCATCTTGGAACCAGTTACTTTTAATATCAAGCGTAAACGGCCAAGATGTTAATGTTCTAGATATTGAGTTTACATTTGAAAATGGTAATGTTGTAGCTTACATAGGCTTAGAATCAGATCCTATTACTTTGGGAGCATATGGTTTATTTAGAGCTGAATTAATTAGCGGGGTCTGGTCTGTTACAAGAGACGGGGCTTACGGAGCAACCGATAGCGTAATAGATATCCAAATTAATTCTACACGAGATACACTTGTTTTCTTGAACGTAGATCCTGGAATATTACCAGTTAATCATGTTCAGACTAAAGAATTAGCAGGAGGAACATGGACTTCGTATTTCGGGCCTTGGGCAGGAGGGTATGGTAGTGCTATTACACTTGGAGAAGGTTATATTTTTATTGCTATTAATGAGCAGATACATACTATTCCTGTAGACTTTTCAGCCCCTTGGACAGTGGCTTACAATTATCCTGTTGGAACAACTATTAATACTCTTTTTTATGATGATCTTTTGGTTGGAACAGGAACAGGCTTATATGCACACAATTTAGATTTATCGACAGTTGGTGTCGTTGAATCAAATTATCAGAAGTTAAGTATTTATCCAAACCCAGTGACTGATATATTGTATTTGACAAAAGAAACTATGTTTAAGATCTATAATATTACTGGAGAGTTAGTTTATGAAACAGATAAGCCTGAAGTGTCTTTTTTAACTAATCAAATCAACCCAGGAACATATGTTATTAAAGATTCCGAAGGAAACTGGAACAAATTTATTGTTCAATGATAATTTAGTTGATATTTTACAATTAATGGAAGTTAGTGTTCATGAATATCTTTTTGGAACAAGATCTAACTAATCATATTTTAAACCCTTCTTTTATAAGAAGATGATACTATTCAATATATTGAATCATAAGTCATTTACGAAATTTATTCGTTAACGACTTGTTTATTTGTATTTTTGGGCGTTATGCCTCTTCCTATTTTAAAGGTGTAAAATCATGAAAATGGTCTTATTGTTTCTGCGATTTTAGCATTCGTTCCGATGACATCATCCGCTTCAAAACCCTCCTCTTGTATAATTGGGATATTAAAGGCTCGAAAATATGGCTCTATCATCAAAGCAAATGCTTTGGAATGGATATAGGGCCAACGGGACATACTTTATCTGGCACTGATAACTGGGACACGTACACTATGAAAATTGACACCTCAGGAAAAAAAATCTGGGAAAAAAAAGTAGGAAATCCTAGAGGTTTTGAGCCACAATTTATTCACGATGAAGCTTGGGGTGTCATAAGTACTCCTGATGGCGGCTGCATAGTCGTAGCTGGTTCAGAAGATGAATATAAAAGATATAAAAGGCGGTGTGGTAATGATGATGATAATTCAAATACATGGCACATGTATCTTATAAAGCTTGATCCTAAAGGCAGTCTAGAATGGCAAAAAACGTATGGTGGAGGAAAGAATATAGATTGGGCAGGAGAGGCCATTGACATCACTTCTGACGGAGGTATAATTGTGGCATTGGACAATGGTAAATTTGGTTTTGTGAAAATAGAGCCATTTTAATTATGAAATGTATTACAAAAAATTCTAAACTGCATTAAAACACAGTTTAGCCAGACCATTGAACTCTGCTTTAGATTGATAATTTGGAAATCTAAAAGAATGTAACATAGTTTAGTTACTTTAAGCAATTTCAGCACTTAAAAAAATAAAGACCCCTACTTTGTTTTTTTCAGCCACCTAGGTAAAATAAAAGCACCGATAAACAGGTAAGGAAAATAACTAATCAAACGCCACAGAATAGCCAAGCTGGCAATAAGAATTGTAGAAGCCGAGAATGTAGCTAACAACTCTCCAAAAGCATATTCAGCTACTCCACTTGCGCCAGGTGTTGGACTAACCAACATGAACAACCATAATACCAACTGCTTCCCTAAAAGGACGATGTTATCGATGAAACGAAGTTCTAAAAATGCGTTTAAAATAAAATTGATTACTAAATAGCGAGAGATCCAACTGGCAAGCGTTGCCATAAAAGTAGAAGTCCAAAAATTGATTTTTTCTTGTTTCAACTCTAATGCTGCGATTTCTAAATCCAACCCTGTTTGCACTGCTTTCGGTTTCCATTTGGATAAAAACGGAATTGAAAAAACCTTTTTTAAAAACTGTGTCGCTAATTTTGGAAGAAAAAATAAAGTCAAGAATAAAAATAAACAAACAATTAAAATAATAGCAAAACCCGACCAAAAAACCATTTCAACACTTTGAGCACTTTCCATGGTTGATGGAAACAATACCGAAGGCTGAATAAATAAAAAGACAAAGGGAATCATTACAATGTAAAACAAGTTGTCCATAAAGGCTGTAATGATTACGATAGCAGTAGATCTTCCTAAAGGGATTTTTTCACGGTTCAATATAAACATGGCTACCGCTGCTCCGCCAACTACTCCTGGAGACAATGCCGAAGCAAATTCCCAAAGTAAAATCACCACTGTACTTCTAAACCAAGATAAACTTTTCTTTGTTAAAATCCGTATTCGAACGATGTAAAAGAAATCCCTTCCAACCATTCCTAAAATTGCAGCTAACAGCCATAAATAAGAACTGGATGTCCAGCGGATGTTGCGCAAGGTATTCCCAATCGTGTCGAGTTCGTAATCTCCATTTTTTTGGAATTGAAATTCACCTGCATTGGATAAGTCTGGCGTTGCCGTTTTCCCTATCCATACATAATTACCACTTTGGTTTTCAACAGGTATAAATTGCGTTTGGTTTAAACTTCGATACATCATCCATGTTGCTATGGATAAGCCTAGTAAAACAGCCAATGCAATTTTCCACCAGCTGAATGCTTTCTCAAATTTTACTTGATCTTGTGGAGTAGACGACATAAGAATTAAGGTTTTCTAGTCAGTTTAGCGTCTACGTCCCAATTTGCTCGTATAGAGGTTACTTCAGAAAAAGTATGAATTACTTCTGGGAAAATTTGATTTTCAAGATCTCCAGTATCCCATTTTCCGTTTTCATTTTCATCTAAAACAATTCGAAAGGTGTAATTTCCAGGGTTAAGTTCGTTTATTGTTAAACTTTTCTCTCCTTTTAGCTGGTAACTTTTTAAAACCGTATTGTTCAATAACATTTCTAAAATTATAGGTTCCGAATAGTCACTAATGTCTAATTTTAAAACTCCATAATCTTTCTCTTTTTTCACCGTAATTGTTTTGGTGATTTCTGATGCTAACGAACTGTTTTCTGTTAGAATCGCAAGAGGTTTTAACCTTATTTGAAAACTTTTTAAACTATCTTTTTCTATAATAAACTGAACAAAATTGGACTGAACAATGGTCGTATAATCTATATCCGATGAGTCCTCCATGTTCATTATCGTAATCAAAGAAGTATCTATTGCTTTCGTATTATCCGAACATAAAAAAGTAAGGGTATCCGATAAGTTTAAAACTTTTTCTTTAAGGTTTATCCAAACATTTAAATCTCTCTTTTTTTCACTTTTAGTCAAACGAATTGTTGCCGTATCCACAAAATCTTCCGATTGTACCACGAATTCCATTTTAGAACTATCGCTGACGGGATAAATAATAGCTAGTGAATCGTCTGCGTAAAAATGAATGTTTTCTTTTATTTGATTTCCATCCATATAAAAATTCCTATTTCTCAAAGAAACAGTAGAACCAATCGTGAACCTACTTGGCGCAGTATAGTTGAATGTTCGGATGTTTTGTTTCGCTTTTCGGTGGAATAAACGCAAAGGAATAGAGTCGGCAAAAACGTTATTCGTGTCTAGTTTATCCAAACTCAACTTTATTTTCTCCTTTTTGAATGCTACCTTTTCATTGGCTTGAAGGAGCATGTCTTTATTTAAATCTTGAAACGCTAAAATGTTGTAATCTCCTGCTTTTAAATAAGAAAATAGTGCTTCCCCTTGTTTGTCGGTTTTTACAAAATATGTTGGTCTTATCGAATCCATTTCTCCTTCGTATAACCCAACAAAACAATCGCTTATTGGTTGACTAGTAAAAGCATCTATCACTTTAACTTGATAAGAAAGCGAATCGATATAATCTCCGGTAGAAAAAACAAAAACCATCAACGAATCATTCGACTCGGTAATGTCTTGAACGGTTTCATTTAAATAAATAGAGTACGTTGTGTTGTTCTGTAAGGTATCTTCCCAAGATAATGTGACTGTTTTTTTATTTAATGTCGCTTTTGGTTTGCCATGAGGAGGAATCATTACAATGGTCTCCAAAGGATTGTTCAACTTAACGTATTCGTTGAATGGAATTGTAATTTTTGAAGCAATAAAGTTGGTGGATCCATTTTGAGGATTTACCTTTTTATCAATAGGATGTGGTGCAATTCGGTCTTTTTCTCCCCCAGTTAATGAAGTTACTTGAGCACACGAAGTAAGCAATAATAAGACTATAAATATTCGGAAAGCCATGTACATAATTCGGTTAAATATTTTTCATCGATTTCATCAAAATCATTTAATTGATCGCTATCAATATCCAAAACAGCAAATACTTCATTTCCTTTTGATAATGGAATAACGATTTCACTTTTAGAAAGCGAACTACAAGCAATGTGTCCTTCAAAAAGATCAACGTCAGGGACAACGATCGTCTCGTTTTGTTTCCAAGCCTTTCCACAAACTCCCTTTCCAAGCTTAATTCTAGTACAAGCAATATCTCCTTGAAACGGACCTAAAACCAATTCGTTTTTTGTTTCTTTATCCACTAAATAAAAGCCTACCCAGAAAAAATTAAACGTGGACTTTAAAACTGCTGATAAATTCGATAAATTGGCAATTCTATTCGTTTCTCCTGATAGCAAGGATTTAATCTGAGGTAAAATCTCTTTGTACTTTCCCTCTTTTGTATTGCTTTGAAGAATTAACGATTCACTCATGTTCTATTTTTTAAATTACCAAACCGGACAATCGTCACAGCCATTTTTTGCTCGTTTAAAAAGGAAAAAACCTAAACCAGCATCAAACTGACTGTAAAAAAACATATGTCTTGCAGAAGATAGCTGATCAGCTTGAATGGTTTTGGCATTTACTTGGTGTAAAAAACCACCACTCACATTTGCATAAAGGTAAATTTTCCTAAAAAATTCGATTCTTAAACCAGTAAAAATAGAACCTCCATAACCAGATAACGATCGTGCTTTTACATGCTGTATTCCGTTGTACGTAAAGTTGACATTAGAAAAAACAATACCTGTTCCAAAACCAGTAACCGCATTAATGACAAACGGTCTTTTGGTATTGTAATTATAAAGTTCTGCCGTTTTCGCCCATTCCAAATGCAAATAATTCATACCTCCATTGGTATTGTAATTGAAATAATTTTTATCAATTATAACCGATTTAGAATACCAATCTCCATGGTAAAAAGAAAGGTCATCGTTAAAGCTAATGTACTCATCCTTGGTATACGTTACTTCTCCATCTAATACCGCTCCAGAATTATCGATGATTTGATATTTCATGTGGTCTAGCGCTACTGTCATCGACCATTTATTTTTGAAGTAGTAACCTAGCTTTAGGTTGTATTGTGTTTTTGTCCAATCCAATGGGTTATAGAAATTCCCTGAATAACGATTCGATTGGTTATCTTCTGCCTTAATGTTGCTCAATTCAAAGTTGTGGCCTTTCCCACTAAATGTCATTTTGCTATCGGTATAAAAACTTCTATTGAATCCCCAAGAAAAGAAAATAGTTCGAGCTTCTTGAGTATTTTTATGCCTACTAGACCTAAAACGACCTAATTTAGACAACCTAAATTGCCCAAAACTTTCTGTTGAAAATAAAATTAAAAAGACTAGGAATAAAAACCGCATTTGGATAATGATTATGACATTTTCAAAAAGGAAATCTCTTTTTCAGTAAGATGACGGTAGTATCCTCTAGGTAAATCTTTTTTCGTCAAGCCTGCAAATTGAACACGATCCAATTTCACAACCGTATATCCCATGGATTCAAACATTCTACGAACAATTCTATTTTTACCTGAATGCAATTCTACACCAATATCTCTTGAACTATCTTTAACGTATTCTGCTTTATCGAAAAATGTTTTTCCATCTTCTAATTCAATGCCTTCTAATAGACTTCTAATGTCTTCTCTACTAACTGGCTTGTTTAATTCCACATGGTAAATTTTTGAAGATTTATGACGAGGGTGTGTTAACTTTTTAGCCATGTCACCATCGTTTGTGAATAAAAGTAAACCTGTAGTTTCTCTATCCAAACGTCCAACTGGGTAAACTCTTTCCTTACAAGCTTTAGCAACTAAACTCATCACCGTTTTTCTACCCCAAGGATCATCCATTGTAGTAATGAAATCTTTTGGTTTGTTTAACAGTACGTAGCGTTTTTTCTCGGCATTAATTGTCTCTCCGTCGTACATTACTCTATCACCAGGTTGAACTTTGTAACCCATTTCTAAAATAATATTTCCATTAACGGAAACAACACCTGTTTGAATCAAAACATCTGCTTCTCTTCTAGAACAAATTCCAGCGTTGGATAAATATTTATTTAAACGCACCTCATCCCTATTTAAAATAGGCATTGGATCTCCTTTTTTCGGTTTGTTTTTATCGAAAATTTTTCCTGTTGGCTTACCCGTTTCTTTCGCAGTATCTCCTTCCCCTTTTTTAGGTTTAAACTTAAAACCAGCAACCGCATTTGATTTTTTTACAGTAGCTTTTTTCTTGAAATCAGAACCTGATCTTCCTTTACTTCCTGTTGATTTAGATCCTCTGTTAGATCTTCCTTTTTCATTTGAATTGTTTCTTGTGTTCATCTCGAGCATAAATTATTGTGATGCAAAGGTACATAAAAAGCTTAAAAGCCTCGTAACCTATAAACTAATAGGGATTATTTTATTTTGGTGTGCTGATAATCCATAACCTTTACTGATTGAAATTGAAAGAAAATAAAAATCGAAACATTTCATCAATATATTATTTTACTTTTTGGCATCGCCCCAAAAAGTAAACAAAAAGGTCTAGCACTGAACAAATTTAATTACCCATTCTACTTTCAACATCTAAATTTCAAAAACTCGCAATGATTTGAAAATCAGAGCTCAAACACTTCGAAATTTTAAGACGTTTTCAAGTAATAGGTACCAATTAAATTTCTTAGGTGCATTCTAAATTCACTTCGATTATAAATTATCTTTAGAATTGAAAAACTGAATTAAATCATAAAGTCTTTCATTACTTTGCCTCTCTTAAAGAATAGTTTGAACTACCCTAGCACACTAAAATAAAATTTACCCAAACTAATAGGTAATAATAACAAAAGTTGTTTCAGTGCATGTTAGATTAATCAAAAATCATTAGCAACCTGTTTAATATTTAATTAAATTTGTTAAACAAAATGAACGGAAAAGAAATAAATATTGTTTGGTTAAAAAGGGATTTACGGTTAATGGATCATGAACCATTGCTTCGAGCTCAAGAAGAAAAAATTCCTTTTCTTATTCTATTTTGCTTTGAACCTTCTGTGATGCAGTATGACGATTCGGACGTAAGGCATTGGAGATTCATTCTAGAATCGTTGGTTGAAATGAGAAATCGACTAACGAATTACCAACAACGAATTTATTGGTTTCATCAAGAGGTGGAAGAAGTCTTTGAGGTTTTGTCGAAAAATTACGTCATCCAAAATGTTTTTTCACATATTGAAGTTGGTAACAACCTTACTTTTCAACGTGATTTGAAAATGAAAACCTTCTTTTCTCAAAGAAATATTGAATGGAAAGAAAGTCCAATTCATGGCATAATCCGAAAATTAAAAACCAGAACCAATTGGGATAAACGTTGGAAACAAACCATGCTACAACCAATTATTTCTCTTGAACCTTCAAAATGGCAGACCATAATAATCAAAGATGCAGTTCTTCATTTATTGAGTCAGCAACTTCCTGAAAGTATTATTACATACAATAAATTATTCCAACCTGGAGGTGAAACAAAAGCAATCAAATACCTGACCTCATTTTTAAAAGAACGATCTGTTAACTACAGTAAACATATTTCAAAACCATTATTAAGCAGAACTGGTTGTAGTCGTTTATCTCCATACCTTACGTATGGTAACATTAGTATGCGTACGGTTTATCAAACTACTTTAGAACGATATCAAACGGCAAAAAACAAGCGTGCATTATCCAATTTCATTTCTCGTTTACACTGGCATTGTCATTTCATTCAAAAGTTTGAAGACGAATGCAGCATGGAGTTTGAGCCAGTTAATAAATCTTATAATTCGATTGTTAAAGAAAGAAATCCTCTTTACATACAAGCTTGGCAAAATGGAAAAACAGGAGTTCCAATAGTTGATGCTTGCATGCGTTGTCTGGTAGAAACGGGTTACATTAACTTTCGAATGCGAGCCATGGTCGTCTCTTTTTTTGTTTTCAATCTATGGCAAGATTGGAGAGACTTACATTTCCTTGCTCGACAATTTTTAGACTACG
>Ga0228631_1001265_pt1 | contig 12621 bp, 11 predicted proteins | sample 39DmetaG_FD_183049 | JGI IMG/M metagenome (GOLD analysis project Ga0228631, IMG submission 183049) | Seawater microbial communities from Monterey Bay, California, United States - 39D | ecosystem: Environmental > Aquatic > Marine > Coastal | place: USA: California | collected 2016-09-28
TAAGAGGCTTTATAAAAGGTTTTTTTGTTGAGATAGCTTCTTTAATAGCTTTAATTGGAGGGGTTTACGGAGCAATTCATTTTTCTTACTTTGCTGCAAATATTTTAAAGAAATATGTAGATTGGAGTGAGAACTATATCGCTTTAACAGCATTTGCAGTTACGTTTATAATCATTGTAATCGCAGTTTCCTCTTTAGGAAAAGTCTTAACAAAAATGGCAAATTTTGCAGCTCTTGGACTTATTAATAAAATATTTGGAGGGGTCTTTGCTCTTTTAAAAAGTGGCGTAATTTTAAGTGTAGTTTTTGTCTTTATTGCTCGAGTAAATAGCACCATCCCTTTTATAGAAAAAGAGACCTTAGATACTTCTGTTTTGTATGCACCTGTAAGAGAGATTGTTCCTACGATATTTCCTCAAATTATTAAAGAGATTGATGAAAAGAAAGAGGATTTCCAACAAAAATAAACGCCATAACTTACCTCAAAGTAATACGTTATAGCGTTTAGAATATCTTTTCTATGGCTTAATAAACTTAGGGTGATAATATGTTAAGAATCCTTGTGTTCTTTTACCCACTGTAAACAACTCTTAAAATTGTTAAAAATAGATTCTTCAGAAACTAAGTCGGGAACCATATCAATTCGCTCTAACATATATCTTGGTTGCTTTTGAAGATCAACAAAAAGAATATTTTTTCCTTCTTTTTTTAAGTCTACAATAATATCTTCTAATGCATATAAACCGGATTGATCTATATATTGCATTTTATCCATTCGGATAATAATAGTAGTGGCTGTATTTGGAATTTGCTTTACCAGTTGTTGAAAATCACTAGTAGAACCAAAAAATAGAGGGCCTTTAATATGTTTGATAAAAACGGTTTCACGTATTTTTTTTGTCATTCCTATTTCATCAGCCCAAGGTTCTTCTTCTAGAGACTTCACATTAGATTGTTGCGCGGTTAAATCTCCAATTTTTTTCATAAACATTAATGAGGCTATGATTAGTCCAATTCCTACAGCATACACTAAGTCCCATAAAGAAGAAAGTAATAAAACTACCATCATAATTAACACTTCTGAGCTTAATTTAATTCCAAGTACTTTAATGTCTCTTGGTAAAGAAGGAATTGCTTTTAACCCTTTGTAGTCCATCACTCCAATACCTACAGTTACTAATATTCCTGCAAGTACAGCAGCAGGGATTTTTGATGCAACAGAACTAAACCCTAACATAATTATTAAAAGCATAACGCCTGCTACCATTCCAGATAATTTTGTTCTTCCTCCTGCATTAATATTTACAACAGTTCTAATGGTAGCACCGGCTCCTGGAATTCCTCCAAAAATCGAGGCGATACTATTTCCAATTCCTTGCCCAATAAGTTCTTTATTGGGTTTATGTTTGGTTTTTGTCATATTATCTGCAACAACACTAGTTAATAATGAATCGATAGCACCTAGAAGAGCTAGAGCAATTGCAGTAAAAATATAGGGACTTATAGCTTCAATACTAAAAGAGCTAAACATCTTGAGGTTGGGAACTGGAAAACCACTTGGAATTTCTTTAATAGGGATATAGCTTAAATTAAAACCATAAGCAATACCAGACATTGTAACTAAAGCTACTAAAGTACTTGGCACTTTTGTTGTAATTTTCTTAAAGCCATAAATAATAAAAATAGTCCCTAAGGTTAGAATTAGTTCTAGCCAATTGATAAATTTTAACATTCTAGGGAATGTTCTTACAGATCCAATAACTCCAGAAGCCTCGTTAGCTGCTAAAGTTTGAGATTCTCTTAGAATATCTACTTGAGTTATTTTTTCTGCTCTTGTAACTGTTTCCTTGAAGTCTTCTAAAACTAAAAGACCTTCCTCGGCCTCTTCTTGTAGAATATTTTCTAAAATTAATTCTTGGGCATGTGGTTTAAAAGTACTTACAAACTCTGTATCATTTTTAACATTGTATCCAAGGGCAGGACCAAGCTGGGTAATTAAAATAATTACTCCAATTGCTGTCATAAAACCAGAAACTACTGGATATGGGATGTAACGTATGTATTTTCCAATTCCCGCAAACCCTAAAGCTATTTGAATAAGTCCTGCTAATAAAAAAACAAGTAAAATTGATGGTAGAGCCTTATTAACATCGCCTTCATTAGCAGCAATAATTCCAGCAATAATCACCATACTTACGGCAGTCATTGGAGCTGTTGGTCCTGATATTTGAGTAGGTGTTCCACCAAAAAGGGCAGCAAAAAAACTAATAAAAATAGCACCATATAAACCCGCATCTGGTCCTAATCCAGAGGAAACACCAAAAGCTAGAGCTAAAGGAAGTGCAACAATACCGGCGGTGATTCCTCCAAAAAGATCACCACGAACATTTGAAAATAGATTCTTCATAAAAAAGCAAGGGTTGTTTTCGCTACTAAAATAGGTAATTTATGACCAAAAAAAAACCAATGATTAAATCATTGGTTTTTTTAATATAAAATTGTGAGTTATCAAAAGTTCACAAATGTGATTATATTGAGTTGATCTCGATTTGATGTTTCAAAAACTTGGCTCATATAACCCAGTTCAATCTTAATCCCTTTCTTAATTTTATACCCAAAACCTCCATAAACTCGATTTCTATCAAATACATTAGATGCGCCGTTTAGGAAAATTTCATTGTAAGCAGAGAGATAATATTTAGGATTTTTGAGAGGGATATTCATCCCCAAGAAATAACGAAAACGAGTTTTGAAATCACTTTCTACAAACCGTTGTTCAAAGCGGTATCGATGTTGTAACGCAACTTTTCCAACATCATGTTTTGTGATGAATTGCTGAAAAATTCGATGTTCTTCTACAGTCAGTTTTTCGTCATTATTTCCGGTATAATTTTCTGAGTTTATATAACCATATCCTAGCAGGAGATTACTTTTTTTACCGAGATTATACCCTAGACCAGTTCTCAACAACAATTGTTCTAGATCACCAATAGCATTATAATTTCTGTATTGAACCTCATGATGAAGATTCCATTTAGAATTTAATTGCTTACTACCTATATAAACTAACCAGTTTCCAGGACCTTTTTCTTGACTTTTCACACCAAAAGAAATGAGACTAAATACTAGTATATATAAAACCTTTTTCATCTATTGGGTTTTTAATAAAAAGTTACAGAGCCGTCCTTAATATCATACATAGCTCCTATAATTTTAATCTCTCCATTGTCTTCCATTTCTTTTAATACAGGGCTTTTTTCTCTTATGTTTTCTATAGTCATGTATACATTTTTTTCTGCTACGCTGTTTACAAAATCAATGTTTGCAGAGTTTCTTTTGCTAGTATCAGCAGGTTCTGTTACTGCTTCAACAGCAGGTTTTAGCTTGCTAATTAAAGCAGTTAAATTTCCAAGTTTAGCATCATCACAAGCTCCTTTCACAGCTCCGCATGCTGTATGACCAAGAACAACAATTACTTTTGTTCCTGCTAATTTACACGCGAACTCCATACTTCCTAAAATATCTTCATTTTCAAAGTTTCCAGCAATACGTACGCTAAAAACATCACCAATTCCTTCGTCGAATATTAATTCTGCAGAAACTCTGGAATCAATACAGTGAAGAACTGTTGCATATGGGTTTTGACCAGTACTTGTCTGTTTTACTTCGCTTGTGAGATCTCTACTAAAGCCTTTGTTTTTTGTAAATCGTGAATTTCCGTCCTTTAGTCTTTGAATTGCACTTTCAGGGGTCATTGTTATTTGTTGTTCTTTGGTTGTAGCCATTGTTTGGGTTTTAAAGTTTATATTGTTTAATTTGTTACTAAAAGTGAAACATTTAACTTATTAAAAGCGTAGTCATTTTTTCTATTTACGCACAACAAGTTAATATTATTTTTTGAGATATAATTAGATAGGTTTTTAATTACAGAGTCGCTTTTTTCAAAAATATATTCGACTTTATTTTTACTAACAGGTGTTGGGTTTTTTTCTAATGTATTAGAATTTTTAACAATGTTAAATGACATTAAAGGCTGTTGAGCATGTTTCATTAAATCTTCAGCAAAATCAATATTAATGGTAGTGTCTTTTTCATTTAACAAGCCCAAAGAGATAGGTTGGTTTGGCTCTAAAATTTCATTTTCAGAGGCAATCATTATAGCTCCCTTGTGACTTTTCATTATGAATTGTGTAATGTTGTCACCGATAATACTAAAAGGATTTGTTTTTCTTTTTCCCAACACGATCACATCTGGTTTGTAGCCTTTAATGTACTTTCCAATTTCTTCTTTTGCATTACCAAATGAAAAAGCATAATTAATAGATACATCGTAGTTAGACGAGAAAGAGAAAACCTCTTTTCGTATCTTTTTGTCTGTGGTGATATATTCTCTATTTATTTTTCGCATGGCAGAAAGTTGGTTTTCAGTTTCAACAATTTCTGAAGCGCGTTTTACATGAAAAAATTGAATATCCGCACCAATCATTTTTGCTAAACTAATGGTACTTTTTAACACACTAGTTATGGGTTCTTTTAAATCTGAGAGAACAAGTATTTTATAGTTTTTATTTGATGTTTTCATACGAACTTATGGTTAAATATTTTGAGGACGAAGTTTAAAGAATTCAATAAAACTTGGAGGATTTTCCTGGACTCCACGCTCAGAGATTAATTTAATATCTACATTCCTCTCTTTTGCCTTTAGGGCAAAATCTTCAAGAATTTCTACAATATCGTTATCAAGGTACCTTGTTTTTCTAACGTCTAATTCTAAATAGGTATCTCTTGGCAAACTATCTAATTCGTTTAGAATAGTTGCTTTATTAAAGAAAGTTACTTCTTCTGCTAATGTCATTTTTATTTTATGAACGCCATTACTCATGTCTTCAATATGTAAAAAATGAGAATTTTGGAAGCTTTTAATTAGAATGACAACAACTCCTACAGCTAGGCCCATACCAATTCCCCATAAAAGATCTATAAAAACAATTCCCAATACAGTTACGGTAAAAGGGATAAACTGTTTCCATCCTAAATCATACATTTTTTTGAACAATGCAGGTTTAGCTAACTTATACCCAACAACCAATAGTATCGCGGCAAGAACAGATAGAGGAATCTTGTTTAGTAATGTTGGTATTAAAATGATAGAAATTAATAAAAAGAATCCATGAATAATTGCTGAAGCTTTACTTCTTCCTCCAGATTGAATGTTAGCCGAGCTTCTTACAATTACTTGAGTAATAGGTAATCCACCAATTAACCCAGAAATAATATTTCCAGTTCCTTGGGCCAATAATTCTCTATTGGTTGGTGTCACATTTTTATATGGGTCCAATTTGTCTGTTGCTTCAACACATAATAATGTTTCTAAACTTGCAACTAATGCTATGGTAAAAGCTACTACCCAAATATCTGGGTTTGTAATAACAGCAAAATTTGGAAAACTGAATTGATTTAAAAAAGAGGCAGTATCCTCTGGGATAGGAACACTCACCAAATGTGAGCTGTCTATATTAAGATAGTTGCTATCTTGTGTGAAAACAAAAAAGACAATACCAACAACAACAGCAACAAGAGGTCCTTGGATGAGGTTAAATATTTTCCCTTTTTTTGAGAGTATTTTCTCCCATAAAATTAATATAAATAGACCTGTAACTCCAACTATTGTAGATCCTGGACTAATGTAATTAATTGATTTTATAATTTCTGAAAATGTATTTTCACCATCCAACTGAGAGAATGCAAAATCACCTTCTAGATTTGCGTCGTATCCAAAAAAGTGGGGAATTTGTTTTAAAATTATAATAATTCCAATTCCAGTTAACATTCCCTTAATAACTGATGAAGGAAAGTAGTACCCTATAATTCCGGCTTTTAGTAAACCAAAAACTAATTGAATGATACCTCCTAAAACAACTGCAACTAGAAAGTTTTCATAGCCGCCTAGTGATGCTATGGCTGTTAACACAATGGCTGCAAGGCCAGCAGCAGGGCCACTTACACCAATTTTAGATCCACTTAATGATCCTACAACTATCCCTCCTACAATTCCAGCAATTAATCCGGAGAAAAGTGGAGCTCCACTTGCTAATGCAATACCTAGACATAGCGGTAATGCTACAAAAAACACCACAATACTTGCGGGTAAATCGCTTTTAATATTTTTAAACATGATAAAATTTTGATATGCCAACCTTTAACTACTATTAAAAAGGTTGAATAAATGATTACTTAACTTAATTGATTAAACTGTTATATGTTAAGTAAGTGGTTCTGGTGGTGGAGAAATGAGTTTATTTTGATGTGAAGTGTAATTTTTTGAGTAGAAACTAATTTGTTTCTTTTTTTCAAGACCAGTGTAAAGGTTTGAAAGGTCTAAAGAATAATAATTTTTAACTTCTAAATCTTTTGAAGATTCTTTACCATTTTTTTCTTCTTCCTCACCTATGTCTACAACTTCAATTTTAGAAGTTTCTTCAACTAAACTCATATAAGAGGGAATAGCTACCGAAGTGAGCAAGATTAGTGAAAAAAAATATGTAATAAGTTGTTTAGCCATAGGGTTAAAAAGTTAAACAAAGATACAACTGTGTTGGAGTTAATTTGTTAAATTTTTTTTAAAAAATAGTTAATAATTTTATTTCATCAGAAATAATCCAACCAATTTTTCCGTCAGCAATTCTAATTTTTTTCCAATTATCTACGCTGTCTAATACTAGTATTTTTGTGCCTTCATGTAGTGTGAAAATTTTATCACTGTTCATAGTAGGGGCATTTTTAACCTCGCTTTTTTCACTAAATATAATGGCCTCCACTGTTGAATTTACATAAGAATATTCTTTTACTGTAAAAAAGGAGGTTACTAGTAATAAAAGAAAACTGATACTACTTGTAATAAAAAATAATCTTTTTTTGGATGGAGTGAATGAAAAGTAAAAAAGAAGAAAAAATAACGATCCAAGTATAGAAAAGGTAACGGCAGAGAAAGCCCATTCGTTGTAAGATAATTTTTTAATAATGGTTGCATCTAACTTTTGGAAAATTGTTAATGGAATTTCTTCGATATTATCTACAGTAAGTCTTTTAGCAAAGATTAGGTTTGTTTGAGCGTCTTCATTTAAAGGATCTAGAAGCAATGCCTTTTCATAATTAAAAATAGAGGCAGCTACTTGATTTAGTTTGTAATAACAATTCCCTAAATTATAATATAATTCTGAGGAAGAAAGACCAAGATCCTCTATTTTTTGATAGTGTATGATTGCTTCAGAATAGTGTTCTAATTTGTATTCCTCATTTCCCATATTAAATAATTCTTCTGCTGTTTGTGAAAACAGATTATGGGCTACGAAAACTAGTAAAATAAGTCCTTTTTTCATTTTACAATTGCTTATCTATTTGTGTAATTACTAATTTTGCTTTTTCATAATCATCCTTCATTTCAACATCTGACACAGGAGAGTATCTTGCCATATCGCAACTATTAAAAACTTGAATAAATGAGTTTATGTCATTGTTGTTAATCAATTTATTTTTTAATAGTTCAGTAATTTTTTCCTTGCTAATATCAGAGGTTTCAATGCTAAGTTTGGCTTTTAAATAATTATGAAGTGCCTTTTCTAGCGCAACATAAAACGCCTCTTTAGTCCCCAATTGTTTTTTTGCTTCAGACAAATATTTTTTTGCCAATCGGTCAGCCTTCCGCAACTTATTTCCTAAAACATCATTATTCCTTGCTTTATTCCTTTTTCCTATTATAATTCCAAGAGGTATAAAAAGTAAAGGAAGTATTAAGAAGTAATAATAAAAGTCAGATGTGTAGAAATTTGTTTTGTAAATAGGATTAAATGAGCTGTTGGTTTGTATGTATCTAAAATTTGAACCAGTAACTACAATGTCTTTTTTTGAATTTATGGAGGTGTCAGAATCTGTAACTAATTCTTTACCTTCTAAAACGTCTACAAATAAATCATCTGATTTTAAAGTTACATATTTTTTTTCGGTAAGGTCAAAATATGAAAATTCAGTACTTGGAATTTTATATTTCCCTTTGTATTGAGGAACAACAGTATAATTTTTTGTTACAGAACCTCTAATTCCTCTTGAGCTTATTTTTATTTCTTCTTTTTGTTCAGGAGTAAATACCTCTAACTCAGAAGGGGTTTTTATTTCAGGCAATTCAAATAATTTTAAATTTCCTTTTCCTGTTACCTTCATTGAAATAGTTGCCGTCTCATTAGATTTCAAAATATCTTTACTAGAAGTAACAATAAAATTAAAATCTCCAACTGCACCATTAAAACTTTCTGGTTTATTAATTAATGGAAGTTCTTTAGACCGTACATATTTTTTTGCCGATGCAAAACTCCTGGTAATATTTCTAACAATTGGATTTCCAAAAAAATCGCCTCTACCGGTTGGCACACCAATAACAATATCCATTTTTATAGGATCGATAGTAAGTTTTCCAGATTTTGTAGGTATTAAGAGCGCTTTTTGTAAAACAACATATCTGTATTGTTCCCCATTGTAGGTTCCGTTTTTGGTAGTTAATCCTCTTATTTTAATATCCTGATTCCAAAAACCATTGTATTGAGGAGATTCTGTGTATGAAAAGTCTCGTACACTAATATTTTGGCTTACATATAGTCTATACTCAACATATATACCTTCACCTACATATGGATTAGATTTGGATATTTCGGCAACTAAATGAATATTTTGTTGAGCTATATAATTAGGGTCATTAGGATCTTTTGGAATTTCAACAGGGTCTAAAACAATAACTTTAATAGGTTTAGATTTTATTCTTTTTTCATTTAGTTTTATACTAGCAGCAGGGATTAAAAATTCTCCTTTTTTGAGAGGTTTTATAATGTAAGTATACGATTGAGAAAAACTTTCCTTTCCATTAATCCATGACTGGCTAATAGATTGGCTTGGACCACTTACAATTTGGAAATTTTTAAAGTTTGGAGGAGTAAAATCATCCGCTCCTTGTTTATTAACCGTAAACTGAATTCTTACTCTTTGGTTGAGCCCTAGTTTGTTTTTGCTTACAGAAGCAACTAGCTCTGGTGTTTGAGCATACATAGACATGCTCAAAAGAATGCATAAGGTGAAAATGTAATAAATTTTCTTCATGTTACTTTCTAACGATTGACAAATATAAAATTTACCAATCTTTTTCTTGTTTAATTTTTGAACCTTTAGCTTTTTTTGCGTTTAATTTTTTTTGTGTTTTCTTTTCTTCGTTTTTTAGACTTTCTAACAATTGTTTAATTTGTTCAGGAGACATTTTGCCTTGTTGAGGTTTTTGTTTTTTCTTTTCATTGTTTTTTTGATCCTTTTTTTTCTTCTGATCTCCGTCTTTATCGTTTTCTTTTTTTGGATCTTTTTTATCTTTATCGTCTCCCTCTTTTTTCTCCTTGTCCTTGTCCTTTTTCTTGTCCTTGTTTTTGTCTTTGTTCTTGTCTTTGTTTTTGTCTTTGTTCTTGTCTTTATTTTTATCTTTATTTTTTTCTTTTTCAAGAAGCTTTTGTGCAACAGCTAGATTATATCTAGTTTCATCATCATTTGGATTTTTACGAAGAGAATTTTTATAGGCATCTACTGCTCCTTGATAATTTTTTTCTTCCATCATCGCATTACCAATATTATGATAACCTTCAGCTTTTTCAAATGAATCTTCTGAGTTCTCAGTCAAAATTTTGTATTGAGGAATGGCTTCTTTAAAATTCTTTTCTTGAAATAATGAATTTCCCAAGTTGTAGGTCGCTTTTGTGTAGGAACTATTTTTTTCTAGCGCTTTTTTGTATGAAATAGTGGCATCTGCATATTTTTTTTGGTTGTAGAGTTTATTTCCCTCTCTAACTAACTTTCTAGACTCTCTTTGAAGTGAAATAGAATCTTTTTGGGAATACATAACCAAAGAAGACAGCATCATTAGAATAAATACAGATATTGATATGAGTTTCTTCATCTAGTTAATTTAATTTTTCGTTAAATAAATCTACTTTTTTTAGCCATTTGGTTTTCTTGTCTAGGAAAAAAACATCTATTAGTAAAAATAATATACCAATTCCTAAAAACCATTGAAATTGATCTTTATAGTCCGAGAATTGTTTGGTTTCAAATGCCGTTTTTTGTGCATTACCAATAATATCCTCAATTGCTTTTACAGGTTTGTCAGTTAAATTACCATCAATATAAACTCCATTAGCAGCATCTGCAACACCTTTTAAAAGTACCGGATTACGTTTTGTTAAAACAGTTTCTCCCTTATATTTTTTATATCCTATTAATGAACCATTTATCTTCATAGGAATAGGTGCCCCTTTCTCAGTTCCTACTCCTATGGTGTAGACTTTAATTCCATCATTAGAAATATTTTGTGCGATTTGTTTTGTTTCTTCTTGATGATCTTCTCCATCAGAGATAATAATTAAAAAACGATTTGTTTGGTCATCGTTGTTGTAGTATGTTTTGGCTAAATCTAACGCATCGTTAATTGCTGTCCCTTGGCTAGACACTAAATCTGGATTTGCACTCTGGAGAAACATTTTAGCAGCACCATGATCGGTTGTTATTGGTAAAAGAGGGTATGCATTTCCAGCATAAATGATAATACCTACACGATCACTTCCTAATTTATCAATAATTTTAGAAATAATTTGTTTTGATTTTTCTAGTCTGTTTGGCGCAATGTCTTCTGCTAACATACTCTTAGACACATCTAGTGCAAAAACTACATCTACACCTTCTCTTTTTACTGTTTTCAGCTTAGTCCCTATCTTAGGATTAACCAAAGCTAGAATTAAGAATGAAATCCCTATCAAGAAAAATGAAAGTTTAAGAATGGATTTAAAAACAGAAATATTAGGAGCAAGTTTAGATAATAACCCTGAAGACGCAAATTTCTTTTGGGTGCTTTTTTTCCAAAAAGACACTAAAAGAAAGACCACAATAATTACTGGAATTATAGCAAATAGGTAAAAGTATATTGGTTCTTCTAGTCTGTATAACATTATATAAAACTTCTAAAAAGGGTGTTTTTTAATATAAATTCTAACAACAATAATCCTCCTGCGAAAAATAATAAATACCTATATTTTTCTTGATAGTTGTAATATTTAAACTCTTCAATCTTTGTTTTTTCTAGCGTATCAATTTCGTCATAAATTTCTTGAAGTTCAGAATTGTCTGTGGCTCTAAAATATTGACCTTGAGTTTCACTAGCTATAAACTGCAACAATTCTTCGTCTATCTCTACTTGTTGTTTTCGGAACTGTAATCTTCCTCTAGCATCTTTGCTAAAAGGAAAATCAGCCATACCATTAGTTCCAATTCCTACAGTATAAACCTTTATGTTTAATTCTTTTGCAAGTTCAGTAGCTGTCTTCGGATCTACAAAACCAGAATTATTAACCCCGTCTGTTAGTAAAATAATAACTTTACTTTTGGCTTCACTTTCTTTTAACCTATTTACTGCAGAGCCTAATCCCATTCCTATGGCCGTACCTCCTTCTAGTTGCCCCCATTTAATTTCAGAAATTGTTCTTCTAGTAATACTCTTATCACTTGTTATAGGGGTTTGAGTAAAACTTTCACCAGCATACACAACTATTCCTATACGATCATTAGGTCTTCTATTTACAAAATTAGTAGCTACTACTTTTAGAGCTTCTAACCTGTTAGGCTTCAAATCTCTTGCAAGCATACTAGCAGATACATCAATGGCCATTACAATATCGATTCCTCTGTTAGCTTTTACTTTTGTACTTACGGCAACATTTCTTGGTCTGGCAAGTGCAATTATTAGAAGAGTAATAGCTATTAATCTAATGATGGGTAACAAAGGTTTTAATTTAGGTAAAAAACTAGATGTTGTATTAAACCCTTTTAAACTAGAAACGGTTAGTGTGGCTGTTTCTTTTTTTCTGACAAGAAAAAACCAGGTGGCTATGAACGGAATTAACGTTAGCAGCCACAAGAACTCAGGGTTGTTAAATTCAAAGTTATTCCAATTCATCATTCTCAGCTTCTTCTGTTATTACGGGTTTTAAATCATTTAATATATTTTCTGCATCTTTTCTGTCATCCTCAATTTCGTGAGAAAGCGGCGTCGATTTTGCAAATTTCACTAAATCAGCTTCACTTAAAAGAGAATTTAATTTTCTTGTAGTTTCTTTATCAATTTGTAAAGTTTTAGAATTATCTAGATTAGAGAGCGCATCAATTAATTCTTGCGTGGTAATTTCTAATGCAGGTATTTTTAATTCTTTTTCAATAAAGTCTCTGATAATTTCGGTAAGCTCACTATAATATTTTTTGATCTTATTATTTTGCCAAAGCAATTTATTGTCAAGCTTTTGAAGCTTCTCAATAGCCTCATCATAAGGGGGAATCTGAACAACAGGCTCTTCTTGATCAGCAATTGGTTTTTTTCTGTAAACAAAATAATAGACAAAAACAGCAATCAGGATTAAAATTAGAATTACCCAGATAATGTAAGGTTTAAAGTCATCGTAGACCAATGGTTCACTTTGAATAGCCTTGATTGGAAATAATTTTTGTTTGGTTGTATCTATGGCAATGGTGGCTACATTAATCAAAATAGAA
>Ga0228631_1001268_pt1 | contig 12616 bp, 8 predicted proteins | sample 39DmetaG_FD_183049 | JGI IMG/M metagenome (GOLD analysis project Ga0228631, IMG submission 183049) | Seawater microbial communities from Monterey Bay, California, United States - 39D | ecosystem: Environmental > Aquatic > Marine > Coastal | place: USA: California | collected 2016-09-28
ATTATTGCTGTTTGTAATGGTCTCGCTTTTGGCAAGAATGAAGAATACGCTTCGTCTCGTTAATGGTGAAGACCCCGTTTCCATACTAGATGAAGCTGGATGGTTTTGGGGAAGGTTAATCAACAATAAAGGATTTGTTACAGTAGCCACAATTGTAGTGACAGTTGCCTTTTTGAATCAATTGTATTGGTTTTTGATGGGTGTAGGTGTAGAACAGAATTACCAGCCTGAACAACCAATAGCCTTCTCTCATGCACTTCACGCAGGAGAAAATCAAATTGATTGTAATTATTGCCACAGTTCTGCACGTCATTCCAAGCATTCAGGTATTCCTTCTGCCAATGTGTGTATGAATTGTCACATGTATGTGGACGGAACAGAAATTAAAGACGACGCGGGTAATTTAAAATACGACGGCGAGCGTTCTCCTGAAATTTCCAAAATCTATGCCGCCATAGGTTGGGATGCAGAAGAGAGACAATATATTGAAGATTATGAGCAGCAACCTATCAAATGGGTGCGTATTCACAACCTTCCAGACTTGGCCTATTTTAACCACAGTCAGCATGTAAATGCTGGTCAACTGGAGTGTCAAGAATGCCATGGTCCAGTAGAAACAATGGAGGAAATGTATCAGTACTCTGAATTGACCATGGGTTGGTGTATTAACTGTCACCGCGAAACAGAGGTTCAGTTTGAGAAAAACGGTTACTACCAGGACTTCCACGAAGAACTAACTGAAAAGTACCACGGAGAAAAAATCACAGCTGAAAAGATTGGTGGTTTGGAGTGTGGAAAGTGTCACTACTAATTTGAGAAGTAAGAATGACTGAGAACAATAAATATTGGAGAGGGATTGAAGAACAGTCCAATCCAGAACTCACAGAAAAGCTTGCGCAGAATGAATTTGCAAATGACATTTCAAGCGCAGAATTTCTTGGTAATGAAGAGGTAGCTGAAAGTGAAACATCGCGCAGAGATTTTTTAAAGTTCATGGGCTTCTCAACAGCAGCAGCAACTCTTGCTGCGTGTGAAGCACCTATAGTAGAAAGCATACCTTATGTTGTTAAGCCAGATAGTCTTACGCCAGGTTTACCTTCTTATTATGCGACGTCAATGTATGACGGAATGGATTATGCCTCCATTTTGGTTAAAACAAGAGAGGGTCGTCCAATCAAAGTTGAACCAAATTTAGAAGCTCCTTTTAACAACGTAACCAATGCTCGTACGCAGGCATCAGTTTTAAGTCTTTACGATGGCGCACGATTGAGAGGTCCCAAAGTGAGCGGTGCAGATGCTTCGTGGAGCGATGCTATGGCCACTGCTAAAACGCTACTTACAGATAAGTCAGTATTGCTTACATCTTCTGTGATTAGTCCAGCATTGAAAACGGCTATAGCAAAACTGGGAATTCGTCATATTTGTGTGGACCCTGTTAGTGTTAGTAATCGATTAGATGTTTACGAAGGCTTCACAGGAAAGCGCGGTTTACCAACTATAGATCTTGAAAATGCGTCAACTGTTTTCGCAATAGGTGCAGATTTTTTAGGTGATTGGGGTGGACAAAATTTAATGGCAGCCTATGCGGATCGCAGAAAGCCAAGTGAAGGTATGTTGAAGCATATACAGGCTGAAGCTGGATTAACGCTTTCAGGTTCTAACGCGGATGTTAGAATTAAGGCACGCGTCAGCGAATACGAGTCTATTTTGGCCCACATCTACAATAAGGTAGCCTCTTCTGCTGGTTTGATTGCTGTAAATGCGCCTGCTCTTCGCGACGATATCCTAACAAATGTGGATATGGCGACGAGTGAATTATTGGCAGCAGGTTCGAGTGCAGTTGTTTTAAACGGTCTGAACACGAAAAACGCAGAACGCCTGACTTTAGCAATCAATTTAGCGCTAAACTCCAAGGCATTCAATACATCTAAGTTTGTTTATACTTCAAACGGTAATGATGAGTCTGTTTCAGCTTTTTTGGCTGATGTGAAAATAGGTAATGTAGATACTGTGGTTACTTTAGGAGTGAATCCTTCTTATCAAATGCCAAGTACAGACTTCAGCGGCCTTAGTATTGTTGCAATTGCTGATCGTGAGGATGAAACGGCTTCTTCGGCTAAGGTAGCCTTACCGGTAAGTCACTATTTAGAATCTTGGTCTGACTTCAGTGCAGTTGATGGTCACTATGCAGTCGGACAACCAACAATAAGTCCTCTATTTGACAGCAAGAGTGCTGTGGAAATAGTCAATGCTCTAGCAGGAGGTTCAGAAAGTGCCAAGACGCTGATCCAAGAAAGCGCAGCATTTCATGCAGGTTCAATATCATGGAATGGTTTACTTCACGATGGATATTCTTCAACAGCAGTTGCTGAGGTAAGTATGAATGGTTCCATGGATGCCGGTATGATAGACGTTAGCGGAATCAATGTAATGAAGCCAAAGTCTGGATTAGAATTCTATACCTACACAAAGACAGGTATGGGGGCAGGTGAAAATGCAAATAATCCTTGGACTTACGAATTGCCGGATCCAATTTCTCGTCTTTCTTGGGACAACTATATTGTAATGTCTGCTGCTGATGCTGTAGAATTAGGTATTGAAGTTGCTCCTGAATCTAACGGAGCTATGACCGGTAATACATTGAACATTACCGTAGATGGCAATCCTTTGGAAAATGTACCCGTTTGGATTCAGCCTGGTCAGACAAAGGGAACGCTTGGTTTAGCTGTTGGGTTTGGTCGCACTGCAGTAGGTAAGGTAGGAAATAACGTAGGTGTAAATGCATTTGAATTACTTCCTTCTACTCAGGCAATCAGTGGTCAAGTGACAGCTGCTGCTTCAGAAGTCGAGCACGGATTTGCTTCCGTTCAATTGGCTCACACCATGATGGGACGCAAGATTGTTAATGAGATTTCTCTTCCAACGTTCATGAACGTTAGCCATGAAGAGTGGAATGAGAAACCAACTTTTGAATCCTACAAAGGTCCTCTGAGCTCATTTGACGCTAATCTTTGGGATGACCACGATCACGAAACTTCGCACATGTGGAACATGTCCATTGATTTGAATTCATGTACTGGTTGTGGTGCTTGTGTTGTGGCTTGTTCACTAGAAAACAATGTGCCTGTTGTTGGTAAAGATGAAGTTCGACGTCATAGAGATATGCACTGGTTGAGAATAGATCGCTATTACTCATCAGAAATGACACCAGAACTTGCAGATGAAAACGGCATTGGCGCTATTGAGAAATATGCGAAGATGGAGATTCCTTCTGAAAGTCCTGACGTAGTCTTCCAACCTGTAATGTGTCAACACTGTAACCATGCTCCTTGTGAAACTGTTTGTCCTGTTGGAGCTACAGTACACTCAAGAGAAGGTCTGAATCACATGGCGTATAACAGATGTATAGGTACTAGATACTGTGCGAACAACTGTCCATACAAAGTGCGTAGATTCAACTGGTTCAATTACAAAGGCAACGAAAAGTTTGCAGATGTAAATCCATCACAAGATGATTACGGTAGAATGGTACTAAACCCAGACGTGACTGTTAGAGCACGTGGTGTGATAGAGAAATGTTCTTTGTGTATCCAACGTATTCAGTTGGGTAAACTAGAAGCGAAGAAAGACGGTAGAATGTTGACAGATGGAGAATTCACCACAGCTTGTGCTCAGGCTTGTGGTTCGAATGCAATTGTATTTGGAGATGTCAACAACCCTGAAAGTGAAGTAAGCCACCTTAAGCAAGAAGGAAGAGCATACCACTTGTTGGAGGAAGTAGGTACACAACCTAGTGTATTCTACCAGACGAAAGTTAGAAACAGAGCCTAATAAATAAGAAAGCGACATGCATTACGAATCGCCTGTTAGAAATCCGCTCATTCTTGGAGATAAGTCTTACAAAGACATTACCAATGATATAGCGAAACCAGTAGAGTCAAAAGCACCACGTGCGTGGTGGATAGCCTTCTCTATAGCATTTGTCATGTTCCTTTGGGGAATAGGATGTATTCTATATACTATCGGTACCGGTATCGGTGTCTGGGGACTTAATAAAACGGTTGATTGGGCTTGGGACATTACCAACTTTGTTTGGTGGGTAGGTATTGGTCATGCGGGTACCCTAATTTCAGCGGTACTTCTACTCTTCCGTCAAAAGTGGAGAATGGCCATAAATCGCTCTGCGGAGGCAATGACTATTTTCTCTGTAATCCAAGCCGGTTTATTCCCGCTCATACACATGGGGCGTATCTGGATGGCTTATTGGGTAATGCCTATTCCTAATCAATTTGGTTCCCTTTGGGTAAACTTTAATTCCCCTCTACTTTGGGATGTGTTCGCAATTTCTACGTATCTAACTGTAAGTACCGTTTTCTGGTACGTTGGTTTGATTCCGGATTTCGCCATGATACGTGACCGAGCAATTAACCCAGTGCAGAAGCATATCTATAAAATATTATCATTTGGCTGGGGCGGTAAGGCGAAGCACTGGCAGCGTTTTGAAGAAGTTTCATTAGTCCTAGCAGGTCTTGCTACACCACTTGTATTATCTGTGCATACGATTGTATCCTTTGACTTTGCTACATCCGTAATCCCTGGATGGCATACTACGATATTCCCACCTTACTTTGTTGCAGGTGCAATCTTTTCGGGTTTTGCTATGGTACAAACCCTTCTCTTAATTGTTCGCAAAATCTTCAAAATGGAAGATTACATTAACATCGAACATATTGAGATGATGAATATTGTAATTATGGTTACAGGCTCAATTGTTGGTGTTGCCTACATCACTGAGCTATTTATTGCATGGTATTCTGGAGTAGAATACGAGCAATATGCCTTCTTAAATAGGGCCACAGGGCCTTACTGGTGGGCATATTGGGCAATGATGACTTGTAATGTATTCTCTCCACAATTCATGTGGTCGAAAAAATTACGTACTAACTTGATTTTTACGTTTGTCATTTCCATTGTTGTAAATATTGGTATGTGGTTCGAACGATTTGTAATTATTGTAACCTCCATACACAGAGATTACTTGCCATCTTCATGGTCTATGTTCTCTCCAACTTTTGTTGACATAGGTATTTACATTGGAACTATTGGGTTCTTCTTCGTGCTCTTCCTGTTGTACGCAAGAACCTTCCCAGTAATTGCACAAGCAGAATTGAAAACCATTCTGAAGTCTTCTGGCGAAAACTTCAAAAAACATCACGACGATCATGGGGCACACTAAACATAATCCAATCGTACGCGCGCTATTCAACGACGATGACGTTGTTTTAGATGCGGTTAAAGACCTCCGTTCAAGCGGATATCACGTTAGTGAAGTATACTCTCCATTTCCCATTCATGGTTTAGATGAAGCTATGGGTCTAGAAAGAACGCGCCTAAGTACTGCAGCATTCTTCTATGGTTTGGCTGGATTGTTTTTTGCTTCATGGTTGACATATTATACAATGACTGCAGATTGGCCTCAGAACATTGGAGGAAAGCCGAATGCATATTGGTTTTTAAACATGCCTGCGTTTGTTCCGGTAATGTTTGAATTAACGGTATTCTTTGCAGCTCACTTAATGTGTTGGTCATACTTCGCGGTTAACAAGTTATATCCAGGCGCTAAAGCTCAGAATCCTGATCCGCGTACAACCGACGACCACTTTTTAATGGAGGTTGAGTTAGAAGGAAAAGAGACAGATTTAACTAAGAAGCTCCAAGAATTGGGTGCTCTTGAAATTTCAAAAGTCGAAGCATAAGATGAAAAGAACGACTACCATCATAGTGCTTATAGTTTCCGCAGTAGTTGCGAGCTGTAACTTCGATAAATCCACTCCAGGATATACATACATGGATGACATGTATCAAAGTCCCTCATTTGAAACGTACGAGCCCTCTGCACTTTTTGCAAATGGTCTGAGTGCACAACTTCCCGTTGAAGGAACTGTGCCTAGAGGATACCATCCTTACGAATATGCTAATAGTAACGAAGGTTATGAAGCGGCACGTACTATGTTAGCAATGCCTGCTGAATTTGACTCTGAGGCAATGCTCGCTGAGGGTAAGGAGTTGTACAATATTTTTTGTGATCACTGCCATGGTGAGAAGGGAGACGGAAACGGCCCCTTGGTAATGCAAGAGAAAATCTTAGGAGTACCTTCTTACGCTGCTTCAAGATTACCAGATATTACGCCTGGTTCTATGTACCATGTCATCATGCACGGTAAAGGAATAATGGGTTCACATGCCTCACAACTTACTTATGATGAACGATGGAAAATTGTTCGATACGTTGTGAAATTAAGAGCTGATCAAGAATAAAACCGCAAAGTAGAATGTTTGAGTTTAAAACAAAAACAAAGCAATTGGCAATCGCACTAACGGTAGTTGGTGTTATCCTTTGGGTTGTAGGATTTGCCTTAAATGGCTCGTCATCACACGATGCGGGACACGGACATGAAGAAGCTCATGCTGAAGAATCGCACGACGCGTATCCAGGAGAGGCGCATGCCGCTATGATCGAGTCATCATACCAATCTGCAGATCATGATAATCACGCCCATGATGATCACGCTGATGAGACACATGATTATCCTGGTGAGGCACATGCTGCCATGATAGAATCGACCTATAAGTCAGATAATGTAGATGCTGAGCACGGTCATGATACGCATGCTGAGCACGGTCACGATACACATGCTGAGCATGGTCATGATGCACATGCAGAACATGCAGAACATGCAGCACATCAAATTGCAAATAGACCATGGTCTGCGATTTACGTAGCGGCAATATTTTTCCTCGGATTAGGTTTGGGCCAATTATTCTTTTTAGGTATTCAATATGTTGCTCAAGCAGGATGGTCCGCAGGTCTATTAAGACTTATGGAGGCTCAATCTTTTGCTATAGTGGTTCCGTTAATTGTTATTGCAATCATAGCCTTCCTAGGTTTTGGTCATGTTCACCACATGTTCCACTGGATGGTTGAAGGTATTCATATCAAAGGGCACGAGAATTACGATGCTATCATCGCTGGAAAACGTGGTTTCTTAAACCCGACTTTCTTTACGATTCGGATTCTTGTTTACATAGGAGGATGGATATGGGCGGCTAAGATGCTCCGTAAATATTCCTTATTGTCTGATTCAGGTGATGGAGCAGCAATGTGGAAAAAGAACAGAGGAATAGCTGCAGCCTTTACAGTTTTTTATGCAGTAACTTCTTCAACGAGCGCCTGGGATTTAATCATGTCTATTGATACGCACTGGTTCTCTACCTTATTTGGATGGTACACGTTCGCAGGTATGTTCGTGAGTTCTTTTGCAGCACTCATTTTATTAACTCTGTACTTGAAAGGTCAAGGTCACATGGAGTGGATTAATGAAAATCACTTGCATGATTTAGGGAAGTTTATGTTTGCGTTCTCTGTATTCTGGACTTATCTGTGGTTCTCTCAATTCGTTCTTATTTGGTATGCAAATATTCCTGAAGAAGTGACTTACTACATGCAAAGGTTTGAACAATACAAAGTGCCTTTCTTCACAATGCTTTCATTGAATTTTATACTTCCGGTATTGGCAGTTCTCAGTAGACCTGCAAAGCGAGTGCCAGGGACCGTGGTAATGGCCGCTATATTCGTTCTAGTAGGGCATTACATGGATCACTATGTGATGATTATGCCTGGTACTGTTGGAGACCACTACGGTTTTGGATTATTGGAGTTAGGTCCAATTTTATTTTTTGCGGGTCTGTACATATATGTAGTTCTGTCTTCTGTGGCTAAAGCGCCATTAATGCACAAGAATCACCCAATGCTTACGGAGTCTAAAAACTTCCATCAATAATTAGAAAAGACACTAGATAATGAGTGCAATTTCCATCATAGTTTTAATTGTTCTAGTAATTCTAACACTAGTTCAGGTTATGAGAATTTCTGAAATCTCTTCCGAGATTCAGAAGGGTAAGGATAACGAAGTAGGCCCAAAGGATAATAATACACAAGGACGATTGATGTTATTAGTTGGATTTGGTTTTGTTATTAGTGTTCTGGTTATGTACGTGGCTTGGGGAAGACTTTCTTTACCTGAACCTTCATCTGCTCATGGTGCAGAAATAGATAGTTTATGGAATTTAAGTATGCTGATTATCAATATCGTATTCTTTATTGTACAGCCAATTCTATTCTATTTTGCATACAAATACAGAGGCAAGAAAGGCACAAAGGCAACGTATTACGAGCATAACAATCGCTTAGAGCTGTTCTGGACAGTTATACCTGCACTGGCTTTGGCAGTACTCATTATTTGGGGTTTGAATGTTTGGAGCACCTTAATGATGCCAGAAAACGAAGAAGAGCCCATTTTAGTGGAAGTCTATGCTCAACAATTCAATTGGACCGTTCGCTACAGTGGTGGTGATAACGAATTAGGCTACGCTACAGTGCATGAAATTGCCGGAGCAAACATTTTGGGTGTTGATACTCAAGATCCAGCTTCTGCAGATGATATAGTAGCTAAAGAGTTACACTTGCCTGTTGGAAAGCCAATACAATTTGTATTCCGTGCTCAAGACGTTATACACTCAGCATATTTCCCTCACTTCCGCGCGCAAATGAATTGTGTTCCTGGTTCGGTAACTAATTTTCAGTTTACACCAACCATTACAACTGCGGAAATTCGCCAAAATAAGGATGTCAAGGCACATGTAGAGGAGGTAAATGAGATCAGAAAAGCCAAAGGTGAAGACATTTGGGAATTTAATTACGTGCTATTGTGTAATAAAATTTGCGGTGCAGCACACTACAATATGCAAATGGACATCATAGTGGAAACCCAAGACGAATTTGACGCTTGGTTGAAAGAACAAAAAACCGTCGCCGAAACTTTGTAAATAGAGGTAATAAAGATTAAGCTATGTCAACTACAACGACAGAAAAAAACAATCACTTCCAAGATCATTTGATGGAGCATCATCATGAGGAGAACTTCTTCACGAAGTACATCTTTACGATGGACCACAAGATGATAGGTAAACAGTTTTTAATTACGGGTATGTTTATGGGAATCATCGGCGTGATGATGTCCATGCTTTTCCGTTTGGAAATTGCTTATCCGGAACAGAGCTTTCCTATTCTTGAATTTTTCCTTGGAAAGTGGGCTCCGGACGGTGTTATGGATCCAAATATGTATTTGGCACTAGTAACCATTCACGGAACCATTATGGTTTTCTTCGTATTGACGGCTGGTTTATCGGGTACATTTTCAAACCTTCTAATTCCATTGCAAATTGGAGCACGTGATATGGCATCAGGTTTCATGAATGCCTTGTCTTACTGGTTCTTCTTTTTGAGTTCTGTGATTATGGTGGTTTCCTTATTTGTGGAAGCTGGACCAGCCGCCTCAGGATGGACGGTTTACCCTCCATTATCAGCATTGCCGCAAGCCATGCCCGGTTCAGGCGCAGGTATGACGTTATGGTTGATATCTATGACCTTATTTGTAGTATCGTCTCTACTTGGTTCTTTGAACTACATAGTTACTGTAATAAATATGCGTACAAAGGGGATGAGCATGACTCGTCTTCCTTTAACCATATGGGCATTTTTGGTAACCGCCATTTTAGGAGTATTATCATTCCCTGTTCTTTTAAGTGCAGCGCTGTTATTGATGTTTGATCGTTTGTTAGGAACATCCTTCTACTTGAGTGATATATTTATTGGTGGAGAGGTTCTTAGCTACAGTGGTGGTTCACCAGTGTTGTATCAGCACTTATTTTGGTTCTTAGGTCACCCTGAGGTTTACATTATCCTTTTACCAGCACTAGGTATTTCATCAGAAGTAATTGCGACGAATTCGCGCAAGCCTATTTTTGGTTACAGGGCAATGGTCGGCTCAATTTTGGCTATTGCATTTCTGAGTTTTATTGTTTGGGGACACCACATGTTCGTTACAGGGATGAATCCTTTCTTAGGTTCTGTATTTACTTTTACAACATTATTGATTGCAATTCCGTCAGCGGTAAAAGCATTCAACTATATTACCACTCTCTGGAAGGGTAACATTCAATTCACTCCAGCAATGTTATTCTCAATTGCCCTAGTTAGTACCTTCGTAACTGGTGGTTTGACAGGAGTCATCCTTGGAGATTCTGCTCTAGACATCAATGTCCATGACACGTACTTTGTTGTTGCTCACTTCCATATTGTGATGGGTCTGAGTGCGATTTACGGAATGTTTGCCGGTGTCTATCATTGGTTCCCTAAAATGTATGGTAGAATGATGAATAAATCCATGGGTTATGCTCACTTTTGGTTGACGTTCATCACGGCGTACGGCGTGTTCTTTCCAATGCACTTTTTAGGTATGGCAGGGCTACCACGACGTTATTATAGTAATACTGCCTTCCCAATGTTTGATAATTTAGCAGACATCAATGTGCTTATTACCTACTTTGCCATTATTGGTGGTGCCGCGCAACTAATATTCATATTTAACTTCTTCTACAGTATTTGGAGAGGTCCTAAAGCAAAGCAGAATCCTTGGAGAGGGAATTCATTAGAATGGACTACTCCTGTAGAACACATGCACGGAAACTGGCCAGGTGATATCCCAGTGGTACACCGTTGGGCTTACGATTATTCCAAGCCAGGTGCTGAAGAAGATTTTGTTCCGCAAAACGTTCCTTTGGCAGAAGGAGAGGAGAGTGGACACTAAACCGATTTAATTGGAAAATTCAAATCCCCTTACCGTGAGGTAAGGGGATTTTTTGTGGTATTTTGTAGCATTATGAACGAACACTTAGATCCTACAAGCGAACACTTCACCAATACGGAGCGCGAGATTGAAAAGAAGTTAAGGCCCTTAAGTTTTGATGACTTCACGGGCCAAGCGGCCGTTTTAGAGAATCTTAAAATCTTTGTAGAAGCAGCAAAGATGAGAGATGAAGCCATGGATCATGTTTTGCTTCACGGTCCTCCGGGTTTAGGAAAGACTACATTAAGTCATATACTTGCCAATGAGTTGGCGGTGGGTATAAAAGTAACCTCTGGTCCAGTGTTGGATAAACCATCAGATTTAGCAGGGTTACTTACTAACCTAGAAGCGAATGATGTACTCTTTATAGATGAAATTCATAGACTCTCGCCCGTCATAGAAGAGTACTTGTATAGTGCCATGGAGGATTTCAAGATTGATATTATGATTGATTCTGGACCCAGTGCCAGAAGCGTACAAATTAGTCTAAATCCATTTACACTTATTGTTGCTACAACCCGTTCGGGATTATTGACAGCGCCTTTAAGAGCGAGATTTGGAATAAATGCTAGACTCGAATATTACGACGTTGAGTTACTTACAACGATTGTGGAGAGAAGCGCAGAAATTTTACAGGTTCCAGCCGAATATGAAGCTTGTATCAGAGTAGCTAGTCGTTCAAGGGGCACGCCAAGAATAGCAAACGCCTTATTGCGAAGAGTTCGGGATTTTGCAATGGTGAAAGGTAATGGAACCATAGATGTAGAAATCGCAGAATTTGGATTAAATGCATTGAATGTTGATAGCAAAGGGCTGGATGAAATGGACAATAAAATTTTAACCATTTTGGTGGACAATTTTGCAGGCGGTCCAGTTGGTCTAAATACGTTGAGCACGGCAATAGGCGAACAGGCTGAAACCATTGAAGAAGTTTATGAGCCATATTTGATAAAAGAAGGCTTTCTTTTGCGCACCCCTCGTGGACGTATGGTTACTGAAAAAGCATATACACATTTAGGTTTAAACCGGCCGAACAAAGGCACTTCAGGTACTTTATTTTAATGAATAGGGCGGAGGCTTCTAAGCTTGTTAAGCGTCTTGCAAGAGAACAAGGTTTTGACGCTTGTGGAATTTCTGCCGCTGGATTTTTAGAGGAAGAAGCTACCGGATTAGAAAATTGGCTCAATGCAGGCTTTCATGGAACCATGTCTTGGATGGAACGTCATTTTGACGAGCGCTTAGATCCAAGGAAACTCGTGCCCGGCGCTAAATCTGTCATTAGTGTAGTATTAAATTATTTTCCGGATGAGGAGCAGAGAGCTGATGCGCCAAAGATTTCAAAATATGCCTATGGGCGTGATTACCATAAAGTAATCCGTGGAAAGCTGAAACGAATGTTATTGTGCATTCAAGATGAAATAGGCGAGGTAGGTGGCCGTGGATTTGTTGATAGTGCACCAGTAATGGATAGGGCTTGGGCTAGAAAAAGTGGATTGGGTTGGGTAGGTAAGCACAGTCTATTGCTTAGTAAAGGTTCAGGTAGCTTTTTTTTCATTGGTGCGCTAATTGTGGATATTGAGCTGGAACCCGATGGACCAACCACTGATCATTGTGGTTCATGCACAGCTTGTATAGATGCCTGCCCCACATCAGCAATCGTGGCACCAACTGTTGTTGATAGCAATAAATGCATCAGTTATTTGACCATAGAATATAAAGGCGCTCTTCCTAGTGAATATCAAGAAAAAATGGAGGATTGGGTATACGGTTGTGATATTTGTCAGGACGTTTGCCCTTGGAATCGTTTTTCCACGCCGCATAGTGAGGGTGATTTCAACATCCGCGATTCCATTCAAAATAACGACTGG
>Ga0228631_1001278_pt1 | contig 12574 bp, 9 predicted proteins | sample 39DmetaG_FD_183049 | JGI IMG/M metagenome (GOLD analysis project Ga0228631, IMG submission 183049) | Seawater microbial communities from Monterey Bay, California, United States - 39D | ecosystem: Environmental > Aquatic > Marine > Coastal | place: USA: California | collected 2016-09-28
GTCACCCAGCCGGATATGCAAGGTCGGGATCTATTGGTTTCGGCCCAAACGGGTTCGGGCAAAACCATCGGGTTTGGCTTGGCGATCGCGCCAACACTGCTGGGCGAGGATGACACATTCGGGCAGGCGGAAACGCCGCTCGCGCTTGTGATCGCACCGACGCGCGAATTGGCAATGCAGGTCAAGCGGGAGTTGGGATGGCTTTATGCCGATGCTGGCGCATCGCTTGCGTCCTGTGTGGGCGGCATGGACATGCGCGACGAACGGCGCGCTTTGGCGCGTGGTGCACATATCGTTGTGGCTACCCCCGGACGTCTACGCGACCATATTATGCGCGGCTCCATTGACCTGACGACTGTGCGGTCTGTGGTCTTGGACGAAGCGGACGAAATGCTGGATCTTGGTTTCCGCGAAGACCTTGAGTTCATCCTAGAGCAAACCCCATCCGAGCGGCAGACGCTCCTGTTCTCAGCGACCGTGCCTAAGTCGATCCTTGGCTTGGCATCGACCTACCAGAACGATGCGCAGCGGATTTCTACTGTGGGTGAGCAAAAGCAGCACACCGATATCGAATACCGCGCCATGTCCGTATCCCCGCGTGATGCTGAGAACGCGGTGATTAACGTGCTGCGGTATTACGAGGCCCCCAACGCGATTGTGTTCTGTAACACGCGCGCGATGGTCTCACGCCTGACGGCTCGCCTGTCCAACCGTGGTTTTGCCGTGGTGGCCCTGTCGGGTGAGCTGACACAAAGCGAGCGGTCTAACGCGCTGCAATCCATGCGCGACGGACGTGCGCGGGTGTGTGTGGCAACGGATGTAGCGGCGCGCGGGATCGACCTGCCCAAGCTGGATTTGGTCGTTCATGCGGAACTGCCCAATAACCACGAAACGTTGCTGCACCGGTCTGGCCGGACAGGTCGGGCAGGGCGCAAGGGCGTCAGCGCACTGGTTGTAGTACCCTCGACCCGCAAAAAGTCCGAGCGGCTTTTGAAGATGGCCAAGCTGAATGCGAACTGGGGGTCTGCACCTTCGGCCGCAGAAGTGTACGAGCGTGACGAAGTGCGTATGTTGGCAGCGGACGATTGGCAGGAAGAGATCACCGAAGGTGAGCGTCCGTCCGTGGACAAATTGGTTGCGCAGTTCTCGGCAGAGCAGATTGCGGCGGCCTATATGCGCCAGTACCAGACGCGCCATTCCGCACCCGAAGACATTGGCGCGGTCCAACACGAAGAGCGTAAACCGCGCGCGCCGTTTGGGCCAAGTGTCTGGTTCTCTGTGTCGGAAGGGCGCAACGACAATGCATCGCCACGTCATCTTTTGCCGATGATCTGCAAGGCGGGTGGCGTCAGCAAAGACGATATCGGTGCAATCCGCATCGCGGATAATGAGTCCTATGTTGAGATCCGTCAGGCCAGTGTTGATGGCTTCTTGGCCTCCATTGGGCCGAGCATGAAGGTTGAGGGCACCAAGGTGATCACGCGCTTGGATCAGGCGCCCAATGTGCCGGATTTCAAGGGCGGACGTCCCGACCGCGCGCCGAAATCAAAGCCCGCTCACCGCAAAGGCGACACCCGCCCTGTTGATTGGAACGACGCACCCGAGCCACGCAAGCGCAAGCCAAAGCCAGAGGATCGCAAGCCTGCGAAACCTTATGGAGCAAAGCCCAAAGGCGAGCCGTCTGATGCCCCTTGGAAAGCACGTGCCGACAAGCCGGGTGCTGCTGCGGGAGGCTATAAGGGAAAGCCAAAGTCCAGCGGTGAGGGCGACGGTGCTGGCGGCTACAAGCCGCGCGGTGACGGCCCCAAAGGACCGCCACCGCCCAAAGGCAAATCCAACAGCAAAAAGAACCGGGTCCGCACCGCCGAGGCAAAAGCTGCCAAGGGTGGAAAAGGAGCGCCAAAGCGCAAGTGATTGCGCGCTGACGTTTGTGAAGATCGGATGCGATGAGGCCCGCACAAGTTGGGCCCGCATCACGACGGTATCAGTTGCGCTGAATTTCTAGCTTTGCAGCTACGCCGCGAGAAACGTCTTCAAACACGAGTGAACCACCGTGCAGCTTGGCAATCGTTGCAACGATTGTCAGGCCCAAGCCGTGTCCATCGATGGTGGCGGTGTCTTCGCCCCTCTGGAACGGGGCCATCAGGGCTTCGATGTCTTGCGCGGATGTTTGGGTGCCTTCGTCCTCAATCACCACGGTGGCTGTCAGGGCGGTGGCCGTGATCGACACATGCGCCCGGCGGCCGTATTTTAGGGCGTTGTCAATCAGGTTGGTGATTGCGCGTTGCAACGAAACGGGGCGCGCAAAGACGATGATGTCGGTTTCAGACGGCACAACGCCTTGGCCCTGACGCGACATAAAGATGGAGCGTCCGCCCTGTACGATCACCTCTTTGGCTTGTTGCAACATGACGGGCCGTCCGACGTCTTGGTAATCTGCCACAATCGCATCCACGAGCGAGGTCAGTGAAAGCTTGCGGGGGGCTTCTGCGTTCATTTCCGCGTTGGTGTAGGTCAGCACGCTTTCGATGATGTTTGTCATGCTGTCGATGTCGTTTTCGAATTTCTGGCGCAGGTCCTGGTCTGGGATCAGGGCGGCACGCAAACGCAGGCGTGTCGCGGGGGTGCCAAGGTCGTGGCTGACGCCCGACAGGACCGCCGCGCGGCTGGCCAGTTGGTCACGCTCAACCTCAAGATAGCTGTTCACGGCCCTGACAATCTCGCGCAGCTCTTGGGGGCCTGTTGCATCGTATTTCGTGGGGCCGCCAAGGCGGCGGCGGTTGCGCAATTGATCTGCGAACGCTGTAAAATCTGACGACAGGTTCAACGTAAGGGTGATCATCGTCACCATCGACAAAGCCGCCAGCAACACCGCCAAGAGCCGCCAGTCAGCCGGGTTTGCCTCACACCCCCACACCTGTGCGCCGTCGATGCTCAGCCAAGGTGCGTCACCCAGTTTTGCAATGACCACAGGGTCGCTGCAAAACGACGCGAATTTGCGCGTCACAGCCCCGGTTGTTTCGGCGGCTGTTTGGCCGTCGCGGTTGGGCAGATCGGCAATGTTGTAGGTGATATCAGGGGACAAAATCGCAAGCGTCAAAGGTGCCCCGACACGCTGCGGGGTGATGTCGGCAGAAATAGGAATAATCGTGAGGCGCGACGCGGATGTGGTGCCGGTTATTTGGCGGAATTGCCCTGTCGCCGCAAAAGCTTGATCCTCGCTGGAGAGCGCCCGAAGTGTCACCCCCGCTGGCGGAGCCGTCCCGTTTTGCAGGGCGTCATAAAGCGTAACACCCGCGATATATGCTGCACTTTGATGGTCACGCCAATTGGCGGTCGACTGGGTCCAAAGCCAGACAGAGGCCCCGCCCGCCAGAAAGGCAGCACTCACAAGGATCAGACCGATCGTGCGCAGGCTCGACAGGGTACCGATCAATCGTCTTGGTCCACGACATCAACAGAAAAGACGTAGCCAACACCGCGTTCTGTCTTGAGGATGAGGGGCGCCTTGGGGTTTGCTTCGATCTTACCACGCAAGCGGCCAACCAAAACGTCGATGGCGCGCCCCATCGCTTCTGGAGATTGTGAGGACGTGCCCGTGACATCCAGCGCGGTCGCAATCTCGGCGCGGGTCAGCGGTATATGTGGGTTGGCCAACAGCGTTTGCAAAAGTGCGGTTTCACGGCGTGACAGGGCCACTTGGACATTATCTGGCGATAAGACCTCTTCGGTTTTGGCGTGATAGGTCCAGCCCGCAAATGTAAAGGTTTTGGTATTGCGTCGGTGCACGAGGGATGATGAGCGCCGTGCCCGCGACAAGACGGCCTTGACCCGGGCCAGCAGTAAGTCGGGGTTAAAGGGTTTCGCGATGTAGTCATCCGCGCCCACCGCATAACCTTTCATACGCTGATGATCAGCCGACAGGGCGGATACCATAATCACGGGCACATCTTGTTCGTCACGCAGGCGGCCACAGATTTCGAGGCCGTTTTCATCCCCCAGCATCACGTCCAGCAAGATGAGATCCACACGCCCTTCATTTAGATGCGACTGTACCTCACGCTCGCATGAAGCTGGCAATGCAATCATGCCGTTCTGGCGTAAAAACTGCGTCATCATCTGGCGCATGTCAGAATCATCATCAACGACGAGGAGCCGAGGGATACCCATGATATGCCTTTCTTGGATGCTTAACTTATAGGCTGGCAGAGCAGTTAACGCCCCATATGTAACACTGTGCAACAAAATCGAGCGCTACGTAACAAGGTGTAACAAAATCCGCGATTAATGCCGAAACCGCTCTGAATACCTGCCCTGCGCTGATTGCAATGCTCTGTGAGGCTCTCCAATAATTTGCACACCTGCCTCACAGCGGGGCACAAAATTTCTGGGAGGAAATCACGAAATGACTATGAAATTCCTAGGCGCAGTGTCTGGTATGGCGATCGTTGCATCCACGGCTGCATTCGCGGACGGTCATGCGTCGCCTGAAGCTGAAGTCCTGCATTACTGGACATCTGGCGGCGAAGCGAAATCTGTCGCAGTTCTGCAAGAAGAGTTCGCTGCAAACGGCGGCACATGGACGGACATGCCCGTTGCTGGCGGTGGCGGCGATGCGGCGGGCACAGCCCTGCGCGCACGCGTATTGGCGGGCAACGCACCGACAGCGGCGCAGATCAAAGGCCCAGCCATTCAAGAATGGTACGAAGAGGGCGTTTTGGCCGACATCTCAGCTGTTGCTGAGGCCAACAACTGGTCCAAAATTCTGCCTGAGGCTATCGCGGGCCACATGCAGTGTGAGGGCACTTGGTGTGCAGCACCCGTAAACGTGCACCGCGTTGACTGGATTTGGGCGAACGCCGAAGTGCTGTCGGCCAATGGCATCGACATGCCCACCACATGGGATGAGTTCAACGCGGCCGCGACCAAGCTGCAAGCGGCTGGTGTCATCCCACTCGCACACGGTGGTCAAGCATGGCAGGACGCAACCGTGTTCGAGGCCGTTGCTTTGGGCATCCTCGGTTCTGACGGTTTCCGCAAGGCATTCGTTGAGCTGGACATGGACACACTCAAGTCTGACGACATGGTCGCGGTCTTTGACCAAATGCGCACTATGCGCGGCTACGTTGATGAGAACTTCTCCGGTCGTGACTGGAACCTCGCAACAGCAATGGTCATGAACGGCGAAGCCGCGTTCCAGATCATGGGCGACTGGGCTAAGGGCGAATTCATGGCCGCTGGCAAAGTGCCGGGCGAAGACTTCCTGTGCCTGTCGACACCAGGCGAAGGCTTCCTCTACAACGTGGACAGCTTTGCAATGTTCGCCGTTGATGGTGACGACAAGCAAGCCGGTCAGGCCCTGTTGGCCGAACTGGTCGTTGGGGAAAGCTTCCAAGAAGTGTTCAACCTGAACAAAGGTTCGATCCCTGTGCGTACAGACGTAGCACTGGACAACTTCGACAGCTGTGCCGTTCTGTCGGCTGACGACATGGCCGCAAGCAACGAAGGTGGGTCGCTCCTGCCATCTTACGCCCACGGCATGGCGCTTCGCGGCGCGCAGGCTGGTGCAATCACCGATACTGTGACCGCACACTTCAACTCTGACATGTCCTCGGCGGATGCCGTTCAGATGTTGGCTGACGCAATCGCGAACAGCATGTAAAAGTCTCCTCCCTTCCTCTCCCACGTTCGCGTGGGGGAGGACCTTTTAAGGATAATCCAATGACCAAGTGGCTTGAAGAACACATGCCTAAATTGGTTTTGGCCCCCTCGTTCATCGTCGTCCTGATCTTCGTCTATGGCTTTATCGCTTGGACGGCTTGGGTGTCTTTAACGCGGTCGCGGCTTTTGCCAAGATATGAGATTGACGGGCTCATCCAGTATGACCGTCTGTTTGCCTCCCCCCGCTGGGACACCGCGTTCACCAACCTGTTTGTGTTCGGCTTTTTGTTCATTGTGATTGCAATGATTCTTGGCCTGATCCTTGCCATTTTGCTGGATCAGAACATTCGCACAGAGGGCGCGATCCGGACGATCTACCTCTATCCGATGGCGCTTTCGATGATTGTGACCGGTACGGCGTGGAAATGGATCCTGAACCCAGGTTTGGGCCTAGAGGCCACAGTGCGCGGTTGGGGGTTTGAGGACTTCACCTTCAACTGGCTCGTTGATCCGGACATGGCGATTTACACAGTTGTCATTGCGGCGATTTGGCAAAGCTCTGGTTTTGTGATGGCGCTGTTTCTGGCTGGCCTGCGGTCTGTGGATCAAGAGATCATCAAAGCGGCCCAAGTCGACGGTATTCCGACATGGCGCGTTTACACGGCGATCATTATTCCAGCGATGGCCCCGATCTTCTTGTCGGCTTTCATCGTGCTGTCGCACCTCGCGATCAAAAGCTTCGATCTGGTCATTGCTCTCACGGGGGGTGGCCCCGGGTATGCCACCGACCTGCCAGCAACATACATGTACACAATGGCGTTTTCTCGCGGCGACATTGGCCAAGCGGCCAGCTCTGCGATGATCATGATGATGGTCGTCTTCACGATCGTGGTGCCATACCTCTACTCAGAACTGAGGACGAAAGATGACTGATCTGTCTTACACCTCTCCTCGATCGGGCAGCCGTACGGCCAACATCCTATTGCGCTGGGTGCTGTACATCATGCTGGGTCTGTTCGCGCTGTTCTACCTGATGCCGCTGTTTGTGATGGTCATAACATCCTTCAAAAGCCTCGACGAAATCCGGACCGGCGATTTGATTTCGCTGCCCCGCGAAGTCACGTTTGATGCGTGGCGCACAGCCTGGTCCGGTGCGTGTACTGGCATTCAGTGCGAAGGCGTGCGTCCGTTCTTTTGGAACTCTGTCCTGATCGCGATCCCTGCGGTTCTGATCTCGACCTTGATCGGTGCGTTGAACGGCTATGTCGTCGCTCAGTGGCGGTTCAAAGGAGCGAACTTGTTCTTTGCTCTTATGCTGTTTGGCTGTTTTATCCCGTTTCAGGTCGTCTTGCTGCCTATGGCTCGCATGTTGGGTTTGATGGGAATGGCAGGGACCATTCCGGGGCTGATCTTTGTCCACGTCATCTATGGGCTTGGGTTCACCACATTGTTCTTCCGCAACTACTATGTGTCGATCCCATCGGAGCTGACAAAGGCCGCAAAGGTAGATGGCGCAGGGTTCTTTCGCATCTTCTGGTCGATCTTTCTGCCGCTTTCGCTGCCCATCATCGTTGTGACCGTCATTTGGCAATTCACCCAAATCTGGAACGACTTCCTGTTCGGTGTGTCCTTTAGCCAAGCAGGCACGCAGCCTGTGACCGTTGCCCTCAACAACATCGTTAATTCAACCACTGGCGTCAAAGCGTACAACGTGGATATGGCCGCAGCGATCATCGCCGCTTTGCCAACCCTGTTTGTTTATGTCGTCGCTGGTAAATACTTCGTCCGCGGTTTGACCGCAGGCTCCGTGAAAGGTTAACCCAATGGCCCCCATCCTAGAAATCAACAACCTGTTCAAAAGCTATGGGTCCGTTGAAATCCTGAAAGACATCAATGTCGCGATCGAACAGGGTGACTTCCTTGTTTTGGTCGGCCCGTCCGGCTGTGGTAAGTCCACACTGCTCAATTGTATCGCTGGGCTGGAGCCGATCACAGGCGGTCAGCTGAGCATCGGTGGCAAAGACATGACCCACGTCAGCCCCAAAGACCGCGACATCGCAATGGTGTTTCAGTCCTACGCCCTCTACCCGACGATGACAGTTGCCAAAAACATCACGTTTGGGATGAAAGTGCGCGGCGTTGATCAGGCGACGCAGGACAAAAAGCTGGCGCACGTTGCCACCCAACTACAGATTGAGCCCCTGTTGAACCGCAAGCCGGGACAATTGTCCGGCGGTCAGCGTCAGCGTGTTGCGATGGGCCGCGCCCTTGTGCGTGATCCAAAGCTGTTCTTGTTCGACGAGCCGCTGTCCAACCTTGACGCCAAGCTGCGGGTGGAAATGCGCACTGAGATTAAGGCATTGCATCAGCGCCTTGGCGCATCGATGGTCTATGTAACCCATGACCAGATTGAGGCGATGACATTGGCGACCAAGATTGTGGTGATGAAAGGCGGCGTGATCCAGCAAATCGGCACCCCATCCGAGATTTATAATCACCCTGCTAACCTGTTTGTCGCCGATTTCATGGGCAGCCCCGCGATGAACCTGATCCCGGCCAAGACCAAAGCAAACGGGAAGGGTGTCGAAATTGAAATCGCGAGTAAGTCCGGCGATCCGATCACTTTGATCGACACCAAGAACAAGGATTTGCCCGAAGATGTTATTTTGGGCGTGCGCCCCGAAGATATTGCCGATGCATCCTTGCGCGGCGGCGAGGGACGCCAAGAAGCCGATTGCCTGATCGATATTGTTGAACCTGCGGGCGCTGATACTTTTGCCGTAATGCAATTGGGTGGCAAGCATGTCACGGCGCGCCTGCATGCCGAAACAGGGGCGGTCGCGGGGCAAAACCTGAACCTCGTGTTTGATCTTGGCAAGGTGTCCTATTTTGCACCCGAAACCGGCGAGCGTTTGAACTAAGCCATGCGGCTTGTTGCGGATATTGGCGGCACAAATGCCCGCGTTGCTTTGTGCGCGAATGGTGTGATCGATAAGGGGTCCGTACAGCGGTTTTCTAACGCGGACTGGGAGAGCCTGATTGATCTGCTCCGCGCGTACTGTGATGCCCATCTGGGCGTTACGGTCGATGAAATGGTCATCGCGGTTGCAGGTCCCGTTCACGCGGGTCGCGCCAAATTGACCAACCGCAATTGGACAATTAACGCGGATGATCTGGCGCAGGTCTTTGCGTGCGAACGGGTTGTTTTGCTGAACGACCTTGGGGCATTGGGGTATGCTGTGCCAATGCTGGGAGCGGATCAGGTAGTGCCGTTATGCGGTCAACTCACCGCCCCCTATGCCAACGGACAGGCCTTGGTCGTTGGCGTAGGGACGGGATGCAACATCAGTCAGGTGATTACCAAAAACCAATGGACCGTCTGCCCCCCAGCAGAGGCGGGACATATCTCAATGCCTTCTGCGACCGTTTCTAAGTTGCATGAATGTTCCTGCAACCCGGACGCGTTTCCAACGGTTGAAGCGTTGTTTTCGGGTCGTGGCCTCACCGCATTCTGTCGTCTCTTCACAGGCTCAGAAGATGTCACCGGCGAAGTCGCCATTAGTCATTACGGCGCCCCCGGCAAAACGAAAATGACCGCTGCAATCGATACGTATGCAGCACTATTGGGCCTGCTTCTGCGCGATTTTTCACTGAGCTATATGCCATCCCACGGGACTTTTCTAGCCGGTAGTGTCGCCAGGGCCATATCCGAATGCGCGCCTGAGCGGCTGATTAAGGTGTTCCAAGAACCTTGCAGATTTCGTTTGCAAGAAACCCCATCCCTTTTTGTAGTCGATGAAGACGGCGCGGCCTTGCTAGGTTGTGCGCAGTTTTAAGTGGGGCATTGGCGGTTCTCGGGGAAATGGTGATGTGGATCGCGAAGCATTAAAGAGCGTTTCTGATCGATAAGCTTCGTTGGGTGCTGTCAGTTAGGCACGACTTACAGACTTATTTCGATAGGAGAAAAGATTGGCTAGCCGGTTGTACGGTCCGGTCGTTTGTACCGATGACGCCAATGACCCTGTGCCTCGGGCGCGGATATCCCTCTGTTCACGAATGATTTTCTGGCAGGACCAATTCCGCATCGATGGTGGGCGACGGCCGGATTTGTTGGGCCTAGCTACGGGTTCGTTCACATCCGTGAGATCGGAACGCCTGTCAGTGTTTTCGATTGATATCTGACGCAACGCTCAATGGCTGGAACCACACGCCAAACCTACCAGTGCCAATATTTGTTAGTTGGCCGCCGCGACCAATGCCGCACAAAATCGCCGAAACAGCGATGACGACGACATAGATGTGTTCCTTAAGTTGAAAGCGGCGAATAGGTGCAGGTGGGCAGACGTGGTCGCACGACGGTCACGCAATCAGAAAATGCTGTGGACAATCAATTCTGATCCAATATCAGTTTGATCCGTCCAAATTTTGAATGAGCCCAGACATGCAGACAATTACCGAACCGTCCCGAGAGACATCCGTTATCCACAAAACATATGTGCTTGTTGTGGGCTCTGGGCCGGGCGGTCTTGCAGCCGCTTTAGCTGCTGCGCGCACAGGTGTTGATGTCTGTTTGGTTGAACGGTTTGGCTGTTTTGGCGGAAATATCACTGTTGTGGGGGTTGAGGGCTTCGCTTGGTATCGACATGAGCAGACGGTTGAGGCGGGGGGCATCGGGCGCGAATTTGAGAACCGCGCAAAGGACATGGGTGCTGCGGTGCCGGAGTCACAGTCGCTCAGTTATGAGATTGATAGCGAAGGCTTTAAGTTGGTCGCGGATCGGTTGGTCGAAGAGGCGGGCATTCACGGCATGATGCACCGTCAATTCGTGGCGCCCGTCATGGATGGTAACCGAGTGACAGGTATTATCGTTGAATCCAAAGCGGGTCGCGAAGCTATCTTGGCCAAAGTGGTGATCGATGCCACCGGTGATGCCGATGTCGCCCATCGCGCAGGTGCGCCCACGCACAAGACTCCGCTTGAGGACATGCAGGCGGCCAGTGTTATGTTCCACCTGGCCGGTGTCGATAAATCAGCCTTCATGGCAGAGGTGCACCGCGATCCGCATACCTACAAGGATTGGTCCACCGGAGAATGGACCGTCGAAACGGACGGCAAAGAAGACGACATGTTCTCGCCGTTCCTTAAAAAGCCTTTTGCCAAAGCGATTGAGGATGGCGTGATACCTGCCCACTTGAACACAATTGCAGGTACGTGGGGCGCGATGCATGACACAGGTGAACTGACGTATATGAACCTTGTTCATCTGGCTGAAATTGACGGCACAGACCCTGATAGCCTCACCAAAGGTGAGATTGAAGGCCGTAAGCAAGCCATGCTCGCTATTGAAGCGTTGCGTCGGTTCATGCCCGGTTGCAGCGGCGCGCGGCTGCGCAATTTCGGAATGAGTATCGGCATCCGCGATACCCGAAAAATTGACGCGATGTATAATATGACCGAGGTGGACGTGCGCCATGAGGGGCGGTTCGAAGACAGCATCGGGATTTATCCTGAGTTCATCGACGGGTATGGTGTACTGATTATTCCAACGACTGGGCGCTACATGCACGTGCCCTATCGCGCGATGTTGCCGCGCAAAGTGAAGGGGCTACTTGTAGCAGGTCGAGCCATCGGCGGCGATAAAATCGCGCATGCAGCCACGCGAAACATGGCCTGCTGTGCAGTTGCGGGGCAAGGTGCAGGTGTCGCAGCGGCCCTATCGGTGAAGAGCAAAACAGACGTAGATGATGTGGATCTGGGGCAGGTGCAGGCTGAACTTGTGCGCCAAGGCGTGCGGATTTCTTAATTCTAATACAATTGACCCGCCGTGAACCCAGGAACAGCCAGTTTCACGTTGAAGCTTCAGCGTTTGGGCAAGCAGCTGAGGCCTGAGTGGCTGATTACACGTTGATTTTTAAATGGAGGCGAGTACCGGAATCGAACCGGTGTACACGGATTTGCAAGACCGGGACTGTTGCTGAAAAATCAGTATTTTGTGTTTAGACTTTGTGCTGATACGCGCGGAACGTATCAGGAATGTTTAGGCAGCAAACGGCCCAAATCAAACATTAACCACTTACGGCTAGGACACATAGTCAGCAGATGACGAGAGCGGCAGGGCGATGGCTAACAGTAAGACCTTCGGGCATCTGTCATATCGGGTTGCTACACGCCGCAAGTCTTTCAACCTCCCAAACATGATCTCGATCCGGTTGCGTCGTTTGTAGCGGCATTTGTCGTATTTGACGGTTTTCTTGCGCTGATTTCGGCCGGAGAAGCATGGGCGTATCCCCTTGTCCCTCAACGCTTCTCCGAACCAATCGGCGTGATATCCACGGTCACCGAGCAGCCAATTTACCTTCTACAGGCCGCCGACAAGCGCCCGTGCACCGATGTAGTCACTGACTTGTCCAGTGGTCACGAACAGGTTCAGCGGGCGTCCTTTGCTGTCGCAGATGGCGTGAAGCTTGGTATTAACACCGCTCTTGGTTCGCCCAATCAAGCGTCCATGCCCCCTTTATTTTTACGCCCAGACTGGACGCTGTTCGATGGACCTTGAGGTAAGTGGCGTCGACCATGACCTTGTTTCTGCTCGCCGTGATCAGCAGCCAAGCCGACCATCATCTCAGCAAAGATGTCTTTATCGCTCCAACGCTTCCAACGGTTGTAGAGCGTCTGGTGTGGACCATATTTTCTCGGCGCATAAGCCATCGTAAGTCATTGCGATTGAAAGAGGTAATCCCGTTCATAACACGCTTGTGATCGACGCGTGGCTTGCCATGGGACTTGGGGGAGAAAGGCTCAAGGCGCGCCATCTGCGCATCCGTCAGCCAGAAAAGGTCAGACATGTTCACCGCTCAGTTATCGAACCGTGAATCACGCCCCTAAGCGGAAATCAATGGGCCCTGACCCTAGC
>Ga0228631_1001281_pt1 | contig 12559 bp, 14 predicted proteins | sample 39DmetaG_FD_183049 | JGI IMG/M metagenome (GOLD analysis project Ga0228631, IMG submission 183049) | Seawater microbial communities from Monterey Bay, California, United States - 39D | ecosystem: Environmental > Aquatic > Marine > Coastal | place: USA: California | collected 2016-09-28
TGTATTTAGATATTTATTTCATTATCTCTAATAACCAAAAAAATTAACCAATGATCAATACAAATTATAAACATTCAGAATTAACATCAAAAGTGATAGGTTGCGCTATGCGAGTTCATTCAACAATTGGAAATGGCTTTCAAGAAGTTATTTATCAAAGTTAAATACTGAAATTGAAAAAATTGAACCAACCGCTTTTGTTGTAATGAATAGCGTAAAGGCCACTAAAGTAGTTAAATTCATAAAAAAAAGTGACCTTTGTAATTCATCATTTAAAAACAAAAAAATGTCAAAAGCTAAAATAACAGGTAATTCACCACAAATGGAAGAGTTAGAAGCAGGTAAGAACTATGCTTGGTGTTCATGTGGAGAATCAGCAAATAAAACTTGGTGTGATGGAAAACATGCCGGAAGTGAGTTCAGACCAAAAATTTTTAAAGCTGAAGAAGAAAAGGTAGCAGCAATCTGTACATGTAAACAGACTAAGAATCCTCCTTATTGTGATGGATCTCACGTAGGCCTGTAATTAAAATATTATTTTTAAGAGGTGTATAAATGATTATACACCTCTTTTTCTGCTAAAAAACATATCATAATGTAACATTTGTCACTTTTTTTGAGAGTATTCTTCTTTAATTTTGAAGTATTACAAAAAAAAACAAATTAAATACATATCATTATGAAAGTAGAACAAATATACACTGGATGCATAGCTCACGCTGCCTATTACCTTGAAAACAATGGTGAAGTTGCCATATTTGACCCATTAAGAGAAGTGGATCCATACATCAAAAAAGCATCTGCTGATGGTGCAAAAATAAAGTATGTATTCGAAACACATTTTCATGCTGATTTTGTTAGTGGTCATTTAGATTTAGCTAAAAAAGAAGGTGCTAAAATTGTATATGGTCCAACTGCTAAGCCAAATTTTGAAGCTATTGTCGCAGAAGATGGACAAGAATTTAAAGTTGGTAACTACACGGTTAAAACTATCCATACTCCTGGACATACCATGGAAAGTACTACTTATTTACTGATTGATGAAAACGGGAAAGAACATGGAATCATTACAGGAGATACCCTTTTTATTGGAGATGTTGGTCGTCCAGATTTGGCACAACATGTAATAGCTGATTTAACAGAAGAAAAGTTAGCCGGACATTTATACGAATCTTTGCATAACAAAATACTTCCATTAAGTGATGATTTAATCGTATATCCGAATCATGGAGCCGGAAGCGCTTGTGGAAAAATGATGAGTAAAGAAACGACGGATACGTTAGGTAATCAAAAAAAGACAAATTATGCTTTAGATACTAGTCTGACAAAAGAAGCTTTTATAAAGAAACTATTAACTGGATTAACAACTCCCCCAGCCTATTTCCCTAAAAATGTTTTAATGAACATACAAGGATATGAAAGTTTAGACGATGTTCTTTTAAAAGGTAAGATTGAGTTAAATGAAGAGGACTTTGAAAGCTTCATAGATAAAAAAGACATCTTAATTTTAGACTGTAGAGAAGCTCCTGAATTCTCTAAAAGTTTTATACCGCACAGTTTAAACATTGGATTAGATAGTAATTTTGCAATGTGGGATGGAGAATTAATTCCAGACATTAACCATAAAATAGCCCTCGTTTGTCCTGAAGGAAGAGAAGAAGAAGCTTTGATTCGTTTATCAAGAGTAGGCTTCGATAATTCAATAGGATATTTAAAAGGTGGATACCAAACTTGGATAAACTCTGGAAAAGAAACCGATTCTATACAAAGAATTACAACTGAAGAATTTGAAAAAATAGATAAATCTCCTGAAAGTTTTGTAATCGATGTCAGAAAGAAAAGTGAATTCGAATCAGAGCATGTAGTGGATGCCTTGAATCTACCTTTAAATGAAATAGAGACAAGGTTACCAGAAGTACCACAAGGTAAAAAAGTGATACTACATTGTGCAGGTGGATATAGAAGTATGATAGCAGGATCGATCTTAAAACGTCACAACATTGCAAACTTTGTAGATGTTATTGGAGGCATGAATGAAATAAAAAAGACTTCAATTCCTGTAAGCGAATACGTTTGCCCTACTACTTTATTATAAGGTGAACTAAAAAAGTACAAATATTCAATAGTTAAGTGCGGGTTGTGTTTATAACGTCCCGCACTTTTACGTTTTAAATAGGTTGGTATTGATTAGGAAACTCAGCTTGACTGTTAAGACATTTGATAAATAATAAAGTCTGTTTTATAATCTCTAATCTCTTAAATAACATTATTTTTATACCTTAATACTTATAAAAAAAGAATAAAATGAATGTAGATTACATTTTTGAAAAAATTACAGACTTAATTGTAACCTATGCACCTAAATTAGTTGGTGCAATTTTAGTATGGATCGTTGGTAATTGGATTATCAAAGGACTCGTTAAGACTTTCACAAAAATGCTGGATAAAAGTAAAACTGACGAATCTTTGAAACCGTTTTTAAAGAGTATTATAAATGCTGCACTAAAAGTAATGTTGGTTATTAGTGTTCTAACCATGATAGGTATTGAAATGACATCTTTCGTTGCTATACTTGGAGCAGCAGGTTTAGCAATTGGTATGGCGCTTTCAGGAACACTTCAAAACTTTGCAGGTGGTGTTGTAATATTAGTTATAAAACCATTTAAAGTTGGGGATGTAATTGAAACACAAGGATACATTGGTACTGTGAAAGGAATCCAAATTTTTCACACTACACTAATAACTCCTGATAATAAAACCATTGTTCTTCCAAATGGAAGCCTATCTTCTTCTTCTCTTACAAACTATTCTACAGAAGAAAATAGAAGAGTAGATTGGACATTTGGTATCGGATATGGTGATAATGTTGAAAAGACAAAAGAAATTCTACTTAGACTTTGCGATGAAGATGAAAGAACTTTATCTGATCCAGCTCCTTTTGTTGCACTTTCTTCTTTAGGAGATAACTCCGTAAACTTTACTGTTCGTGCTTGGGTAAAAGCAAGTGATTTATGGCCTGTTTTCTTTGAAATGAATGAAAAGGTATATAACGAATTTAATAAAGCAGGATTAAGTATTCCTTTCCCTCAAATGGATGTTCATGTTCATAATACGGACAAAAAAGATTAATAAAAGAGGAGATTGAAATAAAACCTTAAGAGTTTAATGTTTAAATTTTTACACAACAATAAAATTGTAAGTTTTATTAATATATTTTATAAAATTGCTTTTTGGTTAAATTTAACCGGTATAATCTTATTTATACTTGACTTTGGTTTTAACCAAGACAGTTTTTTTCAAAGTGTTATAGATAAATCATACATTGCAATTATATTATCTGGTCTTACTGCTACGGTTTTAAGGTATATAACACACAGAACACAACTTAACACAAAAGTCTTATCTTTTGATTTTCTAAGTGTTATTGTCATTAGTTATATACTATCCATGCACCTTCTAGATAATCCGCTTCTTTTTATGGAGAATAGTTTTTTACAGAACTTTAAATGGATAAAAATTGCTGTATTATTAACTTTTGTTAGAGAACTATCTGCTCAAAATATTAATTATAGAAAAATCAACTTAAATCCTGCTCAGCTATTCATTACCAGTTTTTTAGGTATTATTTTGATCTGTTCATTTTTATTAATGTTACCAAATGCAACCAACAAACCTCTAGAATACTTAGACGCATTATTTACAGCAACAAGTGCAGTTTGTGTAACTGGTTTGGCTGTTGTTGATACAGGTAGTCATTTTACCACCTTAGGACAGGGTATTATTTTATTATTCATTCAACTTGGAGGTTTAGGAATATTAACTTTCGCTAGTTACTTCAGTTATTTTTTTAAAGGAGGATCAAGTTATAGTAACCAACTCGTGTTGAGCGATATGACTAATTCCAATAAAATTGGAGAAGTATTTTCCACCTTTAAAAGAATTTTAATCATTACTTTTTCGATTGAATTGATAGGTGCCATATTAATCTATTCAAGTGTGCCTAAAACAATTATTCCTTCTTTTTTTGAGAGGGTATTTTTCTCCATTTTTCATAGTATTTCCTCTTTTTGTAATGCTGGTTTCTCTACCCTGAGCAATAGTCTTTTCGAAACAGATTACCAATTCAATTACTACCTACAATTTAATATTATTTCGCTTTTTGTTCTAGGCGGATTAGGTTTTCCAATTGTTATCAATTTGATTAAATACCTTAAGTACGTTATTTCAAAATACGTGAAACAGCTTTCTATAGGTAAAAAAGCGCACAAACCCTGGGTATTAAACTTAAATAGTAGAATTACATTAATAACCACTATCTCTTTGAGTATTTTTGGTACACTTTGTTTTTTCTTCTTTGAATACAACAACACGCTTTCAAGTCATGGCTTTGTTGGTAAAGTGATTACTTCTATCTTTCAAGCAACAACTCCAAGAACTGCTGGATTTAATGCTGTAGACATGACCGATTTATACAGGCCTACAATTTTAATAACCATCCTTTTAATGTGGATTGGAGCATCCCCTTCTTCAACAGGTGGTGGGATAAAAACTTCCACATTTGCAATAGCTACACTTAATTTTATCAACTTAGGAAGAGGAAGGGATAAAATTGAAATATACCATAGAGAAATAGGAAACACAACCGTAAGAAGAGCATTTGCGATCATAACTTTATCTTTAATTGTGATTGGTTTAGGTGTTCTTTTAATCAGTCACTTTAACCCTAACATAAACTTATTATCCATTATATTTGAATGCTTTTCAGCATATAGTACTGCTGGGTTAAGTTTAGGTATAACAGCTGATTTAAGCGGACAGAGTAAATTTGTATTAATTGTAATCATGTTTCTTGGAAGAGTGAGTATGTTATCTTTACTAATTGCTTTTATGAAAAAAGTACAGTTTAAAAATTACCGATATCCATCAGAAGACATTTTAATTAACTAAATATGAAATATTTAATTATTGGACTTGGAAACTTTGGGGCTTCTTTAGCTGAAAAGTTAACCATGAACGGAAATGAAGTAATTGGAGTAGATAACTCCATGAGCAAAGTAGATGCTTTGAAGGAAAAAATCTCACATACAATATGTATGGATGCTACTGATAGTCATGCAATGTCCGGTTTACCTTTAAAAGATACAGACATCGTTATTGTTGCTATTGGAGAAGACCAAGGAGCCAACATTGTGGTGACAGCATTATTAAAGAACGCAGAAGTTAAAAGACTCATCAGTAGAGCAATAAACCCATTACACGAAACAATACTTCAAGCTCTGGGGGTAGATGAAATTGTTCATCCTGAAGAAGAAACCGCTGAACGATGGGCTAAGAAGCTCTGTCTTTGTGGATTAGTTGATTCTTTTGAATTGAATAAAGAATATAGTATTGTAGAAGCAAATGTTCCAGAGAAATACGAAGGAAAAACGGTAAAAGAAATTAACTTTCGAGAAAAGTATAATATTCTCATATTAACGACCATCAAAAACACCGAGGTAAAAAGTATTATTGGTAAAAACAAAACAATTGCTCAAGTTCAAGGAGTTGCAACACCTGATTTACTACTTGGTAAAAATGATGTACTCGTTTTATATGGAGCAAATAAAGACATTCAAAACTTTTTAAAAAATTAAACATGATTATTTCAACAACAGAAAATATTCCAAATAAAGAAATTGAAGCAATTTTAGGAATCGCTAGAGGGAGTACTGTAAGAGCTAGAAATATTGGAAGGGATTTTTTTGCCGGTCTTAAAAATATTGTTGGTGGAGAAATTGAGGAGTACACAAAACTGCAAGCCCAAGCAAGAGAACAAGCAATTCAACGATTAAAACAAGACGCACAAAACTTAGGTGCTGATGCAGTGATTAATGTTAGGTTTACATCATCAACAATAATGCAAGGTGCATCCGAAATTTTAGCTTACGGTACTGCTGTGAAATTAAAATAATGAATTCAATGTTCGCTTATATACTAGCTAGTGCTTACGGATTGTTCACTTTCGCTATAACAATAATTATAATTTTCTTAATTTTTAGACGTATAAAGTTAAAAAAGAAGGAAACCTTTGATAAAAGAGACAACTAACATGGATAAGAAAAGTATAAGACCGAAATTAAATATTAACTCTTCAAATTCCACTGTTGAAGAAATTTTTCAAAATGAAGTGTTACGCCCAATAATAAAGCTTCAACATGAATTGATTATTCGATACTTCAACCATACTATTCATTCTAAAAATGTTGATTTTCATAGATTAAACAGAGAAGCTAAATTAAAATTTATCAAAGACTGTCTAACAAAAGACCTTTCTCTAAACAATTATTTAAAAGGTTTAATTACTGGACTTTTGACAGGTGAAGAAATGGTCACTTACCTAAACCATAAACAGTCTGTAAACAAACGCATAATTCAAATTATCGAAAAGAGAATTGTTGATAGTATGGAAGAGGTTATAGGTTTAGAAAGATGAATGAAGTTTTTAATTTAATAAAAAAAGCATTTTTAGAAACGAGTACCATCGAATGGCTTGGGGTTGTTTCGGGAACCCTATACGTAATTCTTATTTCATATAAAAAAATCACTGCTTGGCTTTTCGCATTTATAAGTTCATCAATCTATGTATACATTTGCTATAAATATCAATTATATTTAGAAAGTACACTTCAAGTATTCTACGTTGTAATGGCGGTTTACGGATGGTTAAACTGGTATAAACCTACTATCGAAAATAAAATTATCAAATGGCCTATTAAATACCATGCTATTAATTTTATAACGAGCCTCTCATTAACCCTACTACTAGGATATTTATTCAATCGATTTACAGATCAAGCTAACCCCTACACCGATGCTTTTACAACTGTATTTAGTTTAACAGCTACTTTTATGGTAACTAAAAAAGTATTAGAAAACTGGATTTATTGGATTGTAATTGACGCAGTATCTGTAGGTTTATTTATTTCTAGAGAATTGTACCTCACCTCATTGTTATTCATTGTGTTTACATTAATCGCTATTTGGGGATATGCAAAATGGAAAAAAAATTACGCTAATCAAGTACAATTATGAAGATTGCATTTACAGGACCTGAATCTTCAGGTAAAACAACACTTGCAAAAGAAATCGCTAAAAAAATAAACGCGCAATATTATCCTGAATTTTCAAGGGAGTATTTAACGAAAAGAAAAGGAATTTACACAAAAGAGAACTTAGACGAAATTGCTTTAGGTCAATTTGAGCTTATTAATCAAAACGATTATGACCTTCAAGTTTACGACACTGAAATGTTGGTCATTCAAATATGGTCGGAATTTAAATACAATACTTGTAGTAAAACAATCAGCGAATTAACAGAAAAACAAGAGATAGATCATTTTTTCTTGTGTTCTCCAGATATTCCTTATGAAGAAGACCCTTTAAGGGAATGTCCAGAGCAACGAGATGAACTTTTTGAAATATACCTAAATAAACTAAAAAATCATAAAGTTCCTTTCACCATCGTTAAAGGAACGCATTCTGAGCGAATGGAAAAAAGTTTAGAAATAATATTGAATTTATTAAAATAAATACTTTAATTTTGTACCATCTCTAAGGGGTGCCGAAAGGCTGAGATTATACCCATTGAACCTGTCAGGTTAGTACCTGCGTAGGGAAGATGATAACAAATTATTTATTAACGCTAATTTTTATTAACATAAAAGAATTGGCCCCTTGTTCTTGTCAAATTTTATTTTTAAAATGAAAACAAGAATTTCAAAAATCGTTTGCTTACTAGCACTATCCAGTGTATTTCAAGCAACAGCTCAAAACTCAATCCAAGGAACGGTTACCAACGAAGAAGGTAAATCTATTCCAGAAGTAAAGGTTGGAATACTAAAAACGTATTCCGGAACCTACTCTAACGAAAATGGTGAATACTTATTAAACAATATCAATCAAGATACGGTTCAATTGCGTTTTTCATTAATTGGTTACGAAGACCAACAGGTACAAATAGTTTTTTCAAAAAATGAAGAAGAAAAAAACATTGTCTTGAAACCTTCTGCTCGTATGATAGAAGAGGTGCAAATATCAGCAGTTAGAGCCGATAATACCACTCCAACAACTTACACCAACCTAAGTAAGGAAGAGATTCAAAAAGGAAATTTTGGTCAAGATATTCCTTACCTGATGCAAAAAACACCTTCTACTGTAGTAACATCAGACGCAGGAGCAGGAGTTGGTTATACTGGTATTAGAATTAGAGGGGTTGATCCAACAAGAACGAATGTTACCATAAATGGAATTCCATTAAACGATGCTGAATCTCATGGAGTTTATTGGGTAAACATGCCCGATTTTGCATCTTCTACAGACAATATTCAAATACAAAGAGGTGTTGGTACTTCAACTAATGGGGCTGCTGCATTTGGTTCGAGTATTAACATTAAAACGGACAATATCCAGAAAGAAGCTTACGCTTCATTAGATAATTCAGTTGGTTCTTTTAATACGTTAAAAAACAACATAAAAGTTGGAACAGGTCTGATCAAAAATCAATTTACATTTGATGCTAGAGTTTCTAGAATTGAATCAGATGGTTATGTAGACAGAGCTAGTTCCAACCTAAATTCTATGTATTTATCTGGAGCTTGGATTGGTAAAAAAACATTAATTAAAGCAAACGTATTCAGAGGTCACGAAAGAACCTACCAAGCATGGTATGGTGTAAGCCAAGATCAACTAGAGAACGACAGAACGTTTAACTATTACACTTACGATAATGAAGTGGATAATTATAACCAAGATCATTACCAACTTCACTTAACACAAACGATTAACTCTAAAATGAATTTTAATGTTTCTGGTCACTATACAAAAGGTTATGGTTACTATGAACAATATAGAAACGATGACGATTTTTCTACTTATGGCTTGGAACCAGTTATCTTAACTAACGATACCATTAATACTACCGATTTGATACGTAGAAGGTGGTTAGACAATGATTTTTACGGTGCAGTATTCTCTTTAAACTATTCCAACCTGAAAAACTTGAAACTAGTTTGGGGTGGAGCAATCAATGAATATAAAGGGAAGCATTTTGGTGAAATTATTTGGGCTAGGTCTGCTTCACAAAGTGAAATTAGAGACAACTACTATGAAAACGATGCTCAGAAAAACGAGATGAGTTCTTACATAAGAGGTAACTATAAATATAAAAAATTGAATACCTACTTAGACTTACAGATAAGACATATCGACTATTCTTATTTAGGGTTTGACGAATCATTCGGAGAGATAATCGAATTACAACAAGACATTAATTTTACTTTCTTCAACCCTAAGGCTGGATTAACTTATACGTTTAATGATAAATCAAACGTATATGGTTCTTATAGTGTTGCCAACAGAGAGCCAGTTAGAAATGATTTTGTCAACAGTTCTCCACAAAGCAGACCAAAAGCAGAGAACCTTCAGAACGTTGAGATTGGTTACCGTTACCATTCTAAAAAGCTTTTTGTGAATGCAAATTACTATTTAATGCATTATAAAGATCAGTTAATTCTAAGTGGAGAAATCAATGATGTAGGAGCATACAACAGAATCAACGTAGACCAAAGTCACCGAATGGGAGTTGAGTTAGAGTTCGGATACATGTTAACTAAAAAATTAAGCTTATCGGGTAACCTAACGTTAAGTTCAAATAAAATTAAAGAATTTGATGAATACGTAGATAATTATGACAACTACGATTCAGAAGGAAATATGATTCAAGATGTAATCAATCACAAGAATACAGATATTGCATTTTCTCCAAATACAATTGCTTCGTTAGGCTTATTATACGAACCTATCAAAAATCTAGAACTTGGATTAATGTCTAAGCATGTTGGTAAGCAATATTTAGATAATACTTCTAACGAAAACAGAACATTAAATGAATACTACCTAACCAATTTAACTCTAAATTATACTTTTAAGAACCTTGGGGTTAAAGAATTGAAAATAGGAGTACTAGTGAATAACGTGTTTGACTACCTTTACGAAAACAATGGTTATACATTTAGCTATGTTTCAGGAGGAGAAAGCACTACAGAAAACTTCTACTATCCTCAAGCAGGTAGAAATTTCTTAGCAAGGATAACGTTAAACTTTTAATCTAATAATAGAGGCTACCTTTTTTGGTAGCCTTTTTTGTGTAAAAAATGAATTTAAAAGAAATATTCAAAGACTCATTCCAGAATAGAAAACAAGAATATTCTGATACAATAAGCTCAAAAGAAATCCATTTACTTTTTGAAAATAAGACACTAAAAGCATACTTACCAAAATCATTAGGTGGATTAGAGTACAACATATTTGAAACGCTGCAAATCATTGAAGATGCTGGTTATATAAATGGTAGTTTAGGATGGTTGGTTCAAATAGGAAATGGAGGTAACTACTTTGCTTCTAACTTCAAAAATAAAGAAGTTTTAAAGTACTTCGAAGATCCAAATTTTGTATTAGCAGGAAGCGGAACAGTAACTTGTAAAGCAGAGAAAAGTGATGAAGGCGTATATATACCTTATGGAACTTGGAAATATTGTAGTGGATCTAGCTATGCATCGCATTTTACAATTACTTTTGATTTAGAAGGCGAAACAGTTTCTGCCTTAATCCCAAAAAATGACGTTAATATCATTTACGATTGGGATACAATTGGAATGAAAAACACCTCTACAAATAGCATTGAAGTAAACAACCTTTTTATTCCTAAAGAAAACCTATTTAAAGTTCACGAACAATTTAACTTTGTTAACAACCCAATTTTCAACTTACCATTTATCGTTTATGCACAAGGATTTTTTATACATGTCTTATACGGTATGGTGACAAGAATGGTAGATGAATCAAATACAAAAAGTCAACATCAAGAGAGAATAAATTTATTTAAAGAAGAAAATCAAGAAATTATAAATACTTGTTTAAATGAAAAAATAACTGAAGAACAAGAATTAACTTTTCAAAAAAAGTATAAAAACCAAGCTAAAGAACTTAAAAGTATAGCTAACGAAATATTTGAATCAAACGGGATGAAATCTATCTACTCCAACAACTTAATAAGCTCTTTCTATCTTGACATTTTAACAATATGCCAACATAAACTTTTACAAGAGGATAGAACATAAGTAATTCAACTTTTGAAATAATTTGTTGATATTAAAAAATAGATTATCTTTGAGTGGATTTGCTAAATAATTTGTAAAATGAGAAACATAATTAGATCAATATCAGCAATAGCATTGGTTGCTTTTTCTTTGTTAACTTTGAACAGTTGTGAAAAAGAAAAATCTACTACAATAAAAATAACTGTTAGAGATGCAAATAATGCCCTAGTTATTGGAGCAGGTGTAAACTTGTTTGTAGACCCACTTTCAATCACTAATACCCAATCAACAATCGACTCTAAAATCTCGCAATACAAAACGACTGATTACAAAGGAGAGGCTACATTTGATGTAACAACTATCTATAAAGCAGGTTCAGCAGGTGTTGCTATATTAGATATTGAAGTAGAGTCAGGTACGAACACAACTCAAACAGTAATTAAAATTGAGCCAGAAGTTGAAAATACTCAAATCGTTTACGTTCCTTAATATAAAGTGAAGTTATTATTAAAGTCCGTACATTTCTTGTGTACGGATTTTTTTTTGCTTAATGTTTTTTAGACAATTTGTCATAATGTATCTAATTGGAACAATTTTAGACAGATAAACAATAAAAAACACTTAAGATTCTTTCCTACTTTTGAGAATTAGAAGTATTTTTGAGTTCTAATAATGTATGACAAATTATGATACAAAGTATATTAAAAAAAATATTTGGAGATAAGTCTACTAGTGACCGTAAATCCTACCAACCAATCATTGATAAGACTCTTGAATTTCAAAAAGAATTTCAAAACATAAGCGATGATGAACTAAGATCAAAAACTGTTTATTTTCAAGATTTAATCAAAAAGGAAATAGCTTCTATTGATGAAGAAATTGAAAAACTTAAAGAGAAAGCGAATGACCCTTCTACTCTAGTTCTGGATAAAGAAGCTATTTTCGAAAAGATTGACAAACTGTCTAAAGATTCCGATAACAAAATTGAAGAAGTTTTAGAACAAATTTTACCTGAAGCTTTTGCAACTATTAAGGAAACAGCTAGAAGGTGGTCCGAAAATGGAAAACTTGTTGTTGAAGCTAAAGAATTTGATAAAGACTTGGCTTCCAAAAAGGATGGTATTATCATTGAAGGAGATAAAGCTACTTGGTTGAGTAAATGGTCTGCTGCTGGAGCTGAAATGGAATGGAAAATGACCCATTACGATGTACAGTTAATGGGGGGGGCTGTTCTTCATAAAGGAAACATTGCTGAGATGCAAACTGGTGAAGGGAAAACACTTGTGGCGACTTTACCAGTATATTTAAATGCTCTTGCAGGAAAAGGAGTTCACGTTGTTACAGTAAACGATTACTTAGCAAAACGTGACTCGGAATGGATGGGACCTCTTTACCAATTCCATGGTTTAAAAGTAGATTGTATT
>Ga0228631_1001284_pt1 | contig 12550 bp, 10 predicted proteins | sample 39DmetaG_FD_183049 | JGI IMG/M metagenome (GOLD analysis project Ga0228631, IMG submission 183049) | Seawater microbial communities from Monterey Bay, California, United States - 39D | ecosystem: Environmental > Aquatic > Marine > Coastal | place: USA: California | collected 2016-09-28
TCCGCATAACGATATATTTTCTCCTTGGGCAACTTTGTTTTTTTTGGAGACAAACAAATCCAGTCCCAAATACCTGTTAAATCATAAGCTCCGGAAGTTTCTATATGTATCTTTAGATTATTTTTTTCTAACATTTGAGTTAGTGGTTCCATATTCCAAATGAGTGGTTCCCCTCCAGTGACTACCACTGTATTCGATGATCTAGCAGCATTCGCTACAATCTTTTCGATTGAGGTAGGAGGGTGCAAATCAGCGTTCCAGCTTTCTTTTACATCACACCAATGACATCCAACATCACAACCGCCAATTCTTATAAAATAGGCAGCTGTCCCTTTATGATACCCCTCTCCTTGTATGGTATAAAATGCTTCCATTAAAGGGAGCATTTCTCCTTTATCTACTAAGCTTTTAATTTCTTTTTTCATTAGGACAAAGGTAAAAATTTAAAGCTAAATATCGTAGACTTTAATTCTTATAAAAAAAGGATAAAACATTAAAGAGGGTCTAACTAATTTCTATAAATCATCATTCAAAATTATTTTATTTTGTTTTTTCAATATCTTGACAAATTCAAGGTCAATTTTAGTAGTTTTGATTGGTTTAATTAATACTATCAAAAAACACAATAATGTTAAAAAATATATTTCTGGTTGCTTTTATAAGCGTATTATTTATTCAGTGTGATGAAGAAAAAAATTCATTTTTAATATCTAACACTGCTGTTGGCAAATTATCAAAAGGCATGAAAATAAAAGAAGTCGATTCTATTTTTGCTAGTGATTCTATTGTAAGGCTTAATTCACGTAATGATGAATTACCAACTCAAGGAGAGGTGGAGATTTTTGAGAAGAATGGAACTAAATTATTATCCATATCGCCGAGATTTAACAATGACCCCAATGCTTTGATTTCAAGTTTTCAATTTTTCGACGCCCGTTATCAAACAGCCAAAGGACTTAATTTAAACAGCACATTTAAAGACATCAAGGCAAATTATACCATCTCAAAAATTGAAACTACCATCTTTACGGTCGTTATCTTTTTAGAGGAGAGTGATATTTTTATCAACATAGATAAAAAAGAATTGCCAGAAAACTTTCGATATAACCCAAATTTAGTCATTGATATTACCAATATTCCAGATGAAGCAAAAATTAAATACTTTATGCTTTCTTGGGAAATGGACGGATTAAATGAGTAACCTTGATACTTAAAAAATCTACGAGTGGTTAACCCCACGCTCCCTTGCAATTAGGGTATTTTTTAATAACATCGCAATGGTCATCGGGCCAACGCCACCAGGAACAGGCGTAATAAAAGATGCTTTTTTACTTACCTCGTCAAATGCTACGTCACCTTTTATAACATAACCTCTGGGTTTAGATTCATCTGGAACTCTACTAATCCCCACATCTACAATTACAACTTCATCTTTGACCATATCCGCTTTTAAATACTCCGGGATTCCTAAAGCTACAATTATAATATCTGCTTGTTTGGTTATTTGATTAAGATTTTTTGTGTGACTGTGTGCTATTGTTACGGTGCTATTGGCCGCAGGGCCTTTTTGACTCATGAGAATGCTCATCGGTCTTCCAACGATATGACTTCTTCCAATAACAACAGTGTGCTTGCCTTTAGTTTCAACATGATATCGCTCTAATAATTGTAAAATACCATAAGGCGTTGCTGGAATAAAACTTTCCATTTCTAAGGCCATTTTACCGAAATTTTCAGGATGAAAACCATCCACATCTTTGTTAGGATTTATTGCGAGCAGAATTTTTTCTTCATTGATGTGTTTTGGCAACGGTAATTGAACAATAAAACCGTCAATATCTTTATTTTTATTTAAATCATTTATTGTTTTCAATAAATGATCTTCAGGAGTTGTTTCTGGTAATTCAATTAAAGTTGAATTAAAACCAACACGTTTACAAGCTCTTACTTTAGAACCAACATAGGTTAGACTAGCTCCATCATTCCCGACTAAAACAGCTGCTAAGTGAGGAACTTTTTCTCCTCTTTTTTTAATTTCATTGACAGCCATAGCTATCTCATCTTTGATGTCGTTCGATGTCTTTTTACCGTCTAATAAAATCATTTTTTTCCTTTTTATAATTAATTATGGTCTCATTCCTTTCATAGCTTGCATCATTTTTCGGCCACCGCCTCCTTGCATCATTTTCATCATTTTACTCATTTGGTTGAATTGTTTCATTAGCTGATTTACCTCTTGAACAGATGTGCCACTCCCTTTTCCAATTCGTTTTTTTCGACTTGCGTTTATAATGGAAGGCTGACTCCTTTCTTCGGGGGTCATCGAATGTATAATGGCTTCTATACCCTTAAAAGCATCATCATTCACATCAATATCTTTCATAGCTTTGCCAGCTCCCGGAATCATGCCAACGAGATCTTTCATATTTCCCATTTTTTTGACTTGCTGAATTTGTTTTAAAAAATCATCAAAGCCAAATTGATTTTTTGCAATTTTTTTTTGAAGTTTCCTGGCTTCCACCTCGTCAAACTGTTCTTGAGCTCTTTCAACTAGCGATACTACATCACCCATTCCCAAAATACGGTCGGACATTCTTGAGGGATGAAAAACATCTATCGCCTCCATTTTTTCTCCAGTCCCAATAAATTTTATTGGTTTACTAACTACACTTTTAATTGAAATTGCAGCACCCCCTCGAGTATCTCCATCTAATTTTGTTAGTATCACCCCATCAAAATTTAGACGATCATTAAATATTTTTGCGGTATTTACAGCATCTTGACCAGTCATTGAATCTACTACAAAAAGAGTTTCATGAGGTTGAATTGCAGTGTGGATATTTTCAATTTCAGTCATCATCGCTTCATCTACTGCTAAACGTCCAGCAGTATCGACAATAACCACATTAAACCCATTTTGTTTAGCGTGTTCCAAAGCATTTTTAGCAATTTCTATAGGGTTATCGTTCCCTTTATCGCTAAATACTTCGACTCCAATTTGGTCTCCAACAACATGAAGTTGATCAATCGCTGCAGGACGATATACATCACAGGCAACCAGCAATGGTTTTTTAGATTTTTTTGATTTTAAGAAATTTGCTAATTTTCCAGAAAATGTCGTTTTACCACTTCCTTGCAATCCAGCCATAAGTATTACAGATGGATTTCCGCTTAAATTTATACCAGCAGAATCTCCGCCCATTAGGGCTGTTAACTCATCTTTAACAATTTTCACCATCAATTGACCAGGCTGAATGGTAGTTAATACATTTTGTCCAAGTGCTTTTTCTTTAACACTTTTAGTAAATTGTTTTGCGATTTTAAAGTTGACATCCGCATCCAAAAGAGCGCGTCTCACTTCTTTTAAAGTTTCTGCTACATTTACTTCTGTAATACTGCCCTGACCTTTTAAAACGTGAAGTGCTTTATCTAGTTTTTCGCTTAAATTATCAAACATAATCTTTGTTGAGTTTTATCTGTATTTTCTTTATTTATAAAAGAATTGCAAAGATAACAATTGAACAAGGAGTAACAAATTAATTTAGATTACAATCAGTGTGTTTAACTATTTATAATTAAAAAATGTATGCATTTTTTTGTATCTTGTAAGGAACCTTCTTAAATCTGTGAAATTATGAAAGCTATTTTTTACTTTATTGCACTGGTATCATATGTATCAATTTCTCAAAATTATTCAACTTATACGGTTACAGAAAACGGAATGATGACGGCCAATCCAAAATTCATAAATGAATTTGAACTAGGTGTTTTTAATCACAATAATAAATATCATACCGATGGTCAATTTGGTGCTAGAATTTACCAAATAAATAATGGACTAAATTATGGAAAGTATCTTTGGGTTATGGGACCGATTCCCTGGAGTGCATTTGACGAGCGTCCTCAGCTAGAAGGTCACGATGAAGATTGGAATAAAAATATAGAACCTTATACCATTTCGAATGGTGATCAAAATTATTGGCGTTTTTATCCAGACTTATCTAATTTTCCAAAAGACTTTACGATAAAGAAAGCACTGGTAGATATTTATGACATCAAAAGAACTAAAAAGCAAGAAGCTTTGGAATTAATGAATAAGGTAAAAAAAGTATTTCGAGAAAAATATCCAGAAGAATCTTACGGTGTTTATTTCAACGAATTTCCAGATGATAAAGAAGGATTGGATTTAATGATAGTTTCATTTTATCAAAAATCTGAATGGCTTTCTAAAACAAATGATTTTCAACTAAAATACGAGGCAGTTCATGGAAAAGGAACTTTCGAAAAATTCAAAAAAGATTGGATCAGCAATAGCAATGGCAAGCGATCTGAACTCTGGAGTTTTAGAGAGGATTTAAGCGGTATTGATGGGGAAATGAAATCTTCAAAATAAAAATAAGACGGTCTAATATTTTGTTTGTAAAAACCATCTAATTTATTGTTATTTTAGCAACACTAATTTACGTTTTTGTTGATTAATTTCAACTCAAAAAATTATTTTTTTAAATTTTAATAATGCCATTATTTTCTTCACCACTAGAAGCTTTTTTACACTGGGAAAAAGTAATACCAGACCAAACTTTTTTGATTCAACCCATCGATGGAAAACTGAAAACGTATTCTTATAAAAATACTGGATTTGAAATTAGAAAAATAGCTTCTAAATTAAAAAAAATAGGGCTTGAGAAAGGAAATCATGTTGCAATTCTTTCAAAAAATTGCGCTCATTGGATGATGTCTGATTTAGCTATAATGATGGCTGAATTGGTTTCCATTCCCATTTATACTTCTTTAACTGCTAACGCTGTCGAGCAAGTATTAAATCATAGTGAATCCAAGGCAATAATTATTGGTAAACTTGATGATTATAGTACTATAAAAAAAGGAATTCCAAATATTCCAAAAATTGGGATAGAACTTTATGGAATTAAAGAAGAATATAGTTGGGAAAAAATTATTGGGGAACAAATACCAGAAATCACTATTAAACTTCCTAATCCATCAGATACGCATACCATCATTTATACATCTGGAACATCTGGCGATCCTAAAGGTGTTATCCATTCGGTAGAAAATATTGTAAACAGCATCCAAACCGTCCAAAAAATAATAAATTTACCTAAAAAACCTCGTTTATTTTCGTATTTACCCTTAGTTCACGTAGCAGAACGTCTCATTTGGACCTATGGACTTACCATGGGTGCTCAATTTAGTTATCCTGAAAATCTTCTAACTTTTGCAAAAGATTTACAACGAACCCAACCGCATGCATTTTTTGCAGTCCCAAGAATTTGGACAAAATTTCAAGAAATTGTCCTATCAAAAATTCCTCAAAAAAGATTAAACTGGATTTTAAAAATTCCTATTATTAACAATTTTTTTAAAGTAAAACTTAAGCAAAAGTTGGGATTAAAGCATGCGGAAATAATGATCTCTGGAGCTGCTCCTGTTTCTCTAGAGGTAATCAATTGGTATAAAAATATTGATATTGAAATTTTTCAAATTTATGGGATGACAGAAGATTGCTGTATTTCACATTTTAATATTCCTCCTAATAATAAAATAGGTACTGTAGGAAAGCCTCTTCCCGGTGTAAAAACAAAGATTTCTGATGAAGGGGAAATTTGTATTAAAAACAATTGCTTGATGAAAGGTTATTATAAAAAACCAGAATTGACAAAGAACACTTTTGACCAAGAAGGTTATTTAAAAACAGGTGATAAAGGAAAATATGATGAGGAAGGAAATTTAACAATTACAGGGAGAATTAAGGATCAATTTAAGACCGATAAAGGGAAATATATATCTCCTTCTGGAATAGAACTAGAACTAATTAAAAACACCAATATTGAACAAGCCTGTGTGGTAGGTTCTGGACTCCCAAATCCGATTGCATTGGTAACCTTATCAGAATTAGGAAATACCAGCTCTTTTAGTGCTCTTTCTAATAGTTTAATCAATTCAGTAAGTGATTTAAATAATCGACTAGAAAAACATGAAAAAATAAAAAAAGTAGTTGTTTTTAAAGATCAATGGACTATTGAAAATAATTTTTTAACTCCTACTTTAAAGCTAAAAAGGAATTTAATTGAGCTTGACAATGAACATAATTATTTAACCTGGTACCATGACGAAAAAATAGTTATATTTGAGAATAATTAAAAAACAATAGAATGTCTGTAGCAATTATAACAGCAATAATAGGAGGAGGTATAGTTTCTATTGGAGTAGCTCTCTGGCTAACTTTAACAAAGAAGAAAAGATGCAAGAAAGATTAAATATATTACATCCTTTCTGGAACATCAATTCCTAGCAAACCAAATGCTGTTTTAATAACGTCTGAAACTGCACGAGAAAGTTGAATTCTAAAACTTTTTTCTTTTTCAAAATCTGCTCCCAAAATTGATACATTTTGATAGAAAGAATTAAAAGATTTTACCAATTCGTAGGTGTAATTAGCAACTAAAGCAGGGCTATACTGTGCTGCTGCCTGTTGTATGGTCTCGGGAAAAAGTTGTAGTTGTTTAATTAACTCTTTTTCTTTTGGATGTAACGTTTCTAAACTAATGGGAGTAGTAGCTATCGCTCCTCTACGCAAAATTGATTGGATTCGAGCATAGGTGTATTGAATGAAAGGACCTGTGTTTCCTTGAAAATCAACACTCTCTTCAGGATTAAAAAGAATCCGCTTCTTTGGGTCTACTTTTAGAATGTAATACTTTAAGGCCCCTAAGCCAATTGTGTGATACAAATGCTCTTTCTCTTTCTCTGAAAAATCATCTATTTTACCTAATTCTTCACTAATATTTTTTGCTGTTGTTGCCATATCAGAAATTAAATCGTCCGCGTCTACCACAGTTCCTTCTCTCGATTTCATTTTTCCTGAGGGTAAATCTACCATTCCATAACTTAAATGGTAAAGATGATCAGCCCATTGATAGCCTAATTTTTTTAAAATTAAAAACAATACCTTGAAGTGGTAATCCTGTTCATTTCCGACTGTGTAAATCATACCAGTGGTATCAGGGTAATCTTTCACACGTTGAATAGCGGTTCCGATATCTTGAGTCATATAAACAGCTGTGCCGTCACTTCGTTGAACAATTTTTTCGTCCAAACCATCCTCGGTTAAATCGCACCAAATAGAACCATCTTTTTTCTGAAAAAACACTTCTTTTTCAAGGCCCTCTTTTATCACCTCTTTTCCTAATAAGTAGGTATTACTTTCATAGTATAAGGTATCAAAGTCCACACCAATGGAATCGTAGGTTTTATTAAAGCCATCGTACACCCACTCATTCATCATTTTCCAAAGGGAAACTACTTCTTTATCGCCAGCTTCCCATTTCCGTAGCATCTCTTGAGCTTTAATTAGAGAAGGAGCTTTTATTTTTGCTTCATTTTCAGAAAATCCCGTTTCTATTAATTGTGAAACTTCTTTTTTATATTCTTGATCAAATTTTACATAATAATTACCCACTAACTTATCACCTTTCAATCCGGTGGTCTTGGGTGTTTCACCCTTACCATAAGTTTTCCAAGCCAACATACTTTTACAAATGTGAATTCCGCGGTCATTAATAATTTGCGTCTTGTAGGCTTTTTTTCCGGAAGCTTTTAAAATTTCTGCTACAGAATATCCAAGTAGTATATTTCGAACGTGCCCTAGATGTAATGGTTTATTTGTATTTGGTGAGGAATATTCCACCATAACAGTGTTTTGACTACCATTTATTATCCCAAATTTAGAAAAATCCGAAACTTCATTAAAAAAGTTTAAAAAGTAAGCATCACTTAAAACAAGATTTAAAAATCCTTTTACAACATTATAGCTTTTAATTTCACTTATACTTTCTACTAAGTAAGTTCCTATTGCATTGCCTATTTCAATAGGGTTTCCTTTAACTAAACGTAACATAGGAAAAACAACAATCGTAATATCACCATCAAACTCTTTCCTAGTTGCTTGAAATTCTACAGTTTCTAGAGAAGTATTGTATAACTGACTAATGGCCTGTTTTACTTTTTTTGACAAGGTATTTTGAAGATTCATTGTAATTTTATAAAGTTGTAAATATACAGTTTTGGTTGGTAAAAAAATTGCTATTGTCGCAGGAGGTTTATTCTGTTGGAAGAAAAACTTCAGCCATCATACATCGAGCGCTTCCTCCTCCACAGGTTTCTATTGTTTGCAAATCACAACTTAAAATTTGAGCATGTGCCTCAATTTTTTTGATTTGATCGAGAGCTAAACTATCGTGAGCTGTTTTGCTCATTATCATATATTTTGATTCATTTGCACCTTTAACCTGAAGCATATTTCCTGCAAAGTGATGCATTTGTTTTTCAGAGATTGCGATAATTTCTTTTTTATCTTCCTTTAGGTTTTTAAGAACTAATTTCTTCTCTTTTTTATCATCAATCGTATCAAGACATACAATTGCAATATGCTCTCCTAATGCCATCATCACATTGGTATGATAAATAGGTAGTCTTTTATCCTCTTTTGTTTGAAACGCATTAAAAATAATAGGAGCATAATCAAAATCTTCACAAAATTCAATAATTAGATCTTCATGTGCTCGATCTGATAATGCACAATATGCTTTTTTATTAACTCGATCTAGCAATAAACTACCCGTTCCTTCCAGGTAGATCTCTTCATTTTCAGCTGTGGTATAATCAATTATATCTTTAATTATAAACCCTTCTTTTTCCAATCTAATTAACGTTTCCTCTCTACGTTCTCTTCGTCTATTTTCTGCAAACATTGGATATAAAGCAACACTTCCATTTGCATGAAAACTTACCCAATTATTTGGAAAAATAGAATCTGGCGTATCTAATTCTAATCGATCGTTTTCGACTATAACATGCACTCCAACTCCTCTTAACTTTTCGACAAAAGAGTCAAATTCTAGTTGAGCTCTTTTATTAATTTCAATATTTTCAATGCGCATTGTTTCCTGAAAATAATTATTTACAGCCGTTTCTTCATTCATCCGAAAAGCTGCAGGGCGAATCATTAAAATAGTATTGGTTATCTGTTGCATTTTTGTTGCATCTTTTTTTAAAAAATCAAACTATCATAAATCATATTGATAGTACAGGTGCAAAAATATAAAAGTTATATCACCTAATCGGTAATCACAATCATTTTATCGGCATAACAAAGAAGTAAGTTGATAACTAATCTCTTATAAGCGGTAAAGTCGAACAGCGGAGCAATCCTTCTTGTTTCGCGATTTCTGAATAAGAAACTTCTTCGACAATAAACCCCTGAGAGCAAAGCCAATTGTTGAGTCTTTTAAAGTTTTTTTCAGAAATAATTACCTCCGGAGAAATCGAGAAAATATTGCTATTCATACTGTACATTTCATCTTTACTAATATGAAAACAATTTTCTTTTCCAAAGAGATTGACTAACCATTCATATTCGTTTTTTTCTAAAAAACCTTCTTTATGAATGATACATTTTCCTTTGCCTATTGGCTGAAAACAACAATCTAAATGAAGAGAATTATCTTTAGCAACCGTATTTGACTTTCGCAGATTAAATGAAACTACTTCTTTAGTTGGAAATAAATCTTGTAGACATCTTACTGCTGCCATGTTAGTTCGAGCTGTAATATAATCTGCATAATCCTCTCCACGATACGTTCCTACAAATATATATTTACCCCATGGCATAACGTCGCCTCCTTCTATATGAGCTTCCTTTGGTAAAACAATGAGATTATTTTTTTCAACCTGAGACCATACATGCTCAATGGCATCTATTTCCTTATCCCGGTCAGGTAATATATTAGAAATAATCATTTTATCTTCAATAACAAATGCAATATCTCTCGAGAATATTTGATTGTAGTTAGAAATGTTTTCGGGACGATATACCTCAATATTGTATTTATTTAAAACCTGAAGCACCAATTCCATTTCTCGCACCATATCTATTTCTTTTGGATAAGTGCCTGCTTTTATATGTTCTGCTGATTTAGGATCATAGGTATCCTCGAGTTTTGGGGTTGGCCCGTTAGAATTAGCTATTCCTAAAACAACAGCTCTCAACCTTGAAACTTCATCAGTGATATGCAAATTTATCATATAACAAATATAAAAAAAGCACCATCGCTAGAAGGTGCTTTATGGAAAAATACTATTAATTTATCGTTTTTTAACAGGTATAAAGTCGCGATATTTTTCTCCAATATAGACTTGTCTTGGCCTTCCAATTGGTTCTTTGCGTAAACGCATTTCTCGCCATTGTGCTATCCATCCTGGTAATCTACCCAATGCAAACATCGGTGTGAACATTTCTGTAGGGATTCCCAGGGCACGATATATGATTCCTGAATAAAAATCAACATTAGGATATAACTTTCTGTCAACGAAATAAGGGTCTTCCAAGGCTTCTTTTTCAAGGCCTTTTGCAATATCAAGGATTGGATCTTCCACTCCAAGGGCTTCTAAAACCTCATCTGCGGCAACTTTTATAATTTTAGCTCTTGGATCAAAATTTTTATATACACGATGACCAAAACCCATCAAACGAAATGGGTCTGATTTATCTTTAGCCTTAGCCATATATTTTTTGGTATCGCCTCCATCTTCTTTAATAGCCTCTAACATTTCTATTACTGCTTGATTAGCACCTCCGTGTAATGGACCCCATAAGGCATTTATCCCCGCAGAGAGGGAAACAAACAATCCAGCATTAGAGGATCCAACTATTCTAACAGTAGATGTGGAGCAATTTTGTTCATGATCTGCGTGTAAAATCAACAACTTATTCAGCGCATCTACGACAATTTTGTTGGATTCGTATTCTGCAGCCGGCTTCTTGAACATCATTTTCAAGAAATTGTCAACATAACCTAACGAATTGTCACCATATTCCAAAGGCAGACCTGCTTGTTTGCGATACGCCCAAGCTGTTAAAACTGGAAACTTACCTAAAATTCTGACGATAGCATTGTACATTTCTTCTTCTGAGTCAACATTTACAGAAGCTGGATTAAAAGCCACCAGTGCACTCGTAAGTGAGGAAAGAACTCCCATAGGGTGTGCCGCTTTTGGAAAACCATCAATTATTTTTTTTACATCTTCATCAACATGAGCTTGTTCCTTAATATCTTCATGGAATTTTTCTAATTCTTCAGCATTGGGTAATTCTCCAAAAATTAGTAGATGTGCTACTTCTAGAAAATTAGCTTTTTTCGCTAAATCTTCAATAGAGTAGCCTCTATAACGTAAAATTCCTTTTTCCCCATCTAAAAAAGTAATTGCACTTTCACAAGAACCTGTATTTTTAAAACCAGGATCAATAGTGGTTAGCCCACCTGTTAATCCTCGTAATTTTTTTATATCGATTGCTAATTCATTTTCAGAGCCTTCAATTATAGGTAATTCATACTTTTTACCGTCTATTTCGATGGTTGCTATTCTTGACATTTAATGTATTTATTTATTAGTTGATAAGCACTCGCGAAGTTACAAAAAAACGTTCATTTTTGTAGTTCATTTATCTATTAATTAACACACCGTTTTATCTTTTAATCTAAACTTTAACGTTATAAAAAAAACCCAAATTAACTAAAATTTGGGTTTTGATAAATGAATATTGATTGTTTTATATTTTAAAGGCTTTAAGTTGCGGAAAATAAGCTATATCGCCTAATTGTTCTTCAATTCTCAAAAGTTGGTTGTATTTAGCCATACGATCACTTCGAGACATAGATCCGGTTTTTATTTGTCCGCAGTTTAATGCCACAGCTAAATCTGCAATTGTATGATCTTCTGTTTCCCCAGATCTGTGCGACATTACCGACGTATAACCGGCATTATGAGCCATATTTACTGCAGCTATAGTTTCAGATAACGTTCCTATTTGATTTACCTTAATTAAAATAGAATTCGATATTCCCTCGTTAATACCTCTTGATAATCGTTCTACATTAGTAACAAAAAGATCGTCACCTACTAACTGAGCTTTTTCGCCAATTAATTCGGTTAAATATTTCCATCCTTCCCAATCATCTTCATCCATTCCGTCTTCTATAGAGATTATAGGATATTTATCAACCAACTCAGCAAGATATTCTGCTTGTTCTTTTGAACTTCTAATTTTTCCCGATACTCCTTCAAATTTTGAGTAGTCATAAGTATTATTTACATAGAATTCTGCAGCGGCACAATCCAAGGCAATCATAATTTCATCGCCAAATTTATAACCCGCATTTTTTACTGCTTTTGCAATCGTATCTAATGCATCTTCAGTACCTCCTAATTTTGGTGCAAATCCACCTTCATCTCCTACTGCGGTACTTAGATTCCTGTCGTGTAGTACTTTTTTTAAATGGTGAAATATTTCACTTCCCATTTTAATTGCTTCGGAAAAAGATGCCGCTTTAACTGGCATTACCATAAATTCTTGAAATGCTATTGGAGCATCGCTATGTGAACCACCATTAATAATGTTCATCATAGGCACTGGTAATGTTTTAGCACTTACACCTCCCACGTAACGATATAAGGGCATCCCTAATTCTAT
>Ga0228631_1001286_pt1 | contig 12539 bp, 10 predicted proteins | sample 39DmetaG_FD_183049 | JGI IMG/M metagenome (GOLD analysis project Ga0228631, IMG submission 183049) | Seawater microbial communities from Monterey Bay, California, United States - 39D | ecosystem: Environmental > Aquatic > Marine > Coastal | place: USA: California | collected 2016-09-28
AACTTTACTAATAATATTATTTGTTATTGTAGAATTAGAATTAAAATTACTTAATGTAAAATTCTTTCCTAAAGAATTCCATCCTGTAGTATAACCTTCAAATTTTTTTATTTCTGTATTATATCTTAACATACCTTCTACTCCTGTAGGTTGTTCCGATGTTGTTCCTTTTGGAATAATTATAGCATCTGTACCTTCAATATGTAATTTAGTTAATGGATTGTCAGTACCAATACCAACTTTACCATGTTGTTTAATTATCATTCTTAAAGTAGAATTTTTAGTATTTTGATCTCCGTCGCCAGTATAAAATCTTAATTCATCATTATCATTATTTTCTTCTGCTGTTATATATGTATCTTGATCTATATCTATAATACCTCCTAATGAACCCCAATTAGTACCATCACAACCTTCAAAAGTATTTAAAATACTATTATAACGTATCATACCTTGATATTGCATTTCTGCTGGGGGTCTATCATTACTTGTATCTCCAACTGGTATAATTAACCCATCGGTACCTTCAATATGTAATTTAGTAAGTGGGTTTATAGTTCCAATACCAATATTACCATTATTATCAATAATCATTCTTTGAATATTGTTAGTATAAAATTTTAATTGATTATTATTATTAAATCCGTCTTCTGCTGTAATTTTTGTATTTCTATCATAATCACTAATAGTTGTTAATCTTATACCTGATGTAAATGGAAGACCATTTCTATATAATCCACCAGTAAAATTAATATCACCATTAATATCTAGTGTTGTAGAAGGAGTATCCGTTCCAATACCTACATTACCAGAATTATAGTAAATATCAGTAGAATCCATAGACCATATATCAGGTATAGTTCCACCCGGACCACCAAAAGCACTACCATTAACAAATAAGGTTCCTTTAATAAAAACATTACCATTATTGTTATAATTAATAAATGTATTTCTATTTTCTGGTGCATCAATATATAAATCAGAAGAGGTTCTAATCCAAGAAGAATCTGTATAACAATTTATATTTGAACCATTACCAGAACCCCAACCTCCAAAATAAGTATTATAAGTAGATTCACTATGAGCACTTGGTTCTATTTTTATAAGTGGTTGATTTGAATTTTCAAAATCAGAAATAGTTAATTTATGAGTAGGTATAGTATTACCTAAACCTAAAAATTTACCATCAGTAACTCCAATAATAACATTATTATCATTATTAATATAAATTTGTGGTTGATCCGTATTATTACTTAATTTTAATACATTATTATGGTAATAAATTCTTGCTTTTTTATCAGAATTAATATTAGTAAAATCAATGTATGTTGTTTTTGTTCCATCTTTATCAACTAATTCTATACCATAACTATTACCACTTAAACTATTATTATCCTTTCCAATATGTATACCTTCTACACTTGGAATATTTTGTTTATTAGAAATAATATGCAAAGCAGATAAAGGATTGTTAGTTCCTATTCCTATATTTCCTGTTGAAAGTAAATTTTCAGAACCAAAAGATATATTACCAGAATTTGTTGTAGTTATACTATTATTTTGAAATATAATATTAGCTATTTCCGAACCAGAACTTGCATTTATATTTGAAAAATTTGAAGTTCCGCTTACATTTAAATTATTAGAACTGAAATCACCACTTGTAGTTAAATTATTAGTACCAAAAGAAATAAGACCACTTGAATCATTAATAGAACCATTTGATAGTGTAATATCACCAATTGTTGAACCTGAAGGAATATTTATAGTAGAATTAGATAGTATAGTACCACTTACATATAAATCTCCATTAATATCTAATATATTTTGTGGATTAGAACTATTAATTCCAACTTTACCATCTTTAGTTATAATCATACGTTCAGCATAAGTAGTAGAGTTCAATGTTGATGTAGTATTAACAGATGAAGTAATAAATCTTAAATTAGCAGTATAATCATCTTCATTATTTTTATTATACGCTTCAATAAAAGCACTTAAATTATTATCAGTTGGATTTTTTCCACTACCAATCCAACCTATTTTACCTAATGATTTTTCATTAGTATTTGAAATATCTACATTATTTATTAATAATTTAATATCATTTGTTATATTCGTATGTAAATGTAAAGTAGATAAAGGATTATTAGTTCCTATACCAACTTTACTATCAGTAGTATATAAAATTGAATTTCCTCTATTCCAGGAAGAATTAACATAAGTATCATCATAATAACCATCAAGAATTATTAAAACTTCTTCACCATTAATAGAACTATTAGTATTATTTATAGAAATTTTTAATTTATCACCTTCTATGAAGGAAATATTATTATTTAAACTAATTCTTTTAGTTTGTGTAATATTAAAAGGACTTGTAGGAACTGAAAAATTATTACTATATAAAGATATACCATTTGTAAATCTAATTTCTTCTAAATAACCATTTAACATATTAGTAGAATTTGCATCTTGGGCATCATCTTTTTGTATACCAATTATTATATCATGACTACTATCATTAATAGTATAATTTTGATTAATTAAATCTATTAAATTAATATCCTTTACTCCATTTATAAATAAAAATATATTTTCATTTATTCTACTTATAGCATAATGATACCATTTATTAATTAAAATATGTGTATTAGATATATAAGTTTTTGTATTATCCCAACCAGTAGTTAAATTAGTAATATTAATATACACTTTTCCTAAAGGATTAATTCCTATATCAAAAGATGAATTACTTCCAGATGCAATAGATTGTGTAATAAAAGTTTGTAATCCATTTAATTCAAGTATATAAGCCCAAAATTCAATTGTAAAATTATTATCAATCAAATCAAAATCATTATGATTTGCTATTTGTAAATAATCATTATTTCCACTAAAATATATAGATGTTGAACCAAATTTAACAGTAGGTTCGTAACTTGGTAGTACACTTTGTTTTAATCTATTATGAGTACTTCCAAATTGAGTTATTGTATGCGCTGAAGAAGATATATCACTAAAACTTTTATAATCTTTATAATATATATTATTATTTGTATTATAATACATAGGTATATACATTAATAAATTTTCAACTTGTGAATTATTAGAAACAATTAAATCTAAATATAAATTATCATTTTGTAATGTAAAATTAATACTACCATTATAGTATAATGATGATGATATTTGATTAATAGTTCTAACACTATTCCATATTTTTAATTTTTTTAAGTATGCATTTAAGTATTCATCTGTATAAATATTTCCATTACCAACATATGCTATTCCTAATGCTGTTGTGCCTTCGTAAATATTTCCATAAAAATTTGGATTTGTAACTAATGAACCATTAATATACATTTTTACAGCATTATTATTTGTTGTAGCAGAATTATCATAAGTAAAAGCAAAATGTGTCCATATGTTAAAATATGCGGATACATCATAGTATATATTTCTATTATAAAAACTAAAATTCATAACTGTATTATTTAAATAAATAGATAACAGTTTTCCTGGTACATTTATACCTTGAGAATAAATTGTCTGATAATCTTTAATTACTGATGATAATTTAGTAAAAAATTCTATTGTAATATCAGAACCTCCTAATTCCGGTGCAATATTTGCTGGTATTGTAAAATGATCGTCTATTCCATTAAATTCATAATAATCATTAATTTTTACCCCTGTAAATCCTGTTTCTTGTATACTATATAAAGAATTAATATCGGATTTTATTAATAATTTTGTATTAACATCTGAAATTAAATTAACTTTTTGAGAATATGTTGTTTTATTTTTAATTATATTAATATCATATGTGGTTGTAGATTCTTCTGACTGAATTAATGTTAAATTTGTAGCAGTTACATTTTTAGGTAAAATATAGTGATCAAATTCTACTGCTAAATTCTGATATGCCAGATTCATAGTTTGATAATCATTAACATCAGAATTCATTGAATTATTTATAAATGGTGGACTAATCCAGTAAGCATTTGAAGAAAATGAATTATAATTTGTATTTGTATTACTATCCATATTTAATTTTAAAATTGAATTAGACGAACCTACTAAATTTAAACCTTCCCCTAATTGTAGCTGCTTGTATAAAAAATTTTCTGATGAATCAGATACTAATAAAGTATTTTCACCTATACCTATTTTTGTTATTGTAGGATTATCTAATATTTTATCTGATAATGTTAAAGGTAAATAATTATTATCAATAATTGTTGCTTCCCAAATGCCAGTTGTAATTGTCCCAACTGTGCTTATATCATTTTGATTTCCTTTATCCATAATTTCCTGATTTTTAAAATACAATTTACCTTGATTTGTGTATAAAATCAAATCATTTGAAGTTATAGTAGATTTTTTATTATTAGTAATATTAGTAAAAGATATTTGACCAATAGGCATTTATATTATTATTATAAAATAAATTATAAAATTAATTCTAAAACAATAATTTTTGATATAAAGATTAAAAATAATTTTACTATAAAATTGATTTATATACAACTATATTTTTAGTTATGTCTTTGCGAAATGTGTGTTTGCCTTGTAATCAGTCAGATTATTTGTTGAATAAATTTGATTCTTCTTTTGAAAAAAGAATGAATGCACCTAAAAACGCTAATGGAGGTCACGAACATATAGGTTGTTTGATTCTTAATTCCCAAATGTCATATGTTTTACAACCTTGGTACGAATCAGTATGGAGTTAGTAAAAGATTAAATAAGGATAATTATTATGATTCACTTCACGCGGAAATGGATGCTATGAATAAATTACCAATAAATAAAAAAAATAAAATGATTAAAATAAATGTATTCGTTTTCAGAATTTCGCGAAGTAAAAAAAGAAATTTAATGTTGGCAAAATGTTGTGATAATTGTTATAAAGGAATATATTCAATTGCAAAACAAAAAAATTATAAAATTAAAAATATCTTCTTCACCAATAACGAAGGTGTAGTAGAAAAATATATATAATTTAATTAATAAACTCTTTATAAGTTTTTTTATATTTAATATCAATTGTTGTTAAAATTTCTGGTATATATGGTGCTTTAATTCTCATATTATTTATATAATTCCATTTGTAATTACTAAATAATATATGTTCTTTTACATCAGTAATACCATTAAATGAACCTAATCTTTTTTTAGGATTTATAAATAATAATGAACTTATAAAATTTTTAAAATCATTACTAATATCAGCATTAAATTTTAATATTTGAGTTGTAATAGTATTATAAAAATTATATACATTATTATTTATATATGGTGTTTTTTCATGTAGTAATTCATAAGTTAAAATTCCAATAGTCCAAAAATCTACTGATCTATTATAACCCATGTTCGACATAACTTCTGGTGCTAAATAATCTGGTGTTCCACATAATGTATAAGTTAATTCATTATCATTTATTTTTTTAGCAAAACCGAAATCTATTAATTTTAAATAACCATTTTTACATATAATAATATTTTCTGGTTTTAAATCTCTAAATATAATATTTTGAGAATGTAAATATTCGATAGCAATAATTATATTAGAAACATAAAATTTTGTTTCTATTTCATTAAGTCTTTTTCTACTACATAAATAATTAAAGAGTTCTATACCTTCAATGTATTCTAATAGTAAATAAATATTAATACTGTCTTCTAATTTATTAATAAATTTTACAATAAAATTATTATGTTTATTATTTATGTGTTTTAATAATTCTATTTCGTTTGATATGTTTTGTTTTGCATTGTTTTTTATAATATTGCTTTTATTCATGCATTTTATCGCATATATATTTTTATCATTTATTTGACATATAAATACTTGAGAAAAAGCTCCTTCTCCTATTTTTTTATAAAAATTTAAATTTTCAAATATAATATTTTGTTTATTAAAACATAGATGTTTTTGTTTAAATAATGGTTTATTTTTTTTTATCTCTAAGTCCTCATAATTTATTATAACTATTTTTGTTTCTTTTAAAATTAATATAGTTGCAAGACTTAATGATTTAAAATTACCAAACCAAGAACCTTTGCCTAAATTACCTATAATGCCTCTATTATTTTTCATAACTTGTACTGAACCTTCCAAAATAATTCCTACATTATTAAAAATTGATCCTTCATGTATTATAATTTCTCCTACAGCATAATTTTTTATTTTAATTACTTGATATAGTAACTGATTATCATAAATTTTAAGATGTTTATTTTCATCAAATAACTTATTTAAAATTTGTTTATATTCATAACTTAAATTTTTTATATCAGTTTTTACAGTTTTTTTTAATTCTTTTAATGATATTTTTCGAGTATTTAATAATGTTTTTTTTAATTCTTTTAATGATATTTTTCGAGTATTTAATAATGATTTTTGTTTAATCATAGAATTTCTACAACTAATTTCTATCATTTAAAATTATTTTAAATTATTAAATCAATTTTATAAGTTATATTTTAATATAAAATTACTTTATATATTATAAACATAATGAAAAATAATAAATAGAGTTCAAAGGTAAATTAAGAATATTTGTTTATAAAGTATTTCCATCCTTGTAATTTATACTCTAAACATTTATCTTTATAATTATCATAATTATATATACCATGACCACAAATTATAACATCACAATCATCTTCACATATAGCTTTTTCAGGTGTTTTATAATTTTTGTCCATATTATCATTAGTATTTTCAATTGATACATCAGGCGTGAAGTATAAATAAGTATCATCATATAATTTTTTTTGTGTTACGAAACCAGCAACTAATTTATTATTTTTATTACACATATTTACAATATTATTAGTATATTTTTGAGTTATTAAATTACCTTTATTAGAAATTTCAGCAACAAAAATTAAACCTTTATCTAAATTTTTATTATTTATATCTTTATAAGTACTAATTATACTATTACCTGCAATACCATGTACAGTAATAGAATTTGCCCAATTATTTATTTTAAAAATACCCTCTGTTAATTGTTTTTTAAATGTATTACCTATATCAGAAAATTTTCCATCTTCTAAAATATAGAAATTATACTTTTGTTGTAATAATAAAATATCTTTTATAAATTGTTCATCAAAATTATTAATAGTATTTATGTGAGTTTTTAATATACAAATATGTTGAGCTACATTATTAAGTATTTCTAAAAATTTTGTTTTATCTGTAATATCTAATGATAATGCTAAATTAGTTTTTTTTTGAAATATTAATTGTAAAATATTTTTAGCTAAAGTATTATTAATTTTCTCAATTCTTTTTTTTAATTTAATAGGCATTAAAAAATAATTATCAACTGTATTATATGATTCTTCAGTATTAATATTATTACTATCTAGAATTTTATTTAAAAATTTTTTTGTTACATTTTGAGTTCTAACCATTACATCAATTGAATAATATCCAATTAATTCATAAAGTAAATCTTCTGAAAATTGTTGTTTATGTAAAAGTGAATTTATACATAAATTATGTTTATTATTTCTAATAAATTCTTCTGATAACATCTTATATTATATATAAATAATAAATAAATTTAATATTACATTTATTTATAATTACTTTATTTTATTTTCTAATATACTAATATACTATTATAATGATTAATTGGAAAAATAAATATTTAGAAATGAAATTAAAATATATTACTGCTAAAAATAATTTAAAAAAAAACAACTCAATATTTGGAGGAAGTCGTCTAAATCAATCTATTCAACTATATAAATCAGAAATTCTTGATGAATTCATAAATACGTTATTAGTGTTTAAAGATAGTAGTAGAATTTCTGAAAGAAGTTTATTAGAATTATTAATTTTAATATTAAACGCATTTATAAATGATACTGAAAATACATTAGCACAAAATGGATATAATATGCATATGCTTAATAGTGATGCAATTATAGAATTATATAAACGAGTAACTGGTAAGGATTTAAGTAAATTTGGAAATAAAGAAGATCTGGATATAAAACTAGATGTATTAGTAAATGTATTTCATTCCGTTATACCTCCAGAACAATTGGAAGAGGATATCCAAAGAAGTGGAATGGGAAAACAAATTTCAGAATATTTAATTGGTAAAGTAAGTGAAAATATAATGAAATTAGTATTAAATAAAACATATCCAAATTCAACACAACAATAAATTTATATCTTAAATAATTTTAATTATTTTCTAATTCTAATTCTTATTTGTTTGTTTTTCCAATATATTTGTATCAAAAATAAACTATAACATACTTTCTAATGAATATATTATAAATAATAATATTATAAATATTATATAATTAATCATTATAAATATTTATTTAAGTAATTTAATCCACAATCATAACAAAATCTACTTTCTCTATTCTTATGTGAACAAAGTTTATCTATTTGATTACATAAAACAAATTTTTTTTAAAATTTTCTATTGATTATTGATATATAAATTTTATTATCTAAATGTTTTATTTCTTTATTTAATTCTTTTATTTTAGAATAATCGTCCATATAATAATATAATATTTAAATTATTGGGTGCTGATAATTGCTTTTACGATATTTTCTTTAGTAGGATAAAAACTAAATCTGATACATCTGTAACTTTAATTATTTCCTGGTTTAATAATGTAGCTTTATTAGTATCATAGTTATATTCATCAACCGATTGTAATGTTAATTCAACTGGTGTATCCTCATCATATCAGTTTGTCCTACCTCATTTAATATATAAAATTTGTATGTATTTTCATTATATAATACTTCTTTAATAAAAGCAGTAGAGTAATTAATTGGTTTTTTAGATATTTTAATTTCAAATCCATCTTCCATTAAATCATTCATATCAGGACCATTTATCTGTACTTCGTATTTGTGGATATGTTTCTTCTAAAGCATCTAAAATCATTAAATCAAATCGTCTCGCATTAGTATTTAAAGCACCTGCCTTTTGTTTAGCATTAATATATTTTAATTTCATTTCTAAATATTTGTTTTCCAATTAACCATTTATTATTATAAAATATTTTTATTAATTTTTTTACAAACAATATGTCCTATTTTTCTTACACCTATACTTTTTTTATTATAATTTTTTATAAAATCAATATTATCTTCTATTTTTTCTATATCTTGTAATGCTTGACAATTTGAAATTATATTATAAAAATTACCGGAAAAATTAGATTTTATTAATCCTAAATTTAAATTTAATATAGAACGTAAATGATTTTCAAATTGTGAAGTTACATTTGAATGCAAAGTATGATTATAGGAATTATGTACTCTAATACACGCTTCATTATAAAAAATTTGATTATCCTTTATAAACATTTCAATAACTACTATTCCTTTTGTATTAAATAAATGTAATATTTGTTTTAATATATCTATAAGTTGATTTTTAATACTATTATTTAATTTATCATCAGGAAATACTGTTTTTGATAATATATTATTTTTATGTAAATTGTTCACAGGATCATAATATCTAAATTGATTATTTATACCTAAACATCCAGCAATAGAAATTTCTTTATCAACATCTATATAATCTTCTATATAAAATTTATTAGATTCTAAATTTCTAAATTTTTCTAAATCTATTTCATTTTTTATTAAAAAAATTCCTCGTCCATCGAATGAACCATACCTACATTTTAAAATACAAGGATATGAGTATATTTTTACAAAATTAATAATATCATAAAAAGAATTTACTATATCAAATGCACCAAATGATAAATTTTTAATATTATTAGCAATATATAATTTTTGTTTATATTTATCTTTAATAATTTTAAGAGTATCAATAGAAGGATATACTTTATTTTTAATATTATCATTTTCAAAAATATTAGTAGGAAATGATTCAAATTCATAAGTAATTTTATCACATTTATTAATTATACTATTTATTTTATCTCTATCAGTATAATCACCTTCTATAATAGTAACATAATTATATTTGATAAAATCTAAATAATGACAAGGTGTATTTTCTGTATCTGTATAAATATAAATTTTATTTATATATTCTTTTAAATTATAACTTTCTTCAACCAGCATAAGACCTAATTGTCCTCCTCCAATTATTAATAAATTGTTTTTTTCCATAATAGTATTTATTTAATTTTGTTAATTTAAACTTAAATAATATAATATTTTATATTACATTATTTAAATATTTATATTGCAATATGCATATATATTTACACTTATAGGATTATTTATATTATAAATAATATATGGGACCACTTGGTTTTGGATTAATATTTATTGGAACTTATTGGACTGGTTATTTTGTATGTGTTCATTTACCTAAAAAATGTTATAAAAAAAATATATAGAATTACAATAGTAATGAGTATAAAATCAGTTGATTAATATTAAATATTATTATTATTTACTCTATTACACCGACCAACATTTATAATGAAACAAATCATTTTAAATGTTGGTCGGTGTAATAGATATAGTAATAAAAAGAAGAGAATAATATAGAAAGAATACTATAATACTTTATAATATATGGATAATGATGTAATTATCGCAGTAGTATTAAGTAGTATTATTATTATACCACATATATTAATTCAATTTGATAGTTATGTTTACAAATTTTTCTTATATAAAGAAACAAAAGAAAATAAATAATAATTTAAATACAAATTTACTAGGTAATTAAAATATTTAACGCATTCCCACAATTTTGATAAATTCTAATAACTTTTTTATTTCTTTTTAATTTGTTTAATCAATTTCTAAAGGGAATTTATATATAAATCTCGTATATTTTGATAAATTCTAATAACTTTTTTATTTCTTTTTAATTTGTTTAATCAATTTCTAAAGGGAATTTATATATAAATCTCGTATATTTTGCTAAGTTGCGTGTAATATTTACATCATTTACTTCATTATAAGTACTATATTCTAAATCTGTAAGTTTTAGATTATCTTTTACAAATTTATTAATATCAACAAGTTTGTAAGTAATTTGAGTTGGAAAATTCAACTTAGTGTCATCTTCTACAAAATTTATATTATATACTTTAATTTTTTTATAAATATACTCTAATATTTCTATTCTATTATTTAAATCAATATTTTCTAATTCTCCCAATTCTGATATATATTTAATTATATCATCTATATAAACTATAGTATATTTTATTAGGTAATCTTCTATCTTTAGTTTGTATAATGGTGGTAATTGATAAAAATTTAAACTTACATAATAATATCTATCATCAATAATATCTAATAAATTCTTTAATACTTCTATTTTTATATTTGCATTTATTAGAAAAGAATGTACATTATTTCTTAAAAAATTATTATGTTTTATTATAAATAAATATAAATACGTAAATTTATTAGGTTCAATATTTTCTGATTTAGTAATATGCTAAGTAATTGTAGTATTTAAAGGAATTTCTCTATCTGAAGGATTTAAATTAAATTTTATTACATTAATTCCTATTAAATTGTCATTATTTATATTTTCAAAAATTCTTTGTTGATTTATACCATCTATATTTTCTATATATAGATAAATTTCATCTTCTTTTTCAAATATATCTTCTTCACTGTATATATCATCTATATTATCTATATTATCTTGATTTTTTTTAGAAAATTTTAAATTTGCTTCGTAGTTATTAAAAAATTTAACTAAAGTTTCATATATTTTTGATTGTGGATTTACAAATAATTTATAACTTTTTAAATCATCAATATATAATGTAATTTCTTTAATATATGTTTTACCAATAAAAATATTTTTAAATATATAATATATTTGGTTTATGGGGATCATATCAAAAGTATCAATTAAACCCTCTTCAATATATAAGTAGTTTTGTTCTTCAAATTTATTTAGTAAATTATAAAATAGTAATTTCAATATATAATTATAATTATTTTTTTCTATTATTAAAAAACTGTAAAGGTACATTGGTACATTAATTAATTTAATTGTAGCTCTTTCTTCAAGAGGTAAAGTTTGTTGCCCAAATGGAGTTCTTATCTTATAATTAATATCAGCAAAAGATAAATTGTCTGAAAGTCCATGGTCTAATTGTTTAAGTTCTTGTTTAATTTTTATTTTTATATTATTAATTAAGTCTAAAATTTTTGGATTAGATAAGACTATTTCTATTTCTTCATATGAATAATTATAATCATCACTTAAATGATAAGATATATTATTTATAATATCATCTAACTTAAATTTCTCTTCTATGTAATTTTCTAAAAATGTTCTTAAATTACTCTTTGGTAGTATATCCAATTCAATAGAATAATCATCTAATACTATATTTACACAACCTGCTTTTTGTGAATATAATGTTTTATATTTTATTTTGTATTTTAAATATTTTTTTTTACAATTAACATTTATGCAGTAAATAAAATATGCAGTAAATAAAATATGCAGTAAATAAAATATGCAGTAAATAAAATATGCAGTAAATAAAATATGCAGTAAATAAAATAT
>Ga0228631_1001294_pt1 | contig 12488 bp, 9 predicted proteins | sample 39DmetaG_FD_183049 | JGI IMG/M metagenome (GOLD analysis project Ga0228631, IMG submission 183049) | Seawater microbial communities from Monterey Bay, California, United States - 39D | ecosystem: Environmental > Aquatic > Marine > Coastal | place: USA: California | collected 2016-09-28
CAAAGAACACATTTTATATAAATGTGAAACGGAAATACCTAAGTAAGTAGCAGCTTCTCCAATTGTCATTAATCGTTTATCCATCCTTTTCGTTTTTAAAAGTATACATAAAATTATTTTTAAAATCAATCCCCAAATTTAAAATAAGCCCAGTTTTTATGCGGCATTTAGATTAATTTAAGTTGATTGGTGTTAGAGAAGTTTGTAAAATATTAGTGCACGAATTATGTTGATAAATAAACTCCTGTTCGATTCCTGGGGGTACCACTTTAAAACACAGCAAAGCTGTGCATAAAATCATAAAAAACCCTTCAAATGTATTTGTAAGGGCTTTGTTGATTTTATACGCTTAATGCTGCAAGCACTGTTTGCTGTATTTCCTAAAAGTTAAGCAAAGGTAAAACCTGTGGGGTAATCCCTCCTACTCCACAAATTATTTCCAGAAATAATAATTTATCCTTGGAAACAACTTTTAAGTAAAAAAGTAAAACAAGTCGTATTGTTTGTAATTCTTTATATCAAAAGAAAAAGCCATCGAAAATCAATGGAGTATGATTATTACCCACACTCACCAAACTCTCAGAATAAACAAAACCATCTCCTCCACCTTGACATAGAAGTGTAAATGGGGAGTAAACAAATACCATATCTCCATACCTACCCAATATAAAAGGAAAGAATATGGGAGATTATTGGAATGAGGATATTGTAAGAACATCGGTAGCAAATCAAAAATTAGATATTGAAGGAGAACACCCTGCTCCTTTCCCTGAGGAAATAATAACTCTTCGTATTCTTCAAACTTCTAAAGCGTTTGAATTAGTGTTAGACTAATTTATGGGAAGTGGTACTACAGGAAGGGTTTGTGATAAACTGGAAAGGAATTTTGTTGGGTATGATGTAAAGATATTTTAAAAAACATCATAACCTACCGAATAACTTTGTAAGTTATGAGTTTTTCAACTAACTATTTCTCTTCTTCACTATTACTGATTAAACAACCTTAAAAGGTTAATTAAATATTAAATTTTTATTATCCTATTTTCAGATTACATAGGTTGAATCTTTTTAACAGCTAAAACAATTAATTGATTATCTAAACACTATTTCTTAATAATAACCTTAGATATTGATCTGTTTTGATCTATATATTTGAAAATATAAAAACCATTAGATAACCTTGAGAGGTCAATCTTGTTTTCTCCTATTTCTAAACTTTTATTTAAGAGCATTCTTCCATTTACATCGTATACTTCTAACTTCAGAGGAATAGGACTATCTAGAAAATAAAATTGGTCAAAGGGATTGGGATATCCTTTAATATTCTCTAGTTGATAAGTTAATAAATCGAGATTTACATCTTCAGAAATAATAATATTTATGCTTGTTTCGGAGGCTTCAGAAGACAAAATACTATTTGTTGCTGCTATAGGTGTAATCATAATATTTTCATCTCCTTCACTAGAATTACTATCTCGCGAAAAGGTAGGTCTACTGCCAGTATCTGAAGTTTCTTCAATTGCCGTAATTGTTAAACTACCTGAAGTTTCTCCCGGAAGAATCGTAATTTCTGGAAAGTACTGATATTTTACAATACGGTTATTATATCTATCTGTTACATATACATTCATCTTAGCACTCACATAAACATTTCGAGCTTGACTTAAACTTTCCGCACCTGTTATTGTATTCCATACTGAATCGCCAGCATCCTTTTTTTGAACACGGGCATTGTCAGTATCTGCAATATAAATACTCCCAAAAGCATCAATAAAAAGATCTTCAGGAAATCTTAATTGATTCGCAGCAGCTCCTGGTCCGTTGCCTCCAGCAATCGTAGTTCCTTCGCTAGCGTCTGGCTCCCATTTTTGAACCCTATGATTTTTTGTGTCAGCCACATAAACGTTTCCAGAGTCATCTACATAAACTCCATAAGGATTATTTAGTTGATTATTAGCATCACCTAGTCCGTTACCCCCAGCAACAGTAATGCCTGATGTAGCGCCTGGAGTCCATTTTTGGATTCGGTGGTTGTAAGTGTCTGCAACATACACATTTCCTGATGGGTCCACATGAAGCCCTATTGGATTGTTTAATTGATCTGAACTTTCACCATTACTATTACCTCCAGCTACCGTAATTCCTGAAAATTCACCTGACTTCCATTTTTGAATCCGATGATTTTTTGAATCAGCTACGTATATAAATCCGTCTGCACTTATAGAAATACCTCTCGGCTCGACAAATGCATTCGGAGTATCTCCCATTTCCTCGGTTCCAGCTACAGTGACTCCATTTATAGCACCTGACGCCCATTTTTGAACTCGTTGATTGAATTGATCTGCTACATAAACATTATCTTGTGTATCTACAAAAAGACCTGCAGGCTCATTGAAATGATTGGAACCTGCTGAACCAGTAGAGATATCCTGTACAGCCCCAGCAACGGTAAGAGGTTCACCTTTAGAACTAAAATCAACAACATAATCTTCTACAAATGTAGCTGTGCCGTTTACATCAAGCTCAATCCTTGTTGGCACTGATGTCGGTGCGCTTATCGTTGCCGTTACAATTGAAACACCTCCATTTTCTTCAATATTCGTGTCATCAACAATAATTGAGGTAACCGTAGGAGCATCTTTACTCAATAAATTCAAGGTAGCTGTCTCTGAAGCAGTGGTCGCATTGGTCAATCCTGAATTTACAGTCAATACAATGGTTTCCGCGATCTCTATCTCATCATCATCCAAGCCCTTGGTACTCACTTTAAGGTTCCTAGAACTTACTCCTGCTGGTATGATAATACTTGTATCACTTAATGTATATTCTGTAGTTGGAGTAGCTGTTCCTGATACAGAAAAATTAATTGTAATTTCTTTATTTGAAGTCGCACTTAATGTAGCAACAAGCTCCACGTCCGTAGTGGAGTTTTCTTCTATATTTTCAGCACTCCACTCAAAACTTATAACCGGTGGTTCATCATCATCTAAAATAGTGATAGTATGTGTATTTGTATGGTCAGAAATGGCGTTGATAACTGATATTGGAGTGATTATAATCTTTTCATCATCATCATCTGAAGTATCTTCGAGAGCTGTTATCGTAAGACTTCCAGTGGTTTCACCGGCAGGAATAGTAATTCGAGGCCCATAGTGGTATTTTTGAATCCGATGATTTTTCATGTCTGCTACGTATAAATCCCCTATGGCATCCACAAAAATAGCTTTAGGACCATTGAATTGATTGGCCGCCGTTCCTTGCCCTTGATCTCCTGCTACTGTAATAGCGTCACCATCAACAAAAGGAATGTCCTTTTTGGCTACTTTCCATTTTTGAATCCGATGATTGTAATAATCAGCGATGTACATGTTCTCTAAAGGATCTACAAAAATACCGATAGAAAAATTCATCTGATGGGCTTCGTACCCTTCATTGTGCCATCCGGTAGCATTTAGAATATCAACACTTCCCTCTCGCCATTTTTGAATCCGACTATTCTCTGAATCCGCTACATAGATATCTCTAGCGGGCGTTACAAAAACGTTATTAGGATGCGCAAGTAAATTGTGATTGACTCCAAATTCACCCCCTCCTGCAACTCTAATTCCGGATGTAGCGCCAGGTGTCCATTTTTGAATGCGGTTATTTCCTGTGTCTGCTACATAAACATCCCCATCATCAGAAACAAAAACCCCCTGAGGATTGTTTAATCTATCAAATAAGTCAATATCGTGTGAAGCCACACCTATCCCATTACCTCCGGCAACAGTGGTCCCTTGTGTAGCACCTGACTCCCATTTTTGAATCCGGTGGTTTTTTGAATCTGCAATATATAGGTTCCCTGATGAGTCTACAAAAATACCATGTGGCTTGTTTAATTGGTTCGCAGCAATTCCTGCTCCGTTACCTCCTGCCACAGTAATTCCCGATGTAGCTCCTCTAGCCCATTTTTGTACACGATGGTTTAACAAATCAGCAACATATACATTCCCGGAAGTATCTACATAGAGGCCACTTGCAAAATTGAATTGATCGTTAGCAGCACCAGCACCGTTACCTCCGGCAACTGTACTGATGGTATATTCACCTTTGCTACTATAATCTGTAGCATAATCAACCTTATGACCAGCATTTCCTGTAACGTCTAGTATAATGTGTGTAGGTTTTGATGCTGGCGCATCTAAGGTTGCCGTAATTACTGAAATACCACCGTTCTCTTCAATACTAGTCTCAGTATTAGTTATAGAAGTTACCCTTGGATTGTCATCACTCAACAAGTTTAAACTCACAAAATCTGCAGTAGTCGTCGCATTGGTAACTGTTGGTGTTAATATAATAGTTTGTAATACCTCTATTTGATCATCATCCAATCCATTAGTGCTAATAGAAATAGCACCTGATTGAAGACCTGGGGCTATGGTGATACTCAAGCTGCTCACCGTATAATCTGTAGTTTGAACAGCAGTCCCGGATAAGTCAAAATCTATAGTAACTGTTTCACTTGACAATACATCCAAAGTGGCAGTAAGAATCACATCAGTCGCTGAATCTTCATCAATCGTATTGGAACTTAAAGCAAATGTAACGATAGGACTACCGTCATTATTTTCAGCAACACAATTCACATTATAATATTTACATAAAATTGCATCTATACGAGCTAAAATAGAAGCAGCAACGGACTCATCATAATTACTAAGCATGTTGTTATATCTTATATCGTGATGTGGTTCTAATCTTGGTGTCATATTATCATATACCACTTGAAAAGCGTCATTATCTAAAGGCACAATAGAGCGATAATGTAATAAACGTTCTTTAATTTTATCGTCTGTAGGTCTGGTTTCTAATTTACTAACCAAGTTGTCAGAAGCAAGAATTCCCCAAAAATCAAAAAGAGGTGCCATGTTGATATTCATTATCTCAGAAGCAGCACTAATATAAATATCATCTTGGTAACTATTGTTAGCGAAGGGATTTATTATGCGTTCTTGATAAAAATAACCATTGATTTCTCCTAGTTTTTCCCATGAATACAACTTTGCAATATCCGCATATTTGGCATGACCTCTAGTTTGGTAAGCCAACTGTCTACCGTCTAAATAATTGTCATAGTTAACCAAGTCTATTTCCATTCTTTCTCCAGATCTAAATGGTGGTGAAAGTATCCAATCTAAGGCAGCCTCATCAAAATTCAACCGTTGTTGATTAGAATATCTCAAAGCATCCTCCATACTTTGTCCAAATACCTGATTATACACTGCAACTGCTGGAAGATTTACAATAGTCTCATGTTCTTCATGTAATGTTGGTGGGTTGTGTAAATGGCCATATTCATGGAGTATTACATGATGTGTTGTACCAAGTGTACTTCCATCTCCTGTCATAAAAGCATCGCCATTAATAACATTAATAGGAGTCATAGTTGGAGTTGCATTAAATAAATTAGCTCCGGTCACCTCAAGAGGCATTGGGTTTGCTGCAGGAGCAGCAGTTCCAGCATAATTATTTTGACAGTCAATCAAAATGTACTCAGCCCTAAAACGCTCTAGAGGTCTCCCAAGATGAGTGTTAAAAGAATCAAAAGTTTTATCCCAAAGCGTTATAACATCATCAGGGTTATCTACCGTAGTTGCTGCTGGCGCTGGAAATGTAGTCATGAATTTTGGACTTTCCCAATCCACCCATTTTACATAATTATTTGCAAGGTCAACTTGGTATTCTGAAAGCGACCTTTCAAATCCTGGCTTGTTACTGTAATAGGGTGATTTTACCGCTCCACTAACCTGACAAGTCATAGTACCAAAGTCAGAACCATCAGGCAATATAATATAAATCGCTCCACCAAAAGGATTGGCAACTACTAAAGAAGTAGAAGTCACATCGTAAGTTGTGTAGATTCTAGGAAAACGACTAAATTCAGACCAAGTCACTTCTAAATCCCCTAAATGGGCCCCAACTCTTATCTTTACTCCTTGATTGACAGTATTACTCGGAAGAGTAAGCGTTACCAACTCACCTGGTGCTGCGTAATATCCTGTGGGGCGTATCACACTACCTTGATCATTGAGCGTAAAACCAGGATCTGTTTTGTAAAAGCCATCGACATTAAAACTAACATCACTCGCTCTTGGTGCAGAACTATCAACTGCACCTGGAAAAACAACATGGTCTGAAAAAGTAACACCAACCATACTTGAGGTATTAGAAGTGGTGTATAAATTATCAATGATCCATTGTTGCAAGGTATATTGTATGCGCTGTTCTATAAACATATCACTTACCTTAATCTTTAATTCAGAATCAAAAATAGCACCATTCTGTGAATTATAAACAGCTAAATAACTTGTAACAATGTCTTCATTTGGCGCGTAACTACCTTCGTCCCAGTTGTCTATAAAATCACTATAAAGATCCTCTCTCTCTGCATTACTTAGTGAAATAGTACCGTTCATGTGGTTTGTAAAGGAAGTCAATACCGTATTAATAATAGAAGGGTCTCCTGGGGGTACTGCATCATAAAATGAGAGCTTATCAATATTTACTTTGGCATACACACCTGATTCCCCGTTAGACATCGTATTATATTTATCAGTACCCACCCATATTGATTGACTATCAAGTGAACTTTTAAACGTTTCTAGATCAACATGTTCATCACTAAAAAAGGATATACTAACGTTACCGTTTATTGTATATTGTACATAGGGTTTTGTTACGTTAAAAAACATTTTCACGGTCACATCATACCAAACATCTATTTCTAATGGAGTTATCCAATCTAGTTGGCCTTCACTTTTATTATCACCATAAGTAGCCATCAATTGGTAACTTCCCCAATAACCATAATGCAAATCAAAACCTAAAGCTGGTCTACTATCATATTTATTAGTAACCAAAACTCTTCTTCCTTCATCTACGGTTTCACCGTTATAAGGGTTTGTTGTATAATTATCCACAATTTTAAAACGAATGTTGTACATAAATTCCTCTTCTGAATTAATGTTATTACTCATCTCAGAGGGAAAATTCAAAAACTCATCACCTTCTAACTCTATAACTGAGTGATTACCATCCATAATATAGTCAACATCACCATAAGAATTCGGATGATAACCGTTGATAGCGTCACTTGCATCGGTGTCAAACGAATACGATGCAAATTGGGCATGTGTTTGATTAAGAAATGTGAAACATAATATTGTGAATAGGTTGGTAATTTTTTTCATGAGTTCTAAAGGTTAGATTTACAAAAAAACAGTTTTATAAAAAATTATTAAGTAAATTTAGCTATGAAATAAGAACTAGGAAAATATTTGTGACCAACTACATTTTTTTGTGACAAACATCACTTTACCCCCGAGTAAAACTATCAATAAACGACTTTGTAAAAGTTCTTCCTAACAAAAACTCTTGTTGGTCAATATAAACGAATTTGGTATTAAAAGAACTAATTTTTTTTCTGTTTAAAATGTAAGACTTATGTGTTTGTACAAAAACGGATGCGGGAATTAACTCACTTAATTTTTTAAAAGTTTGACGTACCAGATATTTTTTATTTTTCTGATGCACTTCTATATAATTTCCTGCAGCTCTAAAATACAGAATGTCTATATGAAACAGCTTTTGATACATTCCATCAATTTTTAAAAAAAAGTAATCCTTATCACTATTGGCCAAAAAAGTAATTGCTTCCTCTTTTTCGTTTTCGAAAGCTAAAGCTATTGAAGTGTATAAGTCGGAATTGCTGTAAGGCTTTACCACATATCCTTGAGGAGCAGTTTTTATAGCTTCGTTTACTGTTTTAGGATCAGCATGTGAAGTGAGGTAAATAAATGGGATTTTAAACTGTTGGTTTACTATTTCTGCTAAATCGATACCGTTTAGACCTCCTTTGATTGTGATGTCGAGCAAAATTAAATCTACTTTTTGGGAGTTGAGTATTTGAATAGCCTTATCCGCTCTTACAACTATAGCGATTAAATTATACCCAAGTTCTTCTATGGTTGTTTTAATGTCCTCTGCTATAAGTAATTCATCTTCTACGATTAATATGTTTTTCATAATAACAATTTTTTATGTGGTATTAGCTCATTGAAACTGTGATAGTATAAGTAACTCCCTTGTCTTTTTTAGAAGTTATTTGTAACTCACCTTCTAGTTGTTTGGTTAAAATTGAAATTAATCTCATTCCTAATGTGTTTTTTTTCTGCACAGTAGCAATATCAAGGCCTTTTCCGTTATCTGACACCATTAATTCATACGTGTTATTTTTCTTCACAAAAGATAGTTCAATTTTTAATTTTTTTTGACCAAGGTTATACTTTAATGTGTTTGTAACTATTTCGTTTAATATCAAACCCAAAGTAATAGCAAAATCGATATCTATGTTTTCATTTGTGTTTATTTCGAAACAGGTATTGGCACCACTATTGTATGAGAAAATCAAGTTTTCTAATATATGCGAGCTGTATGTTTGAAATTCAACTTCTGTAAAGGACCCTTTTTCATACAGTCGCTGGTGTACTAAAGACATGGATTTAATTCTGTCTGTATTTTCTAATAAAACTTGCTTTATTTTTTTATTGTTTATTGTTTTTGACTGTAAACTCAATAAACTAGATACTAGTTGTAGATTGTTTTTAACTCGGTGATGCAACTCTTTAAGCAATATTTCTTTTTCACGATTACTTGCAGCAAGTACTTTATTTATTTCTTTGGATTTTATATTCTTTTTACGAATAAATATCATTGTCACTATAGCGCACATCAACACAAAAAAAATTAAAATACCAATAAGCAATCTATTAAATGAAGTTTGTTGCAAATTTATTTTTTCTTTATTTAAATCACTTATTTCTTTTTCGTACTCAATTTCTGCCAGCAAATATGCTTGTTTTTTTAATGTTTTTGAATTCATTATTATACCACGCAAAGAATCTTCTCTTTTTCGATAATTTAGGGCGGTTTTAAAAAGATGTTGGTTTTCGTAAAGACGTGCTAAATTTTCATATGCAGCCAATAAACCGCCTTTGTTTTGAATTTTTTTATAATTGAAGACACTTTGTTTGTTGTAAAATATAGCGCTATCTAATTGCTGTAATTTCTCATAAACATTCGCAATGTCGATATTGGAGCCTCCAATTTGTCCCCAGTTTTTTAATGCGACTCTTATGTTTTTAGCAATTTTAATCCGCCTTAACGCCTCTTTGTAATTGCCCAATTGCTCGTATACAATACCGCTATTCCCCCACAAAATACCTGCTGTAGATTTTGAAATAGGCGAAGAGCTTTGAGTGAGTAAATGCAATCCTTTTTCGTAATTTTCTAAAGATTTTTTGTGCATTTTTAAATCATTATAAGTGTTCCCTATATTATTATATAGAGCTACTAGCAACGTAGTATCTTGTAATTTTTCTGCTATTGTAAATGCTTTTAAATAACTCTTTAATTGCTTTTCGTAATCAGAAATTAAAAAATATGCATTTCCCAATAATTTTAGAGCTCGAGCCTCTAGCTTTTTATTTTTGTATTGTTGCACTAACAATATGCCTCCTTTAATTACGGAGATTTCTTTTTCAGTATCTCCTAAAATATAATAAATATCTGCTTCAATTTCAGCTATTTTAAATAAGCGAACCGTGTCTTTTAATTGGATTGCTATAGCTTTTGCAAGATTCAAGAATTTTTTCCCTTCGACGGGATATTGGTGTTTATAGTGACTTGCCAAAGAAATATAGGTATCCAATTTTTCTGATGTATTTTTACTTGTCGCCAATTTATTGTGAAGACTATCCGCCACTTGTTGTTGAGCGTACATATTACTAAATAGTAGAGCAAAAAAAATAAATAATGTTTTTTTAATCAATTTTTTCAAATTTATAGGTATAAAAATAACATATAAATATTATTTAATTTTTTTTTTGTGACAAACAACCAAGGCAAGTGATAAAGAGCATTCTTGTCTCGTACTTTTTGATTATGTCGACCAATGATAATATTTAACGAGAATACCGGTTGCTTTAGAGGTTGCTCCGCAGGTTTAAATCCTTGTTATTTCGTTTGATTTCTCTTTACTATTTTATCATGATTCTGTCATTATACTATTGATTTTCATGTACTTATATAAAAACAAGTAAAATAAGATAAAACCAAAAACTTCCTGGAGGCACCACACTAAATTCCCGTAATACCTTTTAATACAAGGTTTTACGGGTTTTTTCTTTTTGGGGGTGTGCTCAAAAGTGTGCGCAGTTTGTATCATTACATAACGATTATACCGTTATAAAAAGGATCACGCAGCATCATCCAATCTACTTAATACATCAGTCTCCTTGTACAACACCCTACCACCAATTCTCTTAGGAATGAGTATGTTTTTCTTCTCCCAATTATTTAGAGTAACCTCTGTTACATGAAGTAATTTTGCAGTTTCACTTCTACTCAAATACTTTTCATGTGAGTTATTAAAAGTAGTCTGACCTATTGCCTTCTGTCGATTTAATTCTAATTTGACACCTTCTTTAACGATTTGGATAAGTTCGTCTTTTGTTACATTCAATATTTGGATCATTTCTTCTTTCATGATTTTGATTTTTTAGTTGTTTTTTAGAAATTCATTTGTTGTCTCAATATGTTTATCCAGTATTGACCAACTCATTTTTTTAAATCTACTCTTCGTTGATTTCTTGTAGATATTATCTTTCATTTCTTTGATAAAACTATCATCAAGTGGATCTGAGGGATCTAACTTTTCAATCGATAGACCAGGATTAATACCTGTTTTTTCATACAATACTTCATACATCACTTCCGTTAGTTCTAACTTATGTTTTTCTGTAGTAATGATACAGTCATGGATTGTAAAAATTGGAGCATTAGGGCACCTTTTATGGAATTCTGGAACCACGCAATCCAATATCAGATAACTCTCCACACGCTGCAGAAGTAAGGAAAAATTTCTCTTTCCAATTGTATCCATAATCTTGAGAATAAATTGATTTCAAAAGGTTTGTAATGCTCTACATTCATTCCAATAATATTTCCCATTTGATCAAGTAGAGTGGCTCCTGTCGGAATATATACTTGAGGAGTGAATCGACCATCACGGAAATACAATGCTTGTTTTTTTCCTAGCACTAAACAAGCCTCAAGATTCTTTTGTGGTTTGGTTGATCGTATTTTTCTTAAAACAAACTCAGTGGTTGCCAAAATTTCATCCTGAAGAAGGAAAATTTGACTCTCTCGTGACTCTTCAAGTACTTTTTCCTTGACATTTCTAACCTGGGTTCCTGGATGTTTTTTTACATCTACCTCTTCACTTTCCTTTAAAAAGTGAATTGGTATTTGCATATATAAGGCATGCCCTACCTTTATGATTATATATGGGAATTCTCCATAACCTGATTTAAACAGTCTGTGTTGGTGCCATTGTGTTTTCATACAAATAATTTTAAGTTAATACTTGAGTTATTTGTATTTCGAGAAGCAAAAAGGGAAAAGACGTTTATTGTGACCTAAAGCCCGTATTGTTTTACCACCGTGGTGTCTTCACTCGGTTGGTATCCATCAAAGGATTCGAAATATAGTGTAAATATAAATAAATTAAATGACTTGAGACTTTTCTTCGTTTCTAATTCTTTGATTTCTCTCAATCTTGAGATTATCAATTAATGACTTTACTTGACTCTCCGTAAGGATTACCTTTATTTTCTTTGAATTCATTGGACATGTTTACTTATAAATAGTCCACTGAATGGTTAAGTTATGCTGCCTCTTGAAAATTAGAGGTTACTCATTTTATAGTCTAAGGCCTACCAATAGGATTTATTGAATATAAATCACCTCTTGTTCATTTCTCTCATTAAAATATGCCAGTATCTCAACCTTCTTCACTTCGAGTTGATGAACTACTTTCGGTTTATTTTCGGTTGAAAAATTTCTTCCATACTTAAAAGCAAAAAACCCATCACATTCTTTTGACAATGTCCACGAAATACCAAAGTCACCACTTTCCAACTCTTCGGTTGTCATACCTCGATAGATTGTTATGTTTTCAGGTAAAGAATTATAGATTTTCAATTCCTGTTTTGTCATTAAGTATTCCCTTTGAGAACAATCTTCAAGAAATGCTTCCTTAACCTCTTCATTGAGGCAATATAGGTTATAACTTCCCGTATAGGAATCCACTAAAGTCCGCCAATAGTCTTTATCGTTAAGTTGATCTTGATCTTCAAAAAAGTTTTGAATCGATCAAAGGAAGAGCATATGGTTAATAGGTTACTCGCTTATTCGTAATCCATGAATTATTGGTTTTTTAAACTCCATTAAGATTAAAAACAGAGTAGAATATTCCCATTTTATTAAAAAACCTTGCAAAAACCTTGCAGAATAAAAAAAGGGCTACAAACTTAAAATTGTTTATAACCCTCTTAAATAATAACGTGGTCCCACATGGACTCGAACCATGGACCACCTGATTATGAGTC
>Ga0228631_1001298_pt1 | contig 12463 bp, 9 predicted proteins | sample 39DmetaG_FD_183049 | JGI IMG/M metagenome (GOLD analysis project Ga0228631, IMG submission 183049) | Seawater microbial communities from Monterey Bay, California, United States - 39D | ecosystem: Environmental > Aquatic > Marine > Coastal | place: USA: California | collected 2016-09-28
ATCTAAAATCAATCGTCGAATGGAGAACTGCCATGATTGACATGACAGCTAAACAAAGCCTCAAAGACGGCGTAAGACTTTTTAAATAAAACCAAATGAACCAACAAAATAAAACCAAATACCCTGCATCTTTTTGGTATCTAATTTTAATATCAATTATAGAAGGTGGTGCTGTTATGGCAGTGGAACTATTGGGCGCAAAACTTATTGCACCTTCCTATGGAGCTTCACTCTACGTTTGGGCTACAACTCTAGCCGTAACCATGGGAGGCTTAACAACTGGGTATCTTTTTGGGGGTGTTATTTCAGAAAAATATCCTAATAAAAACGTTTTGCACTATATCGTTTTGGCGTCTGCAATTTTTGTTTCTATTATGCCAATGACTTCATCAATGATTATGGCTGCTACCCTTGACATGAATCTAAAAGTCGGTATTGTCATATCTAGCTTGTGTTTTGTATTCCCACCTTTGGTTTTTTTCGGTATGGTATCACCGCTAATCATTAGATTAATATCAAGAGAAGTAAGTGAAGTTGGGAATTCTGTAGGAACAATTTATTCAATATCCACTTTAGGTGGTATTGCAACAACATTTTTGTTTGGATTCCATTTTATACCAACAATGGGTTTAATCTTCAGCACTTACCTCACGGCATTTGCACTGTTCGTATTTCCAGTGTACTACTTTTTAAGATTTCGATCTTTTAAAATCAACATTACTGACTAAAATAATCAAGTTACAACCCTTACATGTTATTTTTTGGCTGATTGCTCGGTGAATTCGCTTGAAATATGGAGCATAAAAAAACCCCCAACTACAAGTAGTCAGGGGTTTAAGATCGGCGTCGACTTACTCTCCCATCCTCAAAAGGACAGTACCATCAGCGCAAGCAGGCTTAACTTCTCTGTTCGGGATGGGAAGAGGTGGACCTTGCTGCTATAAACACCCAAAATCGTTGCCTTACGGCGCGTATCTTAGTTGATATATCGGACGATTGAAATAGTAACTTTATAAAAAAAATAGAATTTGTAAGTCTACGGGTAATTAGTACTACTCGGCTATGACATCACTGCCTTTACACCTGTAGCCTATCAACGTGGTAGTCTTCCACGGCCCTTAAAAGAAATCTCATCTTGAGGCGAGTTTCGTGCTTAGATGCTTTCAGCGCTTATCTCATCCATACTTAGCTACCCTGCGATGCAGCTGGCGCCACAACAGGTACACCAGAGGTATGTCCACCCCGGTCCTCTCGTACTAGAGGCAGGTCCTCTCAAATTTCTAACGCCCACAACAGATAGAGACCGAACTGTCTCACGACGTTCTGAACCCAGCTCGCGTGCCACTTTAATGGGCGAACAGCCCAACCCTTGGGACCTTCTCCAGCCCCAGGATGTGACGAGCCGACATCGAGGTGCCAAACCACTCCGTCGATGTGAGCTCTTGGGAGTGATCAGCCTGTTATCCCCGGAGTACCTTTTATCCTTTGAGCGATGGCCCTTCCATACGGAACCACCGGATCACTATGCTCTAGTTTCCTACCTGATCGACTTGTCGGTCTCTCAGTCAAGCACCCTTATGCCATTACACTCTACGCACGGTTACCAAGCGTGCTGAGGGTACCTTTAGAAGCCTCCGTTACTCTTTTGGAGGCGACCACCCCAGTCAAACTACCCACCACACAATGTTCCCCATTAGATGGGGTTAGACATCAGATAATCCAAGGGTGGTATTTCAAGGACGACTAATCTACACCTAGCGATGCAGCCTCGAAGTCTCCCACCTATCCTACACATGAATTACCCAATGTCAATGTGAAGCTATAGTAAAGGTTCACGGGGTCTTTTCGTCCCGTTGCGGGTAATCGGCATCTTCACCGATACTACAATTTCACCGAGCTCATGGTTGAGACAGTGCCCAGATCGTTACACCATTCGTGCAGGTCGGAACTTACCCGACAAGGAATTTCGCTACCTTAGGACCGTTATAGTTACGGCCGCCGTTTACTGGGGCTTCAATTCAATGCTTCGTCGAAACTAACATCTCCTCTTAACCTTCCAGCACCGGGCAGGTGTCAGGCCTTATACTTCATCTTTCGATTTTGCAAAGCCATGTGTTTTTGCTAAACAGTCGCCTGGGCCTTTTCACTGCGGCTCTGATTACTCAGAGCGCCCCTTCTCCCGAAGTTACGGGGCGATTTTGCCTAGTTCCTTAACCATGAATCACTCGAGCACCTTAGGATTCTCTCCTCGACTACCTGTGTCGGTTTGCGGTACGAGTTGTTATAACCTGAAGCTTAGAAGATTTTCTTGGGACCTCTTAGGTACACTATCCAGTTGGCCGTAGCCTCCCGGTACTATCAGGTTCAGCATCGTCTGCGGATTTACCTACAAACAATATACCTACTCCCTTTAACGTACTATTCCGTCAGTACGCGGTACTTTCATTAATCCGTCTCTCCATCGCAGTTATAACAAGTACTGGAATATTAACCAGTTTTCCATCCACTACCCCCTTCGGGTTCGCGTTAGGTCCCGACTTACCCTGGGACGATTAGCGTCGCCCAGGAAACCTTAGTCTTTCGGTGAGCAGGTTTCTCGCCTGCTTTATCGTTACTTATTCCTACATTTGCTTTTCTATGCGTTCCAGCATTGGTCACCCAACACCTTCAACACCCATAGAATGCTCCCCTACCAGACAGTGCAAGCACTGAATCCATAGCTTCGGTAATATACTTAATGCCCGCTTATTATCCACGCACGATCGCTCGACTAGTGAGCTGTTACGCACTCTTTAAATGAATGGCTGCTTCCAAGCCAACATCCTAGCTGTCTATGCAATCGCACAACGTTTAAACAACTTAGTATATATTTGGGGACCTTAGCTGATGGTCTGGGTTCTTTCCCTCTCGGACATGGACCTTAGCACCCATGCCCTCACTGCTGAGTATATTTTATAGCATTCGGAGTTTGTCAGGATTTGGTAGGCGGTGAAGCCCCCTAGTCCTATCAGTAGCTCTACCTCTATAAAACTCTACCTCAACGCTGCACCTAAATGCATTTCGGGGAGTACGAGCTATTTCCCAGTTTGATTGGCCTTTCACCCCTACCCACAGCTCATCCGAAAGCTTTTCAACGCTTATCGGTTCGGTCCTCCATTCCGTGTTACCGGAACTTCAACCTGGCCATGGGTAGATCACAAGGTTTCGCGTCTACCCCCACTGACTAGTTCGCCCTATTCAGACTCGCTTTCGCTTCGGCTCCGTGTCTTAAACACTTAACCTTGCCAATGAGGAGTAACTCGTAGGATCATTATGCAAAAGGCACGCCGTCGCCCGTAGGCTTCGACCGCTTGTAGACACACAGTTTCAGGATCTTTTTCACTCCCTTGTTCAGGGTTCTTTTCACCTTTCCCTCACGGTACTCGTTCGCTATCGGTCTCTGAGGAGTATTTAGCCTTACCAGATGGTTCTGGCAGATTCAGACAGGATTACACATGTCCCGCCCTACTCAGGATACTACTAGGTATATAAAACATTTCATGTACGGGGCTTTCACCCTTTATAGCCAACCGTTCCAAGTTGTTCCATTATGATTTATAAGTCCATATCGTAGTCCTACAACCCCGTAACTGCCGAAACAGTTACGGTTTGGGCTATTTCCATTTCGCTCGCCGCTACTCCGGAAATCACTTTTGTTTTCTCTTCCTGCGCCTACTTAGATGTTTCAGTTCAGCGCGTTCGCCCCCTTTCGGGTAATATATCTTCAATATATTGGGTTTCCCCATTCGGAAATCAACGGATCACAAATTATTTGCATCTCCCCGTCGCTTATCGCAGCTTATCACGTCCTTCTTCGCCTCTCAGAGCCAAGGCATTCCCTGTGTGCCCTTAGTAACTTATCAAACTCTTTAGTTTTTTTTCTATTTGTTTACTACTTCAATCAATTCCAATATGTCAATGTACTTCTTATTGTGGAGGATATCGGAGTCGAACCGATGACCCCCTGCGTGCAAGGCAGGTGCTCTAGCCAGCTGAGCTAATCCCCCAGTATACAAAACTTGCTACTATAAGTAACAGTCTAGTAGTCCCGAGCAGATTTGAACTGCTGACCCCTACATTATCAGTGTAGTGCTCTAACCAACTGAGCTACGGGACTTTAAATTCCCTCCTACTTGAGTCCAATAGGGAGGACTTCCTGCTATTCAATAAGGTTGAAGGAAAAGAAAACAGCTGCACTGTCATAAAAATTATCACGAACCATCCGTTTTTCTCTAAAAAGGAGGTGTTCCAGCCGCACCTTCCGGTACGGCTACCTTGTTACGACTTAGCCCCAGTTACTAGTTTTACCCTAGGCAGCTCCTTGCGGTTACCGACTTCAGGTACCCCCAGCTTCCATGGCTTGACGGGCGGTGTGTACAAGGCCCGGGAACGTATTCACCGCGCCATGGCTGATGCGCGATTACTAGCGATTCCAGCTTCATAGAGTCGAGTTGCAGACTCCAATCCGAACTGAGATTGGCTTTAGAGATTCGCATCCGGTCACCCGGTAGCTGCCCTCTGTACCAACCATTGTAGCACGTGTGTGGCCCAGGACGTAAGGGCCGTGATGACTTGACGTCGTCCCCGCCTTCCTCTCTACTTGCGTAGGCAGTTTCTTTAGAGTCCCCGACATTACTCGCTGGCAACTAAAGATAGGGGTTGCGCTCGTTGCGGGACTTAACCCAACACCTCACGGCACGAGCTGACGACAGCCATGCAGCACCTTGCAGATCGCCCGAAGGCTAGCCTGTTTCCAAACTATTCGCTCTGCATTTAAGCCCTGGTAAGGTTCCTCGCGTATCATCGAATTAAACCACATGCTCCACCGCTTGTGCGGGCCCCCGTCAATTCCTTTGAGTTTCAACCTTGCGATCGTACTCCCCAGGTGGATTACTTATCACTTTCGCTTAGTCTCCGACTGTATATCGCCGAAAACGAGTAATCATCGTTTACAGCGTGGACTACCAGGGTATCTAATCCTGTTTGATCCCCACGCTTTCGTCCCTGAGCGTCAATCCAGGCCTAGTGAGCTGCCTTCGCTATCGGTGTTCTGTGTAATATCTATGCATTTCACCGCTACACTACACATTCCGCCCACTTCGACCGAATTCAAGACGTACAGTATCAATGGCAGTTCTGCAGTTAAGCTGCAGGATTTCACCACTGACTTATACGTCCGCCTGCGGACCCTTTAAACCCAATGATTCCGGATAACGCTTGCACCCTCCGTATTACCGCGGCTGCTGGCACGGAGTTAGCCGGTGCTTATTCGTTTAGTACATTCAGCCTTCTACACGTAGAAGGGTTTATTCCTAAATAAAAGCAGTTTACAACCCATAGGGCATTCTTCCTGCACGCGGCATGGCTGGGTCAGAGTTGCCTCCATTGCCCAATATTCCTCACTGCTGCCTCCCGTAGGAGTCTGGTCCGTGTCTCAGTACCAGTGTGGGGGATCACCCTCTCAGGCCCCCTACCTATCGTTGCCATGGTAAGCCGTTACCTTACCATCTAGCTAATAGGACGCATGCCCATCTTATACCGCCGAAGCTTTAATTTTCCAAATGATGCCATTAGAAAATACTATGGAGGATTAATCCGAATTTCTTCGGGCTATACTCCTGTATAAGGTAGGTTGCATACGCGTTACTCACCCGTGCGCCGGTCGCCACCAAAATAGTAAACTATCTTTGTGCTGCCCCTCGACTTGCATGTGTTAGGCCTGCCGCTAGCGTTCATCCTGAGCCAGGATCAAACTCTCCGTTGTATAATAACTTCGAATTTTAAAGCTCGTGATGTTAATTCTTAATCTTGATTCGCTGTTTTCTTACTTTTCCTTCAATAATTCAAAGAACTTTCTTTTGTCGTTTATTCGCTTTCAAACTCCTAAACAATAAAAAATCCTCTCGCTCAATACAAACAAAAAGGACTATTACAAATAACTACGTTTAATTACTTGCGGGGTGCAAAGGTAAACACTCTTTTTATTATACCAAGAAAAAAATGAAAAAAAATGCCCATTTAAATTAATAAACGGGCAATATTATTGTGTTAACCACTACAGATGAATGGTTTACAGAATTAAAATTTATCTTAAAATATTTACGGTTTTTGAAATTTCTTCTGCTCCAAGTTTGAGCGCTAGTATGTAGGTTCCGTTTCCAACTGTCGAATTCACCTTTAACCTTAATGAACTATCCCCCGAGGAAAGCAATAACTTTTTCTTGTTAAAGACCTGCTTGCCATTTAAATCAAAAAGAGCGACGTCTATAATTCCCAATTCAGTATGATTCAAAGCGATATACAATTCATTTGTTTCTGGAATAAAGGATGCTACTTCAGAGAAAAAAGAATGATTGTCTATTGAAGCTCCATTATCTTCAGCAAAAGTATGTTGAGACAAGAATATCTCATCTCCGCTCGTTGTACCATTCCCATTGGCGTGATTACTAGACACATAAAAAGTCACATCGCCTGCACTTGAACTAGGTGCGGTCCAATCCCAAAGCCATTCAGAAACAGCACTCGTATTACTCGCTGATATGTGATTGGCATAACTTCGGTTACCGAGAGAACTAATTGCTGTGCTCGCGGACGCACTAAAAGAACCAGCCATTTCATCAGAAGTATTTAAGGCCGTTGCTTGAAATCCTTTTTTCTGAGGATTCGTGCTCATTGCCAGTGAGACAGCATATGTGTTACCTGGCACATAAGTAGTTACAGGGCCTGAGCCATCTGAAATGGTTAGAACATTTACATTTGCGCCATCTATGACAGATCCAGCGTGACAAGCAGTACAGTTTGATTCCCCAGGAGCACCTGTTTTACCTGGGCCAGCACCACCAGAATTCATTGGTCTAAAAGTTTCTTGATTGATATCTATCCCCCATTGGAATGCAAACAGTATTGCTACAAATGCAACAAGAATTAAAGTTGTAGTTTTTTTCATATTTCTGAGTTTAGTTATTAGTTATTTAATTTCCCTTGTTCCATCCAACATAGAAATTGCTGAATTAAATCATCATTTAAAGCAGGACCTCCTATTGGCATTAATTGAAAACCACTGGCTTGCATTGCTCCAATTATTTGATCTGCTTGATTCGATATGTTGGTATGGCCTTCAAGATTATAACCTCCAGAAGCCGAGCTTGAGTTATGACACCCTATACAATGCTGATTAATTAAAGGTTCGATTTCTTGTTCAAATGAAACCACATCTGCACAAACCAAATTTACATTGTTGTCCACTTTGTCTTTAGTACATGAGAACATCATTAAAAAGAACATTAAAAAAAGAAAATTCAAAAATCTCATTTATTAAAGGAAAATTGACGGCTTACACAAAAACCAAGTCTGAACTGACCATTCAACCAATCTTCAAAGGTGTATGGTATAAATTGGGTCTCTCCCAATCCTTTCGAATTCGTAAAATTTATAGTGAAATTATGTCCAAATGTAGCCCACTCTAACGCAATACCGAGACTGTTTTTAAATCCATTTTTACGAAATTCACCATCATTAAAACAATGATAGTATTCCATCATTAAAAAAAACTTTTTAGAAAGGCGCACTCTGAATGCACTCCCCAAAGACAACAAAGAATTGACATCCAATGGAGCAACATAGTTTCTATGGACAAAAGTTGGCATTAAACTAACGCTCAATAACTTTCCAAAACGACGGGCAATATTTAGCTGTGTAAAATAAGACAATCTATGAACTGTCTCTGGAAAATGACTTACACTACTCATATCAGACGAAGCTTGCTGATAGGTAAATGATGCACCACCAATTGCTGCCAAAGAAATAGGTGCTTCACCATTATTTTGGTTCAATACTTTGTACTTTAAAAACCCATCTAAAAGTGATCTATATGGTTCGCCTGCGCCCTTGCATCGTCCAAAACCTACCATGAAATCTTCATTAATTCCGTATTCTAAAGCAATTCGCATATCAGAAACATTGTCAAAACCAAACATTGTTTGGTAACCTCCATTGCTACCAGCAATATCTCCAAACCTATGCTCAATACGCATCTCAAAGGTTCTGGATGGAAGCACCTCTACCGAATGACCTGAAATGACCCGGGATGAATTAAAAGTAACAGGGTTTTCATCATCAAAATTAAAATCTTCATCAAAGTCAAAGTCTTCTTGCGCTTGGGAAAGATTAATAATTGAAATCAAGAAAAAAACACTCTTAATAATTGTTTTCATGGCAATGTTCTTAAAGTATTGGACGTACAATGTATAAAAAAGGTTGGTTATTCAATGGAAGATTAATGATATTTGTTCTTATCATGCAAAAGGACCAGCTTCGAAATGCAATAAAACTAGAAAGAGACCAACTTAGTGTTAATGATCTCGCTCAAATGTCAAGATTGATCACAAACAACCTTTTAGGTGCCTTTCAGTGGAAAAAGAAAAGGATAAATATCTTTCTTCCAATAAAACAAAAGAAAGAAATTGATCTGAGGGATTTTATTAAGAAAGTATTGAAGTTAGATGGTAGTATCTGTATTAACAGAACGGACTTTAGCAATAAGAAAATGACACCTATTGAATTTAACCAGCAGCTGCAGATTAAAAAAAATAAATATGGCATACCGGAACCCGTTGAAGGCAAAGAGGTCCAAATGAATGATATTGATATCGTTATTGTCCCTCTTCTATGCTTCAATGCCAACGGACACAGATTGGGATATGGTGGTGGCTTTTATGACCGATTTCTGAAACTAACAAAATCAACCTGCATCAAAATAGGCGTTTGTCATTTCGCAGAACCACGTGCCATACACGGCATTGAATCAACTGATATGGTATTAGACTTTTTGGTTTCTCCCCAAGGGGTTAGGAAGTTCTCAATAATTACTTAAGAAAGGTATTGTAAAACTCTATTACAGGAAATACACGATCTTCAACGAGGACTGTCTGAATTTTATTTGCTCCCAAAAACCTCATTATTACCCTTCTTGATTTCGCGTCATTATTTACCATTGTAAAAGACACTTTACTTGTTGAAGCATCAAATGCGGTTGTAAAATAAGGGGTGTAATATTTGGAATAGTTAGTTACGTCTTCAGCTGTGACCGTATTAGGGAGCGTCATACTAATAACACCGTCTTCAATAGACTGAATTAAAGTAGCTTTTTTATCCACTGTGGCTTCTTGTGAAAATGATGTAAAAGCAACAGAAACAAATAAGATTGAAAAGAAGATAGATTTCATGACTAATAATTTCTGCTAATCTACAATATTTTTACGAATTTTAAATTATGAATAGTTTGCAACCGTATCTAAATAGTAGCCTTGTAGAAGCAGGGTGTGATGAGGCTGGTAGAGGTTGTCTTTCTGGTCCTGTAGTTGCAGGTGCCGTAATATTAAATCCGGACAAAAAAATAGCTGGTTTAGACGATTCAAAAAAACTAAATGAAAAGGACAGACTACTATTACGAGACGAAATAACAAAGCATGCCCTAGACTATGGTATAGGCATTGTTTCAAATAATGAAATTGATGAGATAAACATCCTAAACGCAAGTTTTTTAGCAATGCATCGGGCTATTGATAACTTTAAATACATGGAGCCTGAACATTTGCTCATTGACGGGAATCGTTTTAATCCATACCCATCTATTCCCCACACCTGCGTTATAAAAGGCGATAGTATTTACCAATCTATAGCTGCCGCGTCTATTATGGCTAAGACAACAAGAGATGCAATTATGGCCGAATTACACGATGATTACCCAGCATATAATTGGCTTAAAAACAAAGGTTATCCAACCAAAAAACATAGGGAAGCAATAGAAAAATTTGGACCTACCTCGGCACACCGAATGACCTTTAACCTCTTAGGATCTAAAAACCAACTGAAGCTTTTTAAGTAAACAATTAGGTGTTGATTTCATTTTTGTTCCTGTCCAAATTCTTGGTGCGTAGCTTGTAACTTTGAATTATGCTTAATAAAGTTGTGGTTTTCTTACTTATTGTTGCTTCATCCTTTGGAACCTACTCTATAATGGAGGAATTAACGCTGAAACACAAAACTCATAGAACAGCAAATTATTTCTCAATTGAGGATGAGACAATTTATGCTATCAACTTCCCAAGCGCAATTAATCCAGTTAATGAAACAACCCAAACGATTCCACTTAATTCGGAACTTATAAATAGTTTGGCTCCAAGTATTCCCGAAAATTGCTCCGTATACTTCAGTAAAAGACGAGGTCTAGTTGTTTTTGAATGCAAATATGACTGGACTCAAAGTGCGCTAAAATCTCTTTTTATTAATGGAAAACACCAGGTTAAATTTACGGGAATTCGAGAGTTGTCTTATGGGGAATTTAATGGCAATTACTCAAAAAACATTTTGATTTTAAGAGCTCCTAAGGTCTCCAAGAAGACAAGCTTATTGTCTTTTAATATAGATAAAAAAGCAAGTAGGAGTGTAATTGAAATCATTGACGATCGTGTAAAAGTCACGGACTACTACGAAAAAACCAATGGATTAATATCCTATACTAGTAATCCGAAAAAAGGTAATCTCCCCACAAATGCTGATGACCAAAAGACCTTTTCTCAATTCATCCCATCAAGCTTTGATGCTTATACATTTTTTGAATTGGATTATCTAACAGCAACAGATTCCGTATTTGATGCATGCTTGTTTTCAGACTGGATTGAAACAGGTTTATTGATGCTGAAAAAGAATGATAAGAGCATCTTTATAATGGACATGAAAGAGGGACAGCGTGCACTTGACAATCTTAACGAGGTTCTTGGCGTGGCTAATAACGATGAAAACTTTAGATACCTTAAAAACTTTAAATTAACGCTCACAGATACTAAATCTACTTCCAATGGATACTATATAACAGATATTCAAAACTTTGTTATTCTCTCAAAAGACAAAGAGCTTTTTGATGCGCTTGGCGCTGAGATATCGCTCGGAAATTCCTTGAATAAAAATCAAAAAAAATCAGACCGAGTATATTCAGGGCTCCCTAAAAATGTTTTATACCGATCCTATGAAATAAATAATTCCTCATCGACGATAAGCAAAGCAGGGGAAAAATGGATAACGACAAATTATATTCGTGAACTAGACAAATTAGAAAGTGAGAAAGATGCGAGTAGTTCATATTTCTAGATGAATCCAAGTGAAAAAATAAATTCATTCTATGCTTATTCTGGTCGCGGAAATACCTTTTTAATCACTGCATCAAATAAATGGATCCGATTTGAAAATGGCATACGAATGTGGGAAAAAACATTCGATAAAAAAGTTGTGGCCAAACCAAAACTTATGGAAATGTCGACGGAACAGAATCAGGATATTTCAATCTTGTTTGAGGACGAAGCCTTGATCGTTGATAAAGATGGTCGTATCTTAAATCGTTTCCCAACTTCGGGATCCGTTCATCCCATTCGTTTTAGATTAAGGAGGAAAATATCCTTCCTAATTCCAAATGTAAATACGATGACCGTTACAGATAATGATGGACAAGCGTTATCGACCTATTCCTTTAGTTCGAGAATTTTGGATATGGTTTTATTTAAAGAAAATGATCGAAAGTACGCAGGGGTACTTTGCGAAAAAATGCTGTTCATCATAGATCTCGAACAAAAAAGAACAAAAAGGAAGTTCCCATTGGAAGACAAATACGGCCTCCTTAATTTTGCTGAAAAATCAGTAATCATATCATCTGATAAAAAACATACTATTGATCTTAATGGTAATCGGTCATCCGTAGAAAGTCCTGAAGGTTTTGATTTTAAAACGGCTTATGTAAATTCTAATAATTTGGAACTCCTTTTTACAAAGGGGAATGAAATTATCTCAATGAATTCAGCGGGTCAGTTTATTGGCAAAAAATCAATAAACTGCACCTCAATTGACCATGTTGTTGTTTACGCAAAAGACAATAAGCCGATTCAAATTGGAGTCCTTGATGGTATTGAAAACAAAATCGTACTTTTGAGTTCGAATAATTTCACTGAGCTTGGCGAAAAACGCCACGGTGAAAAAAACTTACAATTAACCACTTATGACGACCGGGGTATTTCTATTACAACCTTCCTTGGTGACAAATTAATTCAATACACTAAATTCTAAAAATGAAAAAAATAAGTTTTATCCTCCTCTTATTAATGAGTTATTCTAGTTATTCCCAAAATTATCTTGGTGTATCTTCAAGTAATTATGCGGGAACAATGGGTATGGACATTCAACCTGCAAGTTTCGTAGATGGGCGCTTTAGGTTTGACCTGAATCTATTCAGCTTAAATTTTAATGCCTACCAAAACTTTGGAGCATTTGATGCCTCTATTTTGCCAAAATGGTGGAAAGGATCATTTGAAGACCAAGCTGCGATTGACAGTTGGTCAGTGGACGCAGACCCAGCATTAGAACCAGATTATTTTGG
>Ga0228631_1001305_pt1 | contig 12435 bp, 10 predicted proteins | sample 39DmetaG_FD_183049 | JGI IMG/M metagenome (GOLD analysis project Ga0228631, IMG submission 183049) | Seawater microbial communities from Monterey Bay, California, United States - 39D | ecosystem: Environmental > Aquatic > Marine > Coastal | place: USA: California | collected 2016-09-28
CGCAATGAGAGGCAGATCGCGGATCACAAGGCCGGTGGCCCAAACGCCGTCGGACTCATTGTCTTCGTCGTTAGTGCCCGTGCTGCCAATGTGAGGATAGGTAAGGGTTACGATTTGTTGTGCGTAGGAGGGGTCGGTCAGAATCTCTTGGTATCCAGTCATCGAGGTATTAAATACCACCTCTCCACTGGCGCTCCCTTCGGCGCCGAGTGCGACGCCACGAAAGATACTGCCATCCTCTAGTGCTAATACAGCTAGTGCGGCCACTCTCACTCCTTATGCTTTTCTAAGTTATCGGGTCTTCGCCTTGCCAATCTCAATTCCCTTTTCTACTGTGCGCTTCGTGTCTTAGGCGTCGCCCGCTCTCTCTCGCTGAGCCTCTTAACTTACACGCTACGAGCGCGTTACGAGGGCCACCAGTGGGCGTAAACGACTGAAAAACAGGCACAAAAAAAGCGGATGAAGAATATCTTCACTCCGCTTTTGTAGGAATTCGCAAAGGTCTCAGCATTCGTCATACTGAGCGAGTATTATAGAGACACCACCCCCAAGTTGTCTACGCAGTTCTCCCAAAATGCCAAATATAAGCGATAAGGAATCGTGATCTATTCGACTAATCCGAGAACATGCTGCATCGAATACAGCCCCGCGGGTTTCGACGAGACCCACTCGGCGGCGCGCACGGCGCCACTGGCAAAAGTCATGCGGCTGCTCGCTTTGTGCGTTATTTCGACACGCTCACCCAGGCTTGCGAATGTGACTGTATGATCGCCGACGATATCTCCCGCGCGAACTGTGGCGAAACCAATCGTCTTTCGATCTCGCTCAGGCTCCTTCCCTTCGCGTCCGTAGACAGCAACCTCATCCAAATTACGTCCCAGAGTCTCGGCAATCACTTCACCCATTTTGAGCGCCGTGCCCGATGGCGCGTCCTTCTTAAAGCGGTGATGTGCCTCTGATATTTCGATATCAACATCATCCCCCAACACCTCGGCAGCTTTGCGCAGCAGTTGCAAGCAGAGATTGACCCCGACGCTGAAGTTCGGAGCCATAACGATGGGTATTATTTGGGCGGCGGCATCAATGGCGGCAAGGTTTTCGGGTGTAAAGCCAGTGGTGCCAATAACCATCGCCTTGCCATAGCGGCAGCACAGCGCGAGGTGGCCGAGCGTGGCCTCGGGACTGGTGAAGTCAATTAGCACACTAAACGCATCGACTTGACTCTCGAATGATGGCTTTGCGACTACGCCCAACGGCCGACCAAGCGCCAGAAGGCCGATGTCAGAGCCGACGGTTGGGTCGTCTCCAAGGACACTCGCAGCGCCAACCTTTATCGAGGCGCCGCTTGTTTCGACCGCCTCGACCAATGTTCGGCCCATGCGTCCGGCCGCCCCCGCTATTGCTACTTCTATCATAACTAGTCCTGACTATTGCCCGCGCTCTAAAGCCTCAGAGTATACAGACTGAGACGCTAAACCAGAATCGAACAGAATCTACCCATCTTAGCCCTAAAAAATTCCTCCCATGCTTGTGGGAATGCAATTTATGATACAAACTGAAACATAATAAGTAGGCATTAAAACTTATGAAGCCTGCGTAAAGAGTGGTCCGGGAAATGGCAGAAGCAAAAACGCACAAAATCGATAGCAAAGCGGATCTCTCTCGTCGGGCGAGATACGAAAAACTGGTTGCCTCTCTTTATCAAGATGTCTATCGGTATGGATTCTGGCTCTGTAAAAGCCAGCCCCTAGCCGAAGACCTTGTCCAAGAAACATTCTTGCGCGCTTGGCGTTCTCTCGATAGCCTAAAGAATGACAATGCGGCCAAAGCCTGGCTTTTCACCATTCTGCGTCGTGAGAATGCGCGCCTTTACGAAAGATACCGGCCCGTGCTGGTCGATGTCGACGAACAAGTCATCGTAGAGAAAGACAGCATCGAGCCCGACAATAAAATGGAGCGACGCTGGCTACTCGACGCGATGAACAGACTCGAAAAAGACTACCGAGAACCACTTCTATTGCAAATCATTGGCGGTTTTAGCGATAAAGAAATCGCGCTAATTTTGGACATCAACTCCAATACCGTTATGACGAGACTTTTTCGGGCACGCAGCAAAGTCATCAATCAGTTGGCGTCGAAGCCGGGCAAGATCTCTTCGCAATTATTTGAAATTAAATAATGGCTGCCAAATAACTCACGCAAGCGATGGGTTATTTCGCCAAAAAATCAGCTAACGAAACAAAATGATACGGCAAGGCAATACTCTCTTCTTTGACCATTCGGTGAACTTAAAACCACTGTAATTTAAGCAACTTAAGCGCAGAGCGCGCTTAGGTTGCCCTCGTTAAACGCTGCCAAAAGTGCGAAGTGTATGTCGGAACAAAAATTAGTTTGAAAGAAAATCTCCTGTTTACCACTCAACTGTTACGAGCCTCTAGAATTCACCGCCCCATTTTTGAGTAATTCCCAATGGATCAGACTGCGTTTCGTAAAGCAATTTTGAGCGACCCCTTCGCCGAGGATGCACAGGTTTTGGCCGCTGCGAATTCGAATAAGGACTTGCGAGAAATGCTCGACACTGTGCGCAGCGTCGAATCGGGAATTGAAGACCTATTGACGTCGGCACCAATCCCGCCTTTGCTCTATGAGAGATTGCTTACCTTGCCCGAGGGTGACGAGGACGACAGCGGTGAACCCCGGGCACTCACCTCAATCAACGTATCGACATTACTTGCAAGGGCTGGAGACGCAGCATGGCGGTTTAGACTTGCGATTATATTTACGCTAATTATCGCTATTGCTGCGGGCCTATCGGTGTTTATGCCTGGCCCCACGCTCTGAGGTGGACGCCTTTTTATAGCCGCAGGCGCATTGGCCTGCGGCTCGGATAGACAATCCCGCTCTCGTTAGAACTGATTTGCGGCCATTGCCATAAGCGACTCTGAGCCTGCCTCAATCTCTGCGAGCAGCGAGTGGACACGTGGCACCTGCCGCGCCAGAAAGAACTCACCTACTTTCACGAGACCGTCGAGATATTCTGCATTGTCGCCGCCCTTATCAGCCAGCGCGGCAGCCAGAATTCGCTGCCACATGAAGCAGTAAAGCGTAAGGCCCATCAGTTCCATGTACGCGTAAGAGGCCGCGCCAATCTCCTCTGGATTGCTCGCAGCACTGTCGATCACAAAAAGAGTCGCATCACTTAACACCTTGCGACACGTCGCGAGCGACACCAAATAAGACTGCATGGCAGGCACGCCTGCTTGCGACGCAACAAACGCATCCATCTCTTCGGACAGCAGGGCGAGTAGTTCACCATTAGCTCTCACTGTTTTACGCCCCATTAGATCGAGCGCCTGCACGCCATTGGCCCCTTCGTAAATCTGCGCGATGCGCGCATCTCTCACGTTCTGCTCGAGTCCCCACTCGGCAACATAACCGTGTCCGCCCAACACTTGTTGTGCCATCACACAGGCATCAAAGCCGCGATCCGTGCAGTAGGCTTTCTGCACAGGAATCAGCAAGGAAACGAGTTTGTCGGCGCGAGTTCGCGCAGCGGCATCAGGATGGAACCGCGAAATATCAAGTTGCATCGCGGCAAAAATTGAAAGCGATCGACCTGCAAGAATGTTCGCACGAATTGTTAACAACAGGCGGCGAACATCAGGGTGAACAAGCAACGGGTCGGCGCTTGCCTCGGGCTGCTGGGGGCCGCTAGGCGCACGTCCTTGCACACGGTCTTTCGCATAAGCCGCCGCGACCTGATAAGCACTGTCGGCGAGGCCGTTCGCCTGCAGGCCCATCGAGAGGCGCTCGTAGTTCATCATAGTGAACATGTGCGAGAGGCCGTTATTTAGCTCACCAACCAAATAGCCTGTCGCCTCGTCAAAATTCATCACGCAGGTGGGCGATGCTTTGATGCCCATTTTGTGCTCGATCGATCCGCAGCGCACACCGTTGCGCTCACCTGTCAGCTCGCTGTTTTCATCGACGAGCATTTTAGGTACGAGAAACAAGGAGATGCCGCGCGGGCCTGCGGGGGCATCGGGCAGTTTAGCGAGAACCAAATGAACAATGTTCTCGGCAAGATCATGCTCACCTGCCGTAATGAAAATTTTGGTACCCGACAGGCTGTAGCTGCCATCGGCATTGGGCACAGCGCGAGTTTTAATCATGCCGAGGTCGGTACCTGCATGCGGTTCGGTAAGACACATGGTGCCTGTCCAGATGCCCTCATACATTTTTGGTAAATAGCGCAGCTTAAGTTCGTCGCTACCGTGGTGACTCAACGTGAGCGTCGCACCTGTCGTAAGAATCGTAAACAGGGCGAAAGAGGAGTTTGCTGCAAAGCTCATTTCTTCGATTAACGCAGACAGCGTCTTCGGCATGCCCTGGCCGCCGTAGGTGATTTCACCTGTCAGCCCCGCCCAACCACCTTCAGCGTAGGCCTTATAGGCCTCTTTAAAACCATCGGGTGTTGTCACTACGCCGTCGTTATATTGGCATGACTGCTGATCGCCACTCTGGTTAATCGGTGCAAGCAGTCCTTCGGCAATTTTACCCGCCTCCTCTACGATTGCTGAGGTGAGGTCGGTCGTCACCTCCACAGTGCCCGGCATCGATGAAAACAAGCTATCCGCATCGAACACGTTGTTTAGCAAAAAGCCGATATCTTGGATCGGCGCTCTGTAGGCTGGCATTGGTATTCTCCTCGAACATTCTAATCTGATGACACTACATCGCAGCACGCTGCTGCAGGCAGTTCGTTCTACCGCACTCAATTACTCGTGGATTATAGGGGAAGAACCCTAGAAACCCTAGCCGCGCGAGGTGAGTCGCCAGCGCTTTTCGGCTCAACTGGCAATCGTCGCGCTTTGCGACTACACCAAAGGGGCTCGACACATTTGTTAAGAGCAACCAACGATCGCGAGGCGACTTTTGACTGATTTAGTTTCCGCAATTTTTGTGTATGGAGGTAAAGTACGCCGCTTTGTTGCGGATCGATTAGCTCGGACTGTATCCGGCCTCTGCTGCTGTTGCGGCCTTGATTCAGACACGCACAGCACGCTCTGCAGCCATTGCCTTTTGAGTCTGCCCCGCATTAAGCAGGCATGCACTGTTTGCGGACTCAGTTGCGAGAGCGACAATAAGAGCGAAGCCGGGCCACAGAGCGAGCACCAAGGTGAGCCCAGCAATCGCTGCGCTCGCTGCCCCACCCACCCTCCCTCATTTGCACTCTGCCGCGGCGCATTCGCCTACGCTACGCCAATCGATCAGCTAATTGCAGATTACAAATTCAACGAACGGTTAGATATCGGCGCGGGGCTGAGCGAAGAGCTCGGACTCGTGATGGAGGCGTATTACGCCGGCGTTCGACAAGAGGCTAGCACTCGCAGAAAACCTTTTGCGGTGATTGCCGTTCCTTTGCACCCCCGAAGGTTTAGACAACGCGGATTCGATCAGGCTCGACTGATTGCCCAGCGGGTTGCGCACCGGCTTGCCCTGCCCAATCTTAGCGACGCCGTAACAAGAACCCGTCACACCACGCCACAAACTGAGGCAAAAACAAAAGCCGAAAGGCAAGCGAATCTCATCGGGGCGTTTGGGATCGTGAAAGGAGCAGCCCTGAATGGCTGCAAGCACGTGATCGTTATCGAAGATGTTGTCACCACGACAGCAACAGTATCCTCGCTCACCGAGACTTTACTCGATGCCGGCGTTAAGCGCGTCGATGTTTGGTGTCTGGCTAGAGCAGAACGCTCATCGAAAGGGTAACCACGTGGGCACGGGCGTCTTAGTTTTCTAGAATTGGTATTTAATCGAGCCGTAGGCGACGCGACCATTCTGGTCTAGGAGACGGGTCGATGAGTTGAGGATCTGAGCCGTTTTCTCATCGAATAGATTGCGGATTCCAAACGAGATAATCGCGCGATCCTTCGCGCCAGCCTTCACGCTGTAACCGTACTGCAGGTCGAAGGTGGTAATGTTGTCGACCAGATCATTGATCTCGTCGAGATCGAGCTCGCTTATGTCTTTAAACGAATCGAAATAGTTAGTAATCGCGCTTGCTGTGTGATTACCAAACTGCCACGAAAGCATCATGCTGCTTTGTAACTCGGGGCTGACAAGCCGCTCGTCGATTGCACCGAGCTCGTCGCTTCCTAGCTCGAGCAAGCCACCCGCATTCTCAAAATCTTGTACATAAGTCGACTTCGTGCTGAGCGTAAACTGCCCGAAACGGCTAGTGTCCCACACATATGACGCGCTCAAATCGAACCCGTTGGTTTCGAGCTGTGAGCCAACAAGCGGATTATCGACATTGAACTCGTTGATTGTCGAATCTTGAATGTAAAGCTGAGAGGTACCGGGCTGCCAGTCGCGACCCATACTCGCCTGAGCCGATGTCTCGTTGACCTCTAAACGCCACGCATCGGCGCTTACATTGAGGCCGTCGATAGGCTCTACAGCGACGCCGAGATTAAAATTGAGCGCGTCTTCAACGACAGCGCCCTCAAATCCCGTCTCTTCGACGTTTCGCGCGATGCTCAGCGCGGGCACGGCCCCGTTTAGAATAGACGAAGGGCCGATCCGAAAACTGGCACTGCCTTCAACACTGGGCAAAACCTGCCCAAGAAAATTAGCCGACTGGTTGTTGGCCGGCGCAAGCGCACTCTCGAAGCCACCACGTTGCTTGACGGTCAACGCGCTAATTGCCTGAAGATCGCTAGAGCCAGCACCGGCGCCACCTAGGCTTTGCGCCTGCACGGTAGCCGAAACCAAGCTGATCGCCACAGAGGCCACAGCAGCAAAAGAGGCCGAAAACACCGAATTTAAACCAGGCAAACAGCGCGCTCGCGAAACTCTTCTCGCTCTGGGCGCTTCCGTTGCGGAGAGCTCTGAAATAGCTCTCGCATAAATGCCTGATGCAGAAATGACGCTCACGTGTGTGACCTTAATTTGGTTTCTTACCTTTAGAAGCATAGCACTCAATTCGCTCCTGTCGATACCCTGAACAACCCGCAAATTTGTTATAAATCTTGCCCAAAATGTGGCGACAGTCGGGTCAGCCCAAAAGACTGTTGACTCTTGGGGGGCGCGCATACTTAAGGCACATACTTAAATAGCGCACTCATAGCGGGGCAATATCCACTAACAGTCACAGTGCCCGCAGCAACGCAGCGACAGATGAATGCTGCCCTGGCAACACTAGTTCTGGCCAAAGCTCTGCAAGTGGCTCGAGAACAAACGCACGCTCGGCAGCCCGAGGATGCGGCAGCTGCAGCGTCGGGGAGTCTATTATTTCATTGCGGCAATAGATTAGATCGAGATCGATAGTCCGAGAAGCATAGCTAGCACCGGCGCGCGGCTGCAGCCGCTCCCGACCGAGTTCAAGTTCAATCGCGAGCAAGCCGTCGAGTAATTCCTGCGCGCTTAGCGCTGCAGCAGGCTCAATAATGGCGATGGCGTTACAGAAGTCTGGAGCGCCAGCGCCCAAACCAACGGCTGAAGTCGAATAGATCCTCGACAGTCGAGGCACGCAGAGCGAGAGTGACTGCAGGCGTTTAGCTGCCTCGATGACAATCTGAGCGGGAGACTCGCCTCCATGCGCTAGGTTCGAGCCTAACGCAATAACTGCGCAGGCTGCGCTGCTATGCGTCGTGGTAGGCGGCTGAAAGCTCATGGACTGACTCAACAAACACACCAACGTTATCGGGATTTACCGCCGGGGTAATGCCGTGACCCAGGTTAAACACATGTCCGGGATTGCTGCCAAACCCAGCAAGAATGGATCCCACTTCTGCGCGTATCGCCTCGGGGGAAGCATAGAGCATGGAGGGATCCATGTTGCCTTGCAATGCCACCTGCGAGCCGATGCGTTCGCGCGCGTTGGCGATATCTGTCGTCCAGTCTAGGCCAACGGCGTTGCAGCCACTGGCTGCAATAGATTCGAGCCACTGACCTCCGTTTTTAGTAAACAGAATAACGGGCACTTCGCGGCCATCGTTATGGCGCGTCAGGCCGCCGATAATTTTCTGCATATAGGCAAGCGAGAAGTCGCGGTAGGCCGTGGGCGTCAAGACGCCGCCCCAGGTGTCGAATATCTGAACAGCCTGAGCACCTGCCGCGATTTGTGCGTTGAGGTAATCGATAACCGCATCGGCGAGTTTATCGAGCAACAGGTGCATCGCCTCGGGATGGTTATAGAGGAATTCTTTCGCATGCCGGAAATCTTTGCTGCCGCCGCCTTCGATCATATAGGTAGCCAATGTCCATGGGCTTCCCGAAAACCCAATGAGCGGAACAGAACCATTCAGTTCGCGCCTTATAAGCGCAACGGCGTCAGTAACATAGGACAGCTCGCTTGCGATTGAGACATCGGGCAATTTCTCGACATCGGCTGGCGTGCGAATAACCTTTTTGAATTTAGGCCCCTCGCCCTCGGAGAAATAGAGACCCTGCCCCATCGCATCGGGAATAGTGAGGATGTCAGAAAATAGGATCGCCGCGTCGAACGCATAACGGCGCAGGGGCTGCAGCGTAACTTCGCACGCAAGCTCGGTGTTTTTACATAAGCTCATAAAGTCGCCTGCTTGCGCGCGCGTCGCTCGATACTCAGGGAGATAGCGCCCCGCCTGCCGCATCATCCATACAGGCGTTCTATCGACGGGCTGGCGCAGGAGTGCGCGCAGGAAGCGGTCATTCTTTAGAGGAGCGAAATTTGAATTTTGTTCAGTCACGGGCGTTGACCTCGAGTCGCGGGCGGCGCAGTGCCGCGCTCGCTGGTGGCGTAAAAGGCCGCCAATTCTACACGAGGCGACAGCCTTGACCAATGCGCGACTCTGTCAATTTACCGCGCCGCGCGTATTTCGGCCTGCGCAGCCGCGATTGGCCGCACCCAAGGCCCGGCCGCAGAGAGCGCCTGCGGAAGACGCCTAAGGGTGGCGCTGGCTTGTTCGCGCGTGGTGAATTCGCCATAAGCGACAATAAACCAAGGCGCCCCTCCCCGCTGCGAGCGGTAATAACCAAGTGTCTGCCTCAGCCCGCCGCCATTGCGCTCGACGAACGCCTGAACATTAGCCTCCGAGCTCGCGCCGAGTATTTGCAGAGTAAAACTCCCTGCTGGCATCGCAAGCAGTTGTCTTTCGAAGGCGCTCCCGCTTAGCCTATTTTGCTGGAGTGGAGACGCTGCCGCTGGCGACACCGGCGTGGCGGGGGCCGGGCGGGTTGCCGCTAGCGTTGGGGGAGTCGCTGCTCGCGTTGGTGCCGGCGTTGGCGAAGCCGTTGGTGCTGCGCTAGACCTGCGCGCGACAGGACGCGCCTCGCTTACTGATACGGCGGCGACCCCGATTTCATCGGGAGCAAGCATGGCTTGCTCAGAGTCGACCCTCTCTGGAGAGGTGACCCTTTCTAGAGAGGCGGGCTGCGATAACTCAGCCGTATTAGCTATAACCGGCACGGCTGACGAGACAATTTCCAAATCTGGTTCTACTACCGAACGGTCCGCGGTTGGTCGACTTATCTGCCCGCTTGTCGGAGGCATCACCGAGGCAGAATCCCCTGCCCTCGATGCGACTGGCGCGGCAAGCTCAATAGTTCCAGAGCTGGGCTCGTCAGGAATGCGCCAGAACACAATCACCGCAAGCACGAGCAGCATCAGCCCACCTGCGGCGAGCCAATAATTGCGGGCAGCAGCGAGACGCAAAGGCACAGACCGCGCGAATCCGGTTGCAGCGGCGAGGTAATCCGTCTTGCTCGCGCTGGTGTTGACGTCGTCCTCGTCGTCTCCAAAAATATCTGGGTCAAGCGTCGACGCCTCATCGCGCCGCGCTTGCCCTGCGTCCTCGGGCTGCTCATCATTGTCGAAGTCCAGTTCCAAGTCTTCGCCCGCAGAGAAGCGTGCTCCGCCAAGACTCGGCCGAGTATCGGGCTCGAGCCATTCGTCTATATTGCGATCAAATTCGTCTTCGCTCGCAGCCGGCTCGAGGCCGCTGTCGCCTAGCTGGACAGCATCGCTGTTGACCCTTTCGAATGCAGAATCTGGCTCTGGCTCTGGTTCTGAACTGCCGTCAAACTCTGGATTATCATCTGACTCTGTGTCGGCAGCAGCGCCTGCCCCAGCGTCGTTCGCCATCATACCTAGAAGTTCATCGAAGCTTTCATCGGACTCTTTCTCAATATCGAGCGGCGCCAACTCAATAGGCTCAGCAGACTCAGTAGCGCCACTTTCAACCTGTGCCTCGTGGACATCCGGTTTTTGAAGCAGCTCATCGATTGGCGCGGCTGCCTCTGTGGTTGCTGTAATAGTTGCTATAGCGGTTGCTGCAATCGGCTGATCGGGATCGACTGGCCGCTCAGGCTCCTCAAGTTTTGGAAGGTCGAACCAGCTAAAATCCTCGATTCCTCCGTTGGGGTCGGCTCGCTCGATAGCGTCCTTTAACGCAGGGTCGCCAAGAAGCAGACAACAGAGACTCGCCTCATCGGCTTCGTCTATAAGCTCATAGAGCGTCTCCAGAAAGGCATCGCTCAATGACTCTGCATCATCAACAATGAGAACGAGCAAGCGCTCTTGATCGGCAAGCGAGCCTGCATAGTCGACAATAGTATTAAGAGGGGTGTCAGCTGCGTACTCGACAGAGTCGGGACTCAGCTTAGATACGAGGCGCTGGATAAAGTCATCGCGATTTTTAAAATCGCTCGCCTTGAGCGCTATGCACTCAGCTTCATTAGCGAATTGTTGGGCAAAGCGTCGAGAAAGGGTCGTCTTGCCCGCGCCTTCAACCCCGGTAACCGCAATTAATGGCCTGCCGTAAAAGGCATCGTCTATAAGCTTTGAGAGAAGAGCATCGTGATGATCGATCATACAGCGAGCCTCGCTTTGCCCTGAATTAGTTGATTCTCCCTTGCTGCCAAGGGGTCCGGAATCAAAATCGCTGCGTCACTCACAGGCTTACTCACAAGTTCACTCACAAGTTCATTCACATAGGCGATCGGCGGCCTCCAGGGTGGCCACCAGCTGACCTGGTTCGATGTCGCTCGCTATCGCTCCCTGCCCAATCGCGTTGAGTAGGATAAAACGCAGCTTGCCCTGTTCGGTTTTCTTGTCTGACGCCATCAGGTCAAGATAGCGCTCAATAGTGATATCGGCAGGAGGGACGACTGTCATACCGAAATTTTGCTCTAGGATTCGCCTGATCAGGCGAGCGTCTTCCGGGGCTATCCATCCAATTCGTGCACTCAGGTCTGCCGCCATTACGGTGCCCATCGCAACCGTCTCGCCGTGCAGCCATGTGCCGTAGCCCGCAGCCGTCTCGATTGCATGACCGAATGTATGCCCGAGATTGAGCAGCGCACGGACGCCCGACTCTCGTTCGTCTTCGGCAACGACCTCTGCCTTAATTCTGCAACAGGTCTGAATAACCTCAGCCATCAGCACGGGATCACCTCTCACCAACTGCGCTGCATGGTCACCCAGCCAGTGGAAGAAACTCGCGTCTCTGATCAATCCGTATTTAGTGACCTCGGCGAGCCCCGCCCTGATCTCACGTGCCGGCAGGGTAGACAACACATCGGTGTCGGCAATCACACACCGCGGCTGATAGAAAGCGCCGATCATATTCTTGCCGAGACGGTGATTAACGCCTGTCTTACCGCCAACAGACGAGTCGACCTGCGCGAGGAGTGTCGTTGGGATCTGCACAAAGTCGATGCCGCGCAGATACGTTGCCGCCGCAAAGCCGGTAATGTCACCGACAACTCCCCCACCAAGAGCGACAAGCGTGGTGTGGCGGTCATATTTATTGCTGAGCAAAAAGTCGTAAATAGCGTCTACGGCTGCAAGCGTTTTATGCGCCTCACCATCGTTCAAGACTATTGAAGCGCAGTCACGGTCGGCAAAAAATGCCTCTGCTTTTTCGAGATAAAGCGGCGCGACGACGTCATTGGTCACGATTACGATCTTGCCTTGACGCAGCACCTCTTGGCCGATGCGGGCCGCCAGGCCTTGATCGCCAAGCAAGCCGGCACCAATAACGATCGGATAGCCGCGCTCGCCTAACTCAACATTTACGGTCAACATGGTCTCTAATCCTTCAATGCAATCATTCGATCGGGCAGTCCCGCAGGTTCAGGGCACTGCAATAGGTAACGGGTAGTCGCCGCTTTACGCTGGAACATTCTCGTCGCTGTTAAGCTGCCGCTGTATTTCTGCGCAAACGGCCTTAGGCCCTCGGCGATAAGTATCAACCGTAAAGTCTGCGACCTCTCGGTAGAGTGGCTCGCGAAAAGCCATCAAGTCACGAATTTTTTGTGCGGGGTCGGCTGTCTGCAAAAGCGGCCTAGACTTGTCGCGCTTGGTCCTCTCTATTTGCTGGCTTATCGGTGCGCGCAGGTAGATTACGCAGCCACGGCTCATTAGCCACTGTCTGTTCGCCTCCGCCA
>Ga0228631_1001311_pt1 | contig 12399 bp, 15 predicted proteins | sample 39DmetaG_FD_183049 | JGI IMG/M metagenome (GOLD analysis project Ga0228631, IMG submission 183049) | Seawater microbial communities from Monterey Bay, California, United States - 39D | ecosystem: Environmental > Aquatic > Marine > Coastal | place: USA: California | collected 2016-09-28
ACTGACTTTAAATAACTAATTGTTTCTTTACTTACTTCCATTATATTCCTGTGTTTATACCGTTATCAATTACTTGTATTATATGTCTAAATGTAGACCTTTCTTGTTCTCCAGTTACATCTGTTCCATTTAGGAGTAGTTTGTAATGGTCTTTCTTGGTTTCTCTTAATTCAATGTTATTCATCTTTACTGGTTTTAATTATTAATTGATAATACTTTTGGTAAATCTTTGCTTATGTCAAATTTAAAATACTTCACAGCAGGGTTTCCTTCTATGTGAAAATTATAGGCTTTTATCGACATTCCTAAAATCCAATAAAAACTTAAAGGCTCTTTGTTTATTTTAGAATTATACATCTTTGTGTATATGTAATTTGAGGCTGTACCTTGACTTCTTGATAATCCAACTAGGTAATTCATAAAATCATAAACATCGCTACTAGGTTCTTCTCCTCCAATCACATAAGCTATTAAACACATTGCGCTTAGAGAGATTGTTTTTGGGTTTGACTTTTTGTAAACAGGTTCTAAATTTTTTATGATTTCATTTAACCAATCGTAGTTTGACTCACAGTAATCCAATATTTGCTGATTTGTTAATTTATGAGCCTTACCTTCTGCTCCCATTTTAGATGATTTCGATTTATTAATTGAGTATCTGGATATGTTAAGTATAAATGCAGCTAATACAGCTGTATTTTTAAATCCGTTTATTGAAAGAACGTCAGAAGCACTTCTGCTTTTGCCTGTATCGTAGGTAGACATAGCTATAGGTTCAACACCTCTAACAACTGGTATGAAATACGACTTACCACTTTTTACTATAGAGAGTAGTCTGTGCTGACCATCTTTTAAAGCTCCGTTCTTGTCAAAAACAATAGACTCTCCATTCTCTATAAACCTACCATTTATCATTTCGCTAACTAAAAATTCTATATTTTTTATTCCAATATTTCTGTTCTTATTGTTAAATCTTAAATAGTTTTCTGCTAATTCTGGAGTCACATAAGTTAACTCTACACTTAAATTTGTTTGTTTCATTTTTGTTTGTTTTTAATTATTATTATTTACTTTTAATTGTATTACTTGTTTAAAAAAATCTCTATCTTTAGCTAGGTTACTTTTTATAAACTCTAGCGTCTTATAATGTTCTGCCATAAACATCTCTAAGGAATATCTTATAAGCTGTTCATTGTCTGTACCTTTTTCTTGTATATGTTTAAGAAAGTGAATACTCTTGTCTTTCAAATCTTTCTCCATAAAAATAGTAATCTTACTTTTACTATTCTCATAACTTGTAACGTCTTCTATTTGCATAATTTAGTTTTAATTAGTTTGCAATACTACGAAAATTAATTGACATACGCAAATTATCTTTCATAATAATCTAAATAATCTTGTGTTTCTTGTATTTCTAATGAATCTCTCATATAAACTGTATGTAATTCTACTACATAATCAAATAGCTCTGTCATAGCTTTAGATTGTATAGGTAATGGTATATCATCTGCTTTAGAATACACTTCTATGGTAAATAAGCAATCCCAAGAGGTATATCTTACATCTACGTCATATTCTCCGTTTGAATACACTATATCCACTCCTTCGTGGTCTATTTCTGGATGTATTCCTTTTACTAAGTCAATAATTTCTTTTTGTGTCATCTTTTTTTCTTCTTTTTAATTAAATAATCTTTTTCTGGTATGCCTTCTATATTATTAAACCTAGTTTTTAACTCCATTCTAGCAAAAGACTTTCTTAATCCATCACTACGAACTATTGTATCTATAGAGTTAATAATATACCTGCCTGTACACTCTGTTTGTACTATCTCGTATATCTGATTAGTATTCAGACACTTAAACTTCCTAAATGTTATTATATTGTTTGAATCCAATAATTCCATTAATCACAGTAGTTTAAATCTGGTATAACAGTCTCAGAAGGGAACATAGGAGTTATAATTGATAAATTATTATCGTAATCATAAATATTCTCCATAAAGTACTCATTATTTGCATTATAAAACCTTAAAGTCTGAGAATAACCATCTTCAGTATAAGAAAGCAATACTTTTAACTCATTATAAGAGTTTTCTATAACACTTATAGCTGGTCTATTAAAGCTATTTAAGTCTATATAGCAGTTTAGTTGGGTATTTAACGTATGTAGATTGTAAACGTCATCTGAGTAGTCAAATGATGCAAATTGATGAGAACCGTGGTCTAATATCCATAATTCAACCTCGTTAAGCCTATCTAACATAGTTTCTTGCTGATTATCGTATTCACAACTGAATAACGAAATAATAATAATTAATGATGCTAATTTTTTCATTTTATATAAATTTAATTTGTTAATATGGCGCAATATACAATAAATAAATGACATACACAAGTTTTAACACACTTATTTTAAAAATACGTTATCTTATTATACAAAAATAATATATGGACAACGGTTTTAATTTAAGTATTCCTAAGACGTTAAGAGGTGTAAAGCTGCATCAGTGGGTTAAATTTATGGAAATCCACCAGAAAAACAAAGATAATGAAACTTCTGAGTTTTTAGATAAGAAAATGATTGAAATATTATGTGATGTAAGCTTAAAAGAACTAGCATTAATACCTATAGCATCATTTGACACTGTTTTAGCTCATTTATACGACGTTTTAAACACTGAAGTAGATTTAGTTAATACATTTAAAATGGTAGGCTCTGACGGCGTAGAAGTAGAGTTTGGTATTATACCTAACCTAGATAAAATGACTTATGGAGAATGGGAAGACTTAGAAAACTATATATTTGACCAAAAGAATCTACATAGAGCAATGGCTGTACTATACAGACCATTAGTATATCAAATAGGAGGTAAATACAGAGTACACCCTTATCAAGGTACTGAGTTCTACGCAGATTTAATGAAAGAGATGCCAGTAGATATAGCTTTAGGTGCTAGGGTTTTTTTTTATCGTTTAGTGAAAAAATTAGGGAGCTATACAATGGACTCTATACTCAAACAATATCAACAGGAGCAGAAAGAGGGCAAGGACTCTCACAAGCATTCGGAAAAAAGTGGGGAGGATATCAAGCAATATTTGCTCTTGCAGAAGGAGATGTCAGAAGAATTGACGAAGTTACAAAACTCCCACTTCATCAATGTTTAATGTACCTAGAGTTCGTTAAAGAGAAGAATGAATTAGAAAATAAGTTAATAAAACAAAGTACAAGATAATGAAGCACGTTTACGACATATTAGATGTATTAAGAGATGAGTTAAGAAGCCATCCAGCTGTAAATACGGTCTCCTACGGAGACATCACTGACTTAGATTTAGATAAAACGACAATGTTCCCATTGTCGCATCTACTAATCGATAGTGCATCTTACGGAGAAAGAACTATAACATTTAGTATTAAGTTATTATGTGCTGATATAGTAGATTATAATCAATCAGAGAACCAATTTGATGAGTTTTATGGTAATGATAACTTACACGACGTTATGAATACACAGTTTCAAGTAATTAACTCACTTATAACTAAGTTAATGCGTGGAGACTTATTTAAGTCTAACTATCAAGTAACTAGCACGCCTTCAGCAGAGCCATTTAAAGAAAGTTATGGCAATGTATTAGCAGGATGGTCTACTGTTATACAAATAGAAGTACCTAACGGAGTAAGCATCTGTTAATGGAGAATACTAACTTAAATAAGGCTTTAAACGAAGCAGGAGAGCTAATAAAGAACAAACTAAAGGTTGCAGCTTCAAATGATGGATTTAAAGCAACTGGAAAGCTAGATAAGTCTTTTGATTATAGCGTTGTAGCTAATCAATTACAAGTAATGTCTGAAAAGTATGCGGGTGCGTTATCTGAAGGTATATCTACAAACGGAAGCGGAAATAAGGCTGAGTTTGAGAAGATGCAGATAAATATAATAAAGTGGGCAAAGGCAAAAGGAATAAGACCTCAAGTTCGAGATAAGAAAGGTAGGTTTCAGAAAGTAACAGACAGAACTTGGAAATCATTAGGCTTTGTATTATCAAGAAGTATAAGAAAGAAAGGTATATCTAAGCGTTTTGGTTACAAAGGTAGTGGATTTATACAGGAGGTTAAAAACTCTATGGAGAAAAAGATAACAAGCATAATAGAAGAAGGTTATAAAAAGGATTTATTAATAGAATTAGACAGAATAAACAAAACAAAATAATATGGCATTAATATTAACAAGGAGTCCATTTCACATAAGTAGAGGTAACTTAGACGCTAACGCTTCATTAACCGTTCAAGTAAGTAGAGGTCAGGGAAGTACTATATATCCTGTAGAAACTTACAATTTAAACTTTAGAAATAATCTGTTTATAGATATATCCAACTTATGTGCTTCTGTTTACGAACTTCCTTTTTCTTACGTAGAAAATTGGGGTCAATATATAACTTCCACCGAAGGAGACTTACTTAAACAATATGAAACAGGTTTTGTTGTTGTAACGTTAACAGGTAATATAAATGGTGTTGAGCAGGACGAACAAGTAACCACTTATTCTTGTTCAGACGGATATGTTTACTCTTCTGAAAAGTTTGATAAAGATTTTACTTCTGAATTGCAAGATAATAGTTTTTACGCTGGTAGTTCGGATATAATATACAAACTAGATGATTCTAACTTGAGAATACCTATATTCAATCCTACGACTTACTCACCTTTAGTTATCGGAGGTGTTCTGCAGGTGGATGAGACTGTAAGTGTGTCTTTTAGAAGTAAAGGAGAGATTGTTTTTACAGATACTATATATTATAATGGATACGGAGACGCTACTAACTCTCTGTCTCAATGGGGTAGAACTTTTGACTATGATTCTTTTCTAAATAGAATAAATGAAGATGACGGAGAGCTTGAGTTAAGCCAATGTATTAATGAATTCTTTGATGAAAATAAAATAGATGATGTTGATGAGGTTTATATATCTTCAAGCCACGGAGTTAAGATACTGAAAGTAAAAACAGTAGAAGAGTGTAAATACAACCCTTACAGAATAACATTTAAGAATAGATATGGTGTAATGGAAGACTTATGGTTCTTTAAAAAGTCTGTAGAATCTATAAGTGTTAAAGGAGATGAATTTAGAGCTAATCAATTTAAGCAAAGAAGTGCTGGAGGTAGAGGTAGAGATGCAGGATTAATAAGGTCTAATCAAGAATACAATAAAAACGGTACAACATCTATAACACTTAACTCTGGATTCGTAGATGAAGCTCTTAACGAGTCTTTTAAGCAACTTATGTTGTCTGAAGAGGTAGAATTATATGATTTTAATAATGATGTACGTAGCGCTGTTAAAATTAAGGATTCAGAGCTTAAATTAAAGACGTCAACTAACGATAAATTAATAAACTACACAATAGAGGTAGAATTTAGTAATAGTATAATAGACAACATAGTTTAATGAGATTACAACCACAATTATACGTAGATACAAGTGGTAATCCTTTAGGGGAGCCTACATTTGAGAGAGTTGAGTTCTTTGACTTTGAGTCAATAGAAATAACATCTACTGTACAAGACTTTAGGGATATAAGTAAGGTGTTTACAGATTACTCTAAGACATTTAATGTACCTGCATCTAGGACTAACAATAAGATATTTAGACATTACTACAATTCAAGCATTATAGATGGTTTCGATGCTAGAATAAAGCAAAAAGCAGAAATACATATAAATGGTATATTGTTTAAAGTTGGTTATCTTAGGTTAACTAAATCATTAATAGCTAACGGTAAACCTAAGTCTTATAGCGTTACTTTCTTTGGTAGTTTAACTAATTTAAGTAATGTAATAGGTAACGCTGAGTTGTCAGACTTATCAGACCTTAACATATATAATCATTCTTACGATAAAGATACTGTATATGATGGATTTACTCAAGGATTAGAGCTATATACAGACCCTTCTACTGGGGAAACAAGTATGTCTAATGGTAATGATAGAGATATTATATATCCTGCTATATCTGCTAATGATAAATGGTTTTATGACTCTAGTGGAGTATCAGACCCTCAAGATACAGAATACAATCAAGGTGTTAGTGTTAATCTTTATGATAATACACCAGCAGGTACTACTTATGGTATAAATTACTTAGCTTTAAAACCAGCTATAAAAGTAAGACATATAATAGATGCTATACAAGAAAAGTACAGTAGTATAGTATTTTCAGATGATTTCTTTGGAAACGAAGAGTTTGATGACTTGTATATGTTATTACATAATAATAAAGGTGTTTTAGCACCTGAATCTGACTCTACTGAAATAGTTTCTAATACTTATAGAATTGGTACAAATAGTTATAATTCTGATTTTGATTATGTTTCTGGAACAGATAGAAGACCTATGATAACTAAATGGGATGATTTAATTACGAAAGTTAGAGTTCATCAATATCACGTTATAGTAGAGGTTACACCAGCTACTGGTCAAGAAAATAGAAAATACGATATAGAAATACTAGAGGACGGAGTTGCTATAGAAAGATTTTTAAATATTGAGGGAGATTCTGGAGAAAAGACAGCTGTATTGTGTACTGAAAATGTCAAAGAATGGGATAACGTAAGTGTTAGAGTAAGTTCTGAAGCAGGAGAACTATCTAGTTTCGGTATGACATTACAGTTAAAAAGCCTTATATTTAAGGTAAACAGGATAGGTGTTTCAGATGAGTATATTTGTGATGTTGCTAACTTCAACGACACTCCAACTACGGATATAAGTTTGTTTCAAGTTAGTAATCAAACATTACTAAAAAGAATAGAAATAACTAGAAATATACCTAAAATGAAGATATTAGACTTCTTAACAGGTATATTTAAGATGTTTAACCTTACAGCACTACCTCAAGTTGATGGCTCTTTAAAAGTACAAACATTAAATCAATTCTATACTGAAGGTAACACTATAGATATAACAAACAAAGTAGATACTGAAGAGATAGGTGTTAATAGAATGGACTTATTTAAGAATATAGAATTTGAGTTCTCTGACCCTAAGACTTTTGGTATATTAAAAAATAATGAGATTTTAAATGCAGACTTTGGTAATTTAGAATACCAATCTACTCCAGACGGTACTGACTCTAGTTTAATATTTGATGGTAAGGACTATAAAGTTAAACTACCATTTGAAAAGATGTTGTTTGAAAGATTAACTGACGAAGGTAATGATAGATTAATAACTGCATTTGGACACGGATGGTTGGCTGATAAAGACCAGAATGATGTACTTACAAAACCTATATTGTTTTATAACGTTGTTCAATCTATAGAAGACTCTATAACTCCAATGGGATTTATAAGTAAAGGATTAATTACTCAATATAACAGACCAAGTAATACAAATGCTAGTGAATATCAAAATGGCTCATCTACTTGGATTACTGTTGAAGGAACTAAGAGTTTGAATTTTAATACAGAATTTGATGAGTTTTCTTTTACAGAAGTAAATAGAAGTTTGTTTAGAAAGTATTATCAAAACTATATTTCTAGTGTATTTGACAAAAGCACTAGAGTGTTTGATTTAGAAATGAAAGCTGATTTAGCATTCTTATTAAAGTACAATATAAACGATACATTAACTATAAAAGGAGAAGAGTTTTTAATAAATAACATAAGAACAAACCTTAATACTGGTTTAACTAAGCTAGAATTAATACTTAAATTCTTTATAGAAGAAGCTGATTGTTTAATAGGTGATTTACCTTTAACAAAACCTACAGGACTAATTAAAGTATCTGCACTAGATAGCTCAGTAAGATTTAGCTGGGATGCTAGTCCTTCTGGAGATTTAATTAAAGGTTATATGATATATGTAGATGATGTACTTATAGAGAGTACTTTAAGTTTAGGCACTAACTACACTATATCTAACCTAGAACCTGAGACTGAATATAAGATTGAAGTAAAGTCTTATAACTGTAATGGAGACGAGTCTGCACTTTCTGATTCAATAACAGTAACAACTGGTAATCAAGATGCGATACCTCCTGATGCTCCTACAAACTTAACTATAGTTAGTCTTGGTATAAACGAAGCAGTTATAGATTGGGAGGCAGCTTCGACTGGAGTAAGTGCTGCTGGATACTATGTTTACGTTGATGGAGTAACTTATCCTAATGCAACAACACCAACAACTTATACATCAACAGAAGCAACTCTATCTTTACTAGCAGGTTCTACTTATGAAGTGTATGTTAAGGCTTTTGATGATGTTACACCAACACCTAACTACTCAGAAGCAAGTAATAGAATAAATGTTAAACCAGAAGGAATAGAAACAACGTAATATGATAATAAAACAAGCATTAGAATTATTAGCAGGAGATGACTGGCTAATAGAAGACAAAGATATACAAATAGCAAAAGGGTTGTACGAATTACCTACAACCTTTGCTGAATTAAAAATGAATAATAAACGTAAAAAACTAGCGAAATAATGGCAGACCAGCATAATATTATTTACAATATTGAAGTAAATACAAAAGACGGTACAGTAAAAATAGACGGAATCACTAAAGGCTTTGAAAAAGCTAGTGCTGCTGTAAAGAAACTAGGAATAGATACAGTAGAGAGTGCTAATAAATCTTCAAACGCAATAGCTGGAACTGTTAATGCGATAAAGTCCGAAATATCAGCATTGAGGTCAGAACAGAATGCTGTAGCCACAAATAATAAGCAATGGCTAGAGTATCAAGTAAAAATATCTGGAGCAGAGCAAAGATTAAGAAACTTACAAAAAACCCAAAGCAAGGTAGCTTTAACTACAAAAAACCTAACTAAAGCTACAAAAGAAGGTAAGTCTGCTACAGGAGCATCTACTTCTGCTGCATTAGAACTTGGTAGGGTTATATCTGATGCACCTTACGGAATTAGAGGTATGGCAAACAATGTTTCTCAGTTAGCTTCTCAATTTAGTTTTATGTCTAACAAAGTTGATGAAACTACTGGGAAGGTTGTAGGATTTAATGGAGCTATGAAAAATATAGGTAAGGCTATAAAGGCAAACGCAGCACTTCTTGCAATACAAGCTGTTATTGCTACTATGGACTACTTTTCTACAAAAGTAAGTGAAGCTGATAGGAGTTTGCAAAAATTAGCAACATCTGGAGTTAATGAGTCTATAACAGAGTTAACTATACTTAAAAATAGATTACAAGACGCTTCTGTACCTTTAGAGGAGAAGAAGGATTTAATAAAAGGTGCTAGAGAAGAGTATGAGGAGTTTAATACAGCTATGCACGGTACAGGAGATGCTGTTATACCTGCAATAAATGCACTACAGCTGCTAACGGACAAGATGAAGGATTTTGCTAAAGCTAGGATGCTAGTTGAATTAATTACAGACACTATGAAACAGCAAGCTAAAGTAATAGCTTCAAATAATGGTGATTGGACAAATATGTTTAATAGTTTTGACACCTTTTTAAATGTAGCAAAAGGTACATTAACAGGTGCTGGTTTTGGAGCAGGTTTGTCGGAGGCATTTACCCAAGAATTAAATACTCTTCAAGGACAAATAAAGAAATATGAAGCTTGGCTTGGGGGGAAAACAAATCACGATTCTACGAAAACCTACTGGGATTTAATATATGGCTCTGAAGGTAAAGGTAAGGGCAGTAAAGACAAGAAAGTATCTCCATTCAAAACACCTAAAGAATTAGATATAGATATAAAAAATATAGATAATGCTGTTTTAGCTTACGAAAAGAAAACTAGAGATAATAGACTTAAAGAAGAGTTAAACAACAAGCTTAGTCAGGCTAAATCTGAGAAAGAAAGAAAATTAATTAGAGATGCTTACGCAGCAGATAGATTAGAGAGCGAACTTAAAGCTGAAGGAGATAGGTTGCTCTTAGCTAAAGAAACAGAAGAGTCAATAGTTAAAGATAAATACAATACTCATATAGCTCAGTTAAACAACGCTAAAGAACTTTATGAGTTTAAAATAAAGAACGACCCTGATATTAAAAATAAAGAAGGTTTACTTAAAAAACTAAACTCTACACATAAAGCATCATTAAAACAAGCTAAAGATGAGTTTAAGATTTCAATGTCAGAAATACAAAGTAATTTTAAGCTTATATCTGTAGCATTTGAGGATTATTCAGAATCAAGAAGAAACTCCTTAAATAGTGGAGATTTTGGTAGTGAAGGCGACGAGGAAGACCCTCGAACGGCTGAATTAGCTAAAAGGTTGAAAAAAACAGAGGAGTTTGCAGAAAAGTTCAATGCAATATCATCAGCTGTAACTAGCTTTATGGATGGAGAGTTTCAAAGGCAGATAACTATGGAGCAAAACAAGACCAACGCTATAAATAATGAATTAAGAGAAAGGTTAAATAATGAAAACTTATCTGCTGGAGAAAGAAAGAATATTCAATTACAGATAGCTAGAAATGATGAAGCGTTAAGAAAGAAGCAAGAGAAGATAGAAAAGAAAAGATTTAAGATGCAGAAGGCTGCTAATATATCTCAAGCATTAGTAGCTACTTATTTATCTGCTCAGAAAGCTTACTTATCTCAATTACAGCTAGACCCAACATCCCCTATTAGAGCTAAGATTGCTGCTGGTGTTGCTACTGCTATTGGATTAGGTAATGTTGCAATGATTGCTAGACAGAAGTTTCAATCTAGTGCTGGAGCAACAGTTCCTGCTGGTGCATTAGGCTCTGGTGGTGGTTCTGGTAGTGGTAATGGAGATAGAAGTTTTAACTTTAATTTAGCAGGAGCTTCTAGAGAAAATCAACTAGCACAAACATTGCAAGGTAGATTTGACCAACCATTACAAGCATACGTTGTTAGTAGAGATATAACTAACCAACAACAGTTAGATGAAGATATAAGAAACAATGCTAGTTTCGGTTAAAAATAAAACGATAATAATAAAAATACGTTAACTTATTAAATAATATATTATGGATACAATAGAATTAATTATAGACGAACAACTAGGAGAAGAAGGTATAAACGCCATCTCTTTAGTAGAGTTCCCAGCTATAGAAGAAAACTTTGTTGCACTTAGTAAAGACCAACATAAAGTAGAGTTCAAAACTGTAGATAAAGAGAAAAGAATTATTGTAGGATTAGCATTAGTTCCAGATAAGCTCATATATCGTCGTAGAGGCGATTACGAGTATAATATAACATTCTCTAAGGAAACTGTGAGAAAAGCGTCTGAGCTATACTTAAAACGTCTTAAAAACAATAATACAACATTAGAACATCAAGAATTTACTTCTGGTGTATCTGTAATAGAATCTTGGATAGTAGAAGACCCTAAACAAGATAAAACTGCTTTATATAACTTAAATGCTAAAGAAGGAGATTGGGCAGTAGTTATGAAGATAGATAATGATGCTGTATGGCAAGATGTAAAGAATGGTAAATATTTAGGTTTAAGTATTGAAGGTATTTTTAGTGATAAGAAGCAAGAAGATATGAGTGCTATAGAAGATGTAAATATAGAAGATATATCTGAAGAAGAGGCTTACGAAATGATACAAGACATTATAGAGCTTATGGATGAAGAGAAGTTAGCTTCTTATAGTGATTACCCACAAGCTGCTAAAAACAATGCTAAAAGAGCTATAGCTTATAAGAAAAAGAATGGTTCTAGTTGTGGTACTTCTGTAGGTTGGACTAGAGCTAGTCAATTAGCTAGTGGAGCTGCATTATCTCGTTCTACTATTGCAAGAATGGCATCATTTAAAAGACATCAACAAAACAAAGACGTACCTTACTCTGAAGGATGTGGAGGTATTATGTGGGATGCTTGGGGTGGTTCTGCTGGTGTTAACTGGGCAATATCTAAACTTAAAAAGATAGATAATGAGAGCTAAGTATTGTAAATCAAAGAATACATATACTATAAAAGACTGTAAGAATTGTAAGTGTCAATACTATTGGAAACAAGGTATTGGCTCTATACATAATAACGACCACGTATCTAATATTGTTAACGAAGATACTGAAAGGGTAGAAACACATACTGCTTCTGCAAAGACTTCTCAAGAAGGTAGTGTTACGAATATAGATACTACAAGAATTATTAATAATTAAAACTAAATTTTATGTTTAAGAACACTAGCTACAATGTTAGACCAGACAGGCATACGTCTGCCGAGATAGCATTGTTAAAGCCAGAAGAAAGTGTTATCGTTTACGACACAGATGAAAAAGTAAACAAGTTCTGGAATGGAACTTCTTGGGTAAGTGTAAATGGAGAAAGTGGTCAGAACCTAAGAATAGGTAAATTAGTTAGTGGTAATACATTAAACGGAGAAAAGATAGATGAGTTTGCAATATGGGATAGCAATCAAGGTGGTAATATATCTAGCATATACAATAGTGGC
>Ga0228631_1001326_pt1 | contig 12303 bp, 6 predicted proteins | sample 39DmetaG_FD_183049 | JGI IMG/M metagenome (GOLD analysis project Ga0228631, IMG submission 183049) | Seawater microbial communities from Monterey Bay, California, United States - 39D | ecosystem: Environmental > Aquatic > Marine > Coastal | place: USA: California | collected 2016-09-28
TACAGTAACCATGAAAACAGACGCGACAACTGATCCTGGTGGGCTAAAAGAGTTATTTGCAGTAGGTGCAACATACGAAAGATAAAACAAACAACATGATAGAATTTTTAGAAATATTTTTATTTGGGCAAGGTAATGTCCAGCAGGCAATGCCGCTACCGATAGGGGTCGCTATTGGGGGAGCAGCCCTTAACGTTATAGGTGGTATTTTTGGAGCGGGAAAAGCTAGAAAAGCAGAAAGAGCTGCTGCAAGAGAAAAAGCACGACTTACTAGGAAGTTGAATTATTTAGAAAATAATAGGCAAGCAATTATAAATCCTGCAGACGGAGTTACAAATTTAAGTGGTTTAGCTCAAGATTTAAGTAGTCAATTATCAAACCCTATGGCTAATTTAAGCGTAGCCACTAAGGCTGCTGAAATGCAAATAGAGCAAGCTGATATATCTTTAGCTAATACTTTAGATACTATAAGAGCTACTGGCTCTGGAGCTGGAGGGGCAACTGCTTTAGCTCAAGCAGCTTTACAGAGTAAAAAAGGAGTAACAGCAAACATAGAACAGCAAGAAGCCCAAAACGAAAAGCTTAGAGCTCAAGGAGAGCAGCAGTTAAATCAAATGCGAATGCAAGAAGGAGCAAGAGTACAAGGCTTGCAAATTTCTGAAGGTGGAAGAGTTCAAGGAATGCAGATGCAAGGAAGGCAATTCCAATTCCAAACACAAGAAAATAGAGAAGACGCTAAATTAGATAGAGTATCTGCTCAATTATCAGGAGCGCAAGCAAGGCAAGCTCAAGCATCTTCAGACAGGACAGGTGCTATCACAGGCGCAATCGGCGGATTAACTTCTGTTGCGGGCTCTTACTTAGGAACTCTTAATAACTAAAAAAATTAAAACATGAGTTATAGAAATCCAAAACAAGTAGTAGACACGCAATCAGGGCAGTATGTTAGAGATATGATGAAGTCTGTTACTGGTACAGCGGTCAATATTATAAAAGAGCAGCAAAAAAGATTAAGGGAAAATCAAGAAGAAAATATTGCTTTCCAAAGAAAAACTATTCAAGCTCAAGCAAAGGTGGCTAACAGCGCTAACGCTGCAAATATTGAAAATAGTGGAACTGACTGGGCTACTTCTATTAGGAAAGGCTTAGAAGAGTATGGTGAATTGTACACTAAGTCTCTTAAAGATCCTTTGCATTTTTCAAGTGAAGATGCTTTAAGAATGTCTTCATTAGCTAACATGGGAACTCAAATTAGAAATCAAGCTATTGAGGATCAAGCAGATATGGATACTTTTCAAGCGGGTTTTGAAGCAGGGCCTGGTCAATACGGAGGGTTTGGTATGTTTGTAGATCCTGCTATTCTAAAAAGATTAGCTATTCAAGGTAAAATGGGCGCAACTCCCGGTAGCTCTATTGGTTCATTTGAGACCGATTCTGCAGGAAATTTTATTACCAAGGTTACATCTTATAATGAGAAAGGCGAGGTGGTAGGTACAAATGCTAATAGAGGTAATATGGCTGATTTTATAGTGCCTAATCCAACAAAGAACATGCAAAGTATCAGAGATGCTATTAAGCAAAGAAATGATGATTACTTTAAAGATCAAAAAATACAATCAAATTTTGATAAAGATACACAAACAACAACTAAGTCTCAATTTCCTAATAGAGAAGCGTTAATAAAAGAAATTAGAGCTTTATCTGACGGCTATATAGAAGGCTTAGGCGCCAATTCAAGTATCAGATTGCGCAATAATAAAATGAGAGGCTATATTAAAGACGAAAACGCAAGAGATATAATAGATCCTGACAAATCTCAATGGGATACAAATAAAGAAGGTAAAGTAATAGATCCACAGCTTGAGCAAACTAAGCAACTATATGCTGAAATGTTAGCAGATGAAATGGGTCTAGGGAAAGATGAAAAAATTGTTGCAAAAATAAAAGCTAAAACTAAAACAGTTACCAAGCCAAAAGCTTTTCAAGAAGCTATTAAACAAGGTTTTGATATTAAAACTTCTAAAGGTGAAGTATGGAAAGCTAAAGGAGAAAGAGGCACTAAAAATTATCAATACGTTTTACCCGCAAAAGAAAAGAGCGATGGTCAAAGAGATGTTAATTTTCCAGAACAAAGAGTTAACTATTATTTAATAGGAAGCGACGGGGAAATTTTATTAGATAAATCAGGTAATCCTAGAATAAATAGGATAGGAATAAATTCAAGTTTAGGTATAAAATAAAATAAAATATGTATATAAATTCAACAAACGGTGCTGAAGTTAGCGTAGAAGAAATGCAACAATATGCAACGGAAGCAGAAATGAGTATCGAAGAGTATGCTGCAGCTGCAGGGTTTACATTAAAATCTGATGATACTACACCGGATTTTCCAACAAGTGCTGTAGCGGATGCGGATGCAGTACAACAACCAATGACAGCATCGCAAGCGGGATATGTGGAACCAAAAGATACGGGTTCGCCTTCGGTAGATACTTCTTTGGATTCACAGCCAGATGATCCATTTGTAGTAAATGATAAAGTAGTAACTCAAGACGAATTTGAGAGAGCAGCTTCTTTTGATGATGACATATTAGCTGCAAGAACTAAGCTAAAAGAAATAAGCTTAACCGCTGAAGAAATGGAAGCTATAGAGGTTGATTCTAATAGACCTCCTGTCAAAGTATACGAAGGCACTGGGCCGGGTGGTACTATGAAAGAGACTTACGTTTACGATGAATTTATTAAAGAAGCTAAAAAAGAAATTGCTACTGAAACTAAAGTAGATATATATAATATTCCTGAAGAGGAGTGGAGAGAGCGAGCAAAAAAATTATATGTAAAAAGTAGAGAAAAAAGTCTTTTTGACGACAAAAAAGAAGCTATACTAGAAGACTATGAGGAAACTGTTTATGGAACAAATCCGTTTTCTTTTGCTAGAATTAAAAAATTAGCCAACAGACTTCCTGGTACAAACCTTGCACCTACTAAAGAAGATATAAAATATATTGCCGGTAGAGGTATATTGACTGAAAGTTTTGAAGCTGATCGAAAAAAAGCATCAGAAAATTACAAAAAAACTATAACTAGTATTTCAAATTACGAAACACTATTAAATGCAGGAAAAGTAGAGCTAGATGCTTTACAGAAAAAGCAAGCAGATACTCCTGGAAGTATAACTACAGAAGACGTTGCTAGAGGAAAAGTTTTGATACAGAATCAAAAATTAGCTTATGAATTATACGCTAGTGAATTTGATAAATTAGCAGAGTTTGAAGGTAGCGCTGAAACCGCTGCTGGACTGGCTGACATTACTAGAAGAACTTATAACAACCTAGATGTTGTAAACAATAGAATGGTCTCGGCTGGCTCTAGAATGATAGCAGGTTTAGGAAGTGTTGCAAAAGAGCTTTCTATTAGTCAAATAGTAAAAAGAACCACAGGAGTAGATATTAGAGATGGAGAAGGTAGATTGCCGGTTTATTTAAGAAACATTCCAGCAGTAGATGCTTATGATAGAGTATTTGGTAGTGAAAAATTCGAAGAAACTGTATCTAATTTATATACTCTTACAGATAAAATAGATCAAAGCACCAAAGCAAAACAGGAATTAGGTGAAATAAAAGGAATTGAAGACTTTGGGGAATTCATGCTAGATCTTTTTTCAGAGCAAGCCGTAAATACTGTTACGACCGTGGGGTTAGGTCCCGCTGGGTTGGTAGCCGTATCTGCAGCCGCAGGAGGAAACAAGTTTAACGAGATGGACATGGAGGTAGCGAACGATCCAACAAGGAAAATATCTCCAGCGCAGTTTTATGCATCAGGTATTTTATTTGGAGCAGCAGAGTATCTTACTGAAACAGTTTCTTTAAGTCAAGCAAAAGGTGCTTTAAACTACTTAGGGTTTGGAAAAAAGAATTTTGGTAAAGCATTTAACATTTCAGGAAAGTATTCCGCTGAGGTAATAAGCAAAAGCAAAGCACTACAAAATACTTTTAAAAGCTGGGGAGTAAACATGGCAAAAGAAGGTGGAGCAGAATTTAGTGCTCAACTTCTAAACAATCTTACAGATATAAATATTTTAAATAAAGAAGATATCAACTGGTCAGACGGTTTGAGCGAGGCTTTTGTAACGGGGTCTCTTATGTCTGGTTTAGGCTTTAACGCTCCTGCTTTGGTTGGAGGTATTGCTAATACATTTAGAACTGAATCTGAAGCAGACGCGTATACTAAAAGAGGAAAAGAAATACTCAGAATTAGAAAAGAAATTAGTACAATTCAAAATAATACAGGAATTGCTGATCAAGCATCCTCTCAAGAAGCGATATCTACGTTACAGCTTGAATTAGATGGATTAGTTGAGCAAAACATATTAGGCATCGGTATAGCAGCGGCTAGGGTCGAAGAGTTGAGTCAAAATGATAAAAGGCAACTTCTGGATTTAGATATTTTTATTAGTAAAAGTAAAAGAGGTATTGATAAAATAAATAACAATACTAAGTTAACCGAAGATGCAAAATTAAGATTAATTTTACCTCTTCAGAATAAAATTGATTCCGCTTTAAAATATAAAAATAAAACATTAGCAGCATCTCAAAACTCTAAAGCTAAAGAAAACCAAAAGAAAATACAAATTCAATTAGCGGCAGAAGAAGGATTAAATTTTGAAATTGTTAATGCAAAAAATCCAGAAGAAGCTATAAAGCAAGCTAATTTAATTATCGACACGGCTGCGTCTGATGGTAAAATTACGCCAGAACAAAAATCTGGATTAAAAGTAACTCTTAAAGAACTACAGGAAGAAGTAGACAGTAAAACTAAAGCTACTGATATTAATGGTCAATATTTTGGAGCTGAATTTGGCTTACCTATTACTTTAAGTTTAGAAGAAAATCTTATAGAAAACGAAATGGGTGCTACTGTTTTACACGAGACAGGGCATGCTACAGTTTTAAAAGCCTTAATGGAAGGGGACGGCGATGCGTTAGGTATCGTTGCTGACATGGAAGCTTATGTAGGCAAAAGATTTAAAGGAGCTAAAGCTAAGTTTGACGCAGTTAATAAAATAGCGGATCGAGATGGTGTAAGTGATATCGTAAGAGCCGAGGAAAAACTAGCAGCTATGCTTGAGTATGTTTCTCAAGTTGAATTGTCTAAGGATATGACATTCCAAGGTAAGCTTTTAAATAAATGGAATAAAATTGCCCCTAAAGATAAAGGCCAAGAAATTACCTCTATAAAAACAGGTGCTGACGTGTTTGCTTTGATTAACAGTTTTGCTAGATCTTTCGATAAAGGTGAATTATCAGGATTGGCCTTGAAGGTTGCAAAGGGGGAAGTAAAAGCAAGAGAAAAAACAGAAGAGCAAAAAGCTCAAGAAGTCAGTGATGAAGGAAGTAAGAAAACTTTTAGTAAGCAATTAACACCTGAGCAAGACACTCAACTTAGGTCTGATGTGGCAGAAATAAAAACACTAGCCTCTGAAGGTGAGACTATAGCTAAAAAATTTAATAAAGAGTTTGTTAAAGGTGCTAAGCAAACAAGATTAGAAAATAAAGTGTTACAAGAAATAAAGCCTGTTGTAGACAGGGTTGTTACTAATAGGACCAAAGCCTTATATGACCCTATAGCAGATGATGCTAAAAAGAATGTTAGCAGACAAATGTTTCAAGAATCAATGCGTTCTGATATTGAATCTATGGTATTTGATGAATTTACAGGTAAGCAAGATCTTGAAAAGTTTATAGTAAACAGAGCCTTCTTAAGAGCTAACAACTTAGCAGAAAGATTAGGTATTAAAAACGTTAAAGAAGGTATTACTAAAGGGTTAGAAGCCGCAGAAAAAGTTGCAGTTGAAGAAACATCTGCACCTAAAGCTGATAAACCTAAGTATAGAAATATATTAAAAAGCAATACATTACCTACAGAAACAGTTAATACTATAAAAGATAAAGTACTTAGAACAATAAGAACTTTAAAGTCTAAATTAGATACTGAGGTATCTATAAACAAAACTGTAACACCTCTTGTAGCTGAAATTAAAAAGAATATGGGTAAGCAAGCCGATATTGACTTTAAAAAAGCAATGGGCGGTAAAAAAGATGGTCAATTAAAAAGATTCTTAATTAAAAATAAGAAAGCTATATTAGAAAACATGACTACAACTTGGCTTATGGGTGCGATGCCTGGAGCTGTGCAAAAACAAGTTAATGGTAGCTTTACTTCGGATTGGCAGGGTAAAAAGATTGATAGAGAAAAAACATCGACACAGCAAGCTGGAAGAACATCCGGAGCTGAGATCGTTAGAAGACTTCCTAACGCATTTAAAAACTTAGATGATAAAACATACTTAAGTTATGTTGTAGACGAATCTGGGGCTCCTATACGAGGCCGTAAAGAGTCTTTAGCTAAAGCTATGGCAGAAGAATTATCTTTTGATATATTTACTACCGAATTACAAAATGAAAATAGCGATATAAGAAAAGCTTTTGAAGGTAATCAAGAGGCTTTGGGTGTTGTTTTAGTGGATAACTATGTACAAGAAGTTGCAAGAGATGTTGAAAGAGGTACGGTTAAGTTCAGTAAAATTTTAAATGCAGAACAAAAGAAAACTGTTTTAGACGGCTCTGAAAAGTTAAAAAATAAATTGTTAAATGCTAACATGACTTTAACATCAAAAAGTCTTTTACCCATATTAATAGATACATATCCTTCTATAGATGAAAAAACTTTAAAAGAATTTGCAAAAGAAGGTATTCAGGTTGTTCAAAGATATACAAGCGATAAAACAATAGATAGAACAAAAAATGTTGATTTCGGTAAGTTTTTATTTGAAGGTATTTCCTTAAAAGAAAGCAATAGCAATCTAATAAAATTTTTTAATTTTGCAAAAAATGAAGTTAAATCATTAGGGGGATTATTTAATAATAATAACCTAGTAGCAAAGCAAAGAGAGTTAGAATTTACTTATAATAATAATTTAGTTGAAAAAGAAGGAGCTGATGGCTTAATTAAAATACTAAGATGGGGTCGTGGGCATCAAGCAACTTCAGGTAAAATTGGAGGTGGTAGAAATCAATCTTACGCTGGTAATGGTGATTATATAGCTAATAATTTAAATAATATCCCAGGTGTTGATGTTGTTTGGAATCCTAAAACTAACAGGATAAATGATGTAAAATTTAACGGCAAATCAATAGAGGAATGGAAAAAAAGAATAAAGTCTCCTGCTCAAAAAGCTTCAGGAGGTATAGAGCTGTTTAAAAAAGAAGCTAAAGAAAGAGAAGACGCCGCTAGAGAAGCGTGGGTGTATTTAACTGATTACCTGCAGCATGTAAGGGATAATGGAAACGCAATAGACTGGACTATGACTATGATGAGCCTAAAGTCAAACATGTCTTCCGTTCTTAAAGCGGCAGCCCCTGTAAAATATTATTTTACTGGAGACGTAAAAGGATCGCTTAGATATGAGCATATGATACCTACTGAGTATATGGTTTTAAAGTTAACCGACTATTATTTTAATGGTAAAAAGTTTGATTTAAACACTTTAAGAGACAAGTATAATGTTGCTATTATTCCAGTCAGTATGGATGATAACTTTAATATTTTGACTCAATCCCAAATGAACAGTGCTTTCGATCCTATGACTGATCCTGAGTTTGATAGGTATTACAATGAAAATACTTTTGGGTTTCCTAATATGTATGCGATAGAAGCGCTCACGGGAGAATACAAAGGTCAGATTATAGGTAAGTCTTGGGTTGATTTTAATAATATATTAAAACCTCAAGCAGCCAAAATGTCTAAGTCTGTGCAAACAGAGCAAAAAGCTATAAACAATGCTAAAAATAGCAAGTGGTCTAAGTCAACTAAAAAAATACGTGTATTTGATTTTGATGATACTTTAGCTAGGACTAAAAGTAATGTATTATATACAATGCCGGGTGAAGTTAGAGTATTTCACGGTGGAGATATAAAATCAGTTAAAGACATTGATGGGTTTGTATATTTCTCAGAAGATCAAAAACAAGCAGCTGCATATGCTAAAGGTAATCAAGGAGAGGTTAGTAGCTTTAAAATAGATGAAACCTCTATTGCAACAGAGGATCAAGTGTTTGATGTTATCAATAGTTTAGATATTAAGCCAAGAGCTGGCTACGCAGTAGACGAATCTAGTTTATATGAACTTATTGACCCTAGATTTGAGCAATCGTTTTCTAAAAAAGACCTTGAAAAATTAGCGGTAGCGCTTAAAAGAAAAGGAATAAAAGCAGCACGATTTACAGACACTAATATTAGTCAAGGTAAAAATGAGGGTAGAGAAACTGAGAACATTGTAGTATTTGACAAGAAGACAGTACAGGAACAATCTAAACTTACGGCTGCTGAATTCGCTGCTAAAAGCGACGAGATGGCTGCCAAAGGTGCTGATTTTGATTTTATTGAGTTTAGCAAAGTTATGAATGGTCAAGAAGGTCCTTTATTAAAAGTAGCTAAAATTATAGCAGAAAAAAGAGGTACTGATGATTTGTTTGTTTTAACCGCTAGACCTCAAGACGCCGCGGGTCCTATACAGGATTTTTTAGCTGAACTTGGTTTAGATATTCCATTAGAAAACATTACTGGTTTAGCTGATGGAAACCCTAAAGCAAAAGCTGACTGGATGGTTGGTAAAGTATCTGAAGGTTATAATGATTTTTACTTTGCCGATGATCATTTAGGAAATGTTAAAGCTGTTAAAGATGTATTTAATACTTTCGATGTAAAAGGTAAAGTACAGCAAGCTAAAGTTAAATTTAGTAAAAAATTAGACAAAGGCTTTAATGATATGATTGAGCGTCAAACCGGTACAGAATCTTTTAAAGAGTTTTCTAAAGGTGTAGCGCAAAGAAGAGGTAAAAAAGTTGGTAAATTTAAAATATTTGTTTCGCCTTCAGCTGAAGACTTTAGAGGATTAACTCAATATAAGTTTGCTGGAAAAGGCAAGCAAGGTGAAGCTGACCAAAAATTCTTTGAAGAAGCATTGATGGATCCTTATTTTAAAGGTGTTGCCGCGCTGGAAGCAGCTAGAGAGGTTATAAAGAACGACACTAAGGCTCTTTTCAAAATATTCAAACCTGTTAAAAAGAAACTAAACAAATTGGTTCCAGGTATTGATTTTACTTATGACGGCGCTGTTCGTGTATTTCTTTGGAATAAGGCAGGTATAGAAATACCAGGTCTTACTAAAAGAGATAACAAAAAACTAAACGACGTTGTTGCAAACGACCCTGAGCTTAGTGCTTTTGCTGATGCTTTATTATTAGTCTCCAAACAAGACACATGGCCTGCACCTGGTGAATACTGGGAAGCAAAGACAACTTTAAGTGATTTAAATAATTTAACTGAAAAAACAAACAGAAAGGAGTACCTAGCGGAGTTTATTGAAAACGTTGATATTATATTTAGCGAAAAGAATTTAAACAAAGTAGAGGCTCTATACGGTAAAGCATCAAGGACTGCTATTGAAAACGCTATATATGCTATGAAAACAGGTAGCAATAGTCCTAATCAAAACGGAGATGTTATAACAAACAGATGGTTAAAGTGGGTTAACAACTCTATAGGTACGATAATGTTTTTTAACAGAAGATCAGCGTTGTTACAGTTAACTTCTGCTACAAACTTTTTAAATTGGTCAGATAATAATCCAGCTAAAGCAGCGTTAGCCTTTGCTAATCAGCCGCAATACTGGAAAGATTGGGCTATGATATTTAACTCTGATAAGTTAAAACAACGTAGAAGTGGTTTAAAATCTGATGTGCAAGAATCTGAAATAGCTAATGCAGCTAAAAATACGGAAGATAAAATAGGTTCAATTATAGCTTACTTGTTGAAAATAGGTTTTTCACCAACACAAATAGCGGATAGTATTGCTATTTCTTCAGGTGGCGCTACTTTTTATCGTAATAGAGTTAATACTTATAAGAAACAAGGTTTAGATATAAAGGAAGCAGAGACAAAAGCATTTCAGGATTTTAGTAAACTTTCTGATGAAGCGCAGCAATCAGGTGACCCTGCTTTAGTATCTCAACAACAGCGAAGCGTTGCGGGACGTCTTATCTTGTCCTTTCAAAACACGACTATGCAATACACTAGATTGATGAAAAAAGCTGGTCAGGACCTTGTAAACAGACGTGGTGACCCAAAGACTCATATATCTAAGATATTATATTACGGCGCTTTACAAAACTTTATATTTAACGCACTGTCTCAGACCGCATTTGCATTAATACCTGGTTTTGACGAAGAAGAAGATGAAGATAAAGCTAAAAGAGATGAAAAACTTGAAAAGAAAGCAGCCGTGGTTTTAAATGGTATGGCAGATTCTGTCATTAGAGGTACTGGTATATACGGGGCTGTTGTCACTACTATAAAAAATACATACAACACTTGGAAAAGAGAAGCTGATAAGGGCTTTAAGGGAGACCAAGCTAAGACGATTCTTGAAGCAGCTAACATATCTCCAGCTATAGGATCTAAACTTAGAAAAATATACTCAGCAATACAAGCATATCAATTTGATAAAGCGGTAATGGAGAAGCATCCTTGGAGCGTAACTATAGATGGTAAATTTAATCCTTCAGCTACATACAGTGTTATCGGAAGCTTAGCATCAGCGACTCTTAACTTACCGCTAGATAGAGCTTTGGCAGAAGCTAGAGGTGTAGCTGAAATGTTTGATAATAGAAACAGCGAAATGCAAAGACTAGCATTAGCTTTAGGGTGGAGAACTTGGAATGTAGGCGCTAAGAATGAAGAGTTTGATCTTATAAAAATGGAAGCTAAACAAGCTAAGAAAGACAAAAAAGCAAAAGAAAAAGCAGACTTTGATGTTTATAGAAGAAAAGTTTTTAAAGTGCTTACCATGGATGAAAATATAGATTACAGCGGTACAAAAGGAGCTGCCGCTAAAAAAGAATATATATTAAGAATAGGTAAAGAAAAAGGTATCAATTAATGAAGTTTAAATATTTTACTTACGGAGAGTTTGATTCTCCAGACTTAAAAGGCAGTGGCAAAAATATGAGTGATGAGCTTATAAGCATGTTGGATATTGCCCGCAAGAAATTTGGTAAACCTTTAAAAATAAACTCAGGCTATAGATCAGTACCACATAATAAAAATGTAGGTGGTAAGCCTGAATCATCTCATTTAAAAGGACTAGCGGTTGATATTGCATGTAGTAATTCTACTGACAGGTTCAAATTAGAAGGTATATTAAGAGAAGTTGGATTCAAAAGAATAGGTATGGGTTCAACATTTATACATGTAGATATAGATAAAGATAAAACACAAAACGTCCTTTGGACATATTAAAACCAAAAACTATGAATATTAAATGCGGATCACCATTCAAATTAAAAGATGCTTGCTACAAAAAAGTAAAAGCACAGTACAAAGTATTTCCGTCAGCTTATGCAAGCGGAGCAATAGCTAAGTGTAGAAAAAATAAAGGTAAGAAATAATGAGACAGTCACCGTTGTTTGTTAGAAAAACAAAAGAGGGTGCAAACCTTAAGCGTTGGTTTAAAGAAAAATGGACTGACGAAAAAGGTAACCCTTGTGGATCTACTAAGAATAAAAACACTAAGAAGTGTAGACCTAGTAAAAGGATTAGCGGTGATACCGTAAAGACTTGGAGTGAAATGTCTTCAGCCGAAAAGAAGAAAGCTGTAGATGAAAAGAAAAGAGTTGGGATGGGCAATAGAGCATCTAATATAAAAAGAAATAAATAAAAGTAAAAAAATAAACATTATGAATAAATTTTCAAGCCCATTTATGGCAAAAAGTCCTTTGTTAAAAGAAAAATTAACTTCTAAGGAAAAAAAAGCTGCTAGATTAGTAGGTAAAGAGCAAAGAGTTAGGAACAAAGCTAGAAAAATAGATGCTAAAAACCAACCACCAACCCCTACAAAGCCTTTGCAGGAAGGTGTAGATTACCTTGCAACAGCAGAAGGTACAACTAAAAAATCAAGTAGAAAAATTAAAAGAGCTGATAAAATTAAGAAGAAACGAGATAAAGCAGTAGAAAAAGCCGGTGATTTTAATAGTAAAAGCGATGCTGTAAAAAAGAAAATGGTAAAGAAAAAATCTAAAGCAGCAAATAGAAGATAAAAAATAAAAATTATGAAAAAATTAATTGATAAGTTACAGCACCAGTGGAATAGGTTAATGTATAAATTAATGTTTCACAAGTACAAGGAATAACACACTGGGCGTACCATACCCATAAATTCCTGTAAATGAAAAGGGCCCTCAACAC
>Ga0228631_1001327_pt1 | contig 12303 bp, 12 predicted proteins | sample 39DmetaG_FD_183049 | JGI IMG/M metagenome (GOLD analysis project Ga0228631, IMG submission 183049) | Seawater microbial communities from Monterey Bay, California, United States - 39D | ecosystem: Environmental > Aquatic > Marine > Coastal | place: USA: California | collected 2016-09-28
AACATTGGTCATAATATATTATTAATAATCGGTCGTTTTAAATAGTTAATTATTACTATTATTTTTTAATGTATTAATATTTGTATTTTGTGGGCGTAAAAATTCATTTTCTTTCGATAAATCTTCTAAATATTTATTTGTTGGTAAAAAGGGATTTACCCAGCCACTATGCATTTTTTCTCTACCACTTAACCTTTTTTCTAATAAATCGCGATTGGTTGCTTTATTTTCTATTGTTATTTCAATATTTTCTCTAAAATTTATTAAATTTAAATTATGCTCTGCGTTAGTGGATAAGAAATTATGATTTTTTTGTATTACTATATCATCTTTATGTCTCTCTAATTTTTTTTCTAATATTATATTTGTTTTTTCTATAGGTGATTTATTTACTTTTTTATTTCCCAATTTCCAAATAATTTGTCTATAATTCATTAATAAACTTATTTATATTAATTTTAAAAAAATACTCTATTAATATTTTTTTAATATATTCATTTGTTTCGCAAATTTAAAATGTTTATCGTTTCTGCGTCTTTTTTGTAAATTACATCCTAAACAACTAATAACAACATTATCTGTAAAATGACCAATATCATTATTAATTCTATCTAAAGTCCATTGTAAATAATTTCTCTTTTCTTTACAAAACAATAAACATTGTTTTTTACAGTAATAACATTTTAACTTAGATATTACTAATTTTTCAACTAGTTCATTTAATTTTATAAATAATTCATTATTTTGCCTATGTTTTTTTTTATCCTGACCTTTATAGCCCGACAATTTCTTTTTTAATTCTTGTTCTACATTTTTTTTTTCATTAAATGATTCATCTAAATAATACATATTTATAAATTTAATGTGGTTTATATTTTCCAAACACTCTTTCGATGGTGTTATTTTCTTATCAACCTGTTTTTTTTCAATAACAATTTTTTTCATATATTAATATAAAATAATTTAAACTTATCTTTTAATATATATATATCAATAATATGAAAACAAAAAAAAATAAAGATGATTGTACCGAATTAAAAAACATAAAATATCAAAACATGTTATTATCAAACTCAAAAATATCTGAAGAAGTAAAGCAAAATATTAATAATATGGAAAATTTTTTAAACAAAGAGAAAATTTTAAATGATAAAAAACCGTGGAATAAACTGGGTAAATCATCAAAAATAAAAATCATCAAAAAATTTATAGAAAACTATTCAAAAGAAAACAAACTTTCAAAAACAGATAGTGATAAATTATTGGATTTTTTAAAAAAATGTATCGAAAGAAAAAAATTACAAAAAATTAAAGATATTCAGTATGATATTGAAAAATCAGAAATTATATCTATACATAATTTGTTTTTTAACAAAACAACTAATAAATTTGTAATTAAAAAGTCTGATAAATGGGTTTCTACTTCAAAATCATTGGCTGTCAAATCTAAAAAAAGAAAAAAAATAAATCATAAATTAAGAGTCAAAACACATAAAAAATCAGAAGAAAGAGTTAAAAAGAAAAAGGAGAAAAGGGAGAAAAAGGAGAGAAGAAAAAAAAAACCAATTAAAGTTGTTGAATAAATAATAAAAAATTGATATAAATATATTAATATAAAAATATATTAATATATTTAATGACAACTAGGTGGAATGACCTTCCTGAACTTAAAAACATTCTCAATGATATAAATGTAAAAAAATTTGACAATAGAAATATAGAAGATTTTAAAGAAAGTGTTTACTATTTTATATCTGATTATTTAAAAGATAATATTCGGGTATATGAAAAATACAATTTCAGAGATGTTGTATATGAAGATATCTATAAAGTAATATTAGATACATATGGTTCTTATATTATTGATGCATTTTCAGTTTCTATTGATATTATTATAAATGAATCACTAGACTTATACTTTTTAATAAAAGATACGCCAAGGTCATATAAAAAAACAATTTTGATTAAAGAACCGGATATCAACCATGTTGATAGTATTTTTGAAAAATTAAAAACGAAAGAACAACCTGAACAAAGAACAGATGAGTGGTACAAATTTCGAAGAAATCTTTTGACAGCAAGTAATTTATGGAAAGCCATAGATACCCAGTCAGCACAAAATAGTTTAATTTTTGAGAAATGTAAGCCCATTAACAAAAAAAAGTCAAGTGGTGTAAATATTGAATCTCCTTTCCACCAGGGTCATAAATACGAACCATTATCTATTTTGATGTATGAAAAAATGTATAAAACAAAAATAGGAGAATTTGGATGTATTAAACACGATACAATAGATTTTTTGGGCGCTTCTCCCGATGGAATAAATATTGATAAAACAAACCCACGTTATGGTAGATTATTGGAAGTAAAAAATCCCGTTTCTGATAGAAAATTAAATGGCGTACCAAAAAAAGAATATTGGATACAAATGCAATTACAAATGGAAGTGTGGGATTTACCTGAATGTGACTTTTTAGAAACAAGATTTATCACATACGATAATGAGGAAGATTTCAATAAAGATGGTACTTTTACAAAAACAGAGTTATTCCAAGATAAAGGTGTTATAGTACAGTTTTATGACGGAAATGAACCCATTTATAAATATCCACCATACGGAATTGACAAAGAATCATTTGATGAGTGGTATGATAAATGTATTGATGATAACAATAATTTAACATGGGTTAGAAATACATATTGGTACTTAGATAAATTCTCGTGTTCTTTGGTTGTGAGAAATAAAATATGGTTTGATGAAATAACCCCGCTTCTTAGAAATATATGGGATACTATTGTAAAAGAACGTGAAACTGGTTATCAACACCGAGCTCCAAAAAAACGAGAAAAAAAAGTTGTTAATGTTATCAAAAAAGATAATATTAAAACAGATGATAAAAAAAAATCTGCTAAAAAAGAAAAAAAACCTACCATGGTTATTCAGGTTGATATTTAATTACATCATCTTTATTCTTCTTCATTCTCCTTATTTTTTTCTTTACTTCCTTCAAGTAAAGAACAATAAAATCCTACGCGGCGACATCCAAAACCGGGATTACATGTTTCATTTTCTGGTTGCTGATTATTCTCTCTATAAAGTGCTTCACAAATATTATAATCATATTGTTTCTTGTCACATGGAATTTTTCTATATCTTTTATTGTTTGTTTTTTGTTCATAATCACCAACATAATTTATGTCTGTTTGGCGCATAAAATCTTTCGCTAATACTTGATGTGGGAAAGGATTTCTCAAGAAATTTTTAAGAATAGCACCATTATATGATTCTTCCAAATCATGATACATATTAGAAAACCCCTCCTTTTCCTTAAAAATTATAAAAGATATCCCTAAAAATACTAATATTAATAGTACCTGGTTTAATCTATTATAAGAACTCATTATATATATATTTATATTAAATTTAATAAAAATAATAAAATCATTTACAAGTTGTGACATTACAATTTTTATATTACAATTTTTATATTACAATTTTTATATTACAAAAAATATAATTTTTATATTTTTTGTAATGATATACCTAGTAATATTTTTCGTTCATATTTTTCGTTCATATTTTTCGTTCATATTTTTAATGTTGTAAAAATTATTAGGTAAACTATTTTAGCAAATTCTTTAAAAATAATTTAAAATATTAATAATATTTATTTTTATTATCATAATCAATATAAATTTTACAAATTACTTTTAAAATGTATAATTGTAAAACTTATTTAAAATATTTAAACAACTATTTAAAAATTATATCTCATACATTTATTATATTTGATTATGAAAAAAACAGAAGATTATGTTACCAAGCGTTCCGGAAAAAGAGAAGTTGTTTCATTTGACAAAATCTTAAAGCGTATTAAAAGTTTGGGTGATAATTTAGATGTTAATTTTACATCTGTTTCTGCTAAAATTATCGATAGACTTTATCCGGATATCCCAACAACAAAGATTGATGAACTTACAGCACAGCAGTGTGCTTCTCTGGCAACGACGCATCCTGATTATGGTATATTAGCTAGTAAAGTATTAATCTCCAATCATCATAAAAACACTGACACTAACTTTTTTAAGATTTCAAAAAAATTGTATAATTTTAAGGATGTAAATGATAATAATCATCCACTTATAGCAAAAAAATATTTTTCTGTTATTAGAAATAATAAAAGTATCATTCAGGGTTGGTTTGATTTTGATAGAGATTATTTGCTTGATTATTTTGGATTTAAAACTCTTGAAAGAGCTTATCTTATGAGAGTAGACGGTGAAATTGTAGAGAGACCACAACATATGTGGATGCGTGTTGCTATAGGTATTCACGGTGGTAATCTTAAAAAAGTCAAGGAAACTTACGATTATATGAGTCAAAAATATTTCACTCACGCCACCCCCACACTATTTAACGCAGGAACACCTCGGTCACAATTGAGTAGTTGTTATTTAATCGCGATGGAAGATGATAGTATTTCAGGTATTTATAATACATTGGCTGATTGTGCGAATATATCAAAGTGGGCGGGTGGCATTGGACTTCATATTCATAACATTCGCGCATCAGGCTCTCATATCCGTGGTACAAATGGTACATCCAATGGAATTGTTCCTATGTTAAGAGTATTTAATAGTACAGCTCGTTATTGCGATCAGGGTGGTGGTAAAAGAAAAGGTTCATTTGCAATATATATGGAACCATGGCATGGGGACATAGAAGCTTTTCTAGATATGAAGAAAAATCATGGAGATGAAGAAATGAGAGCAAGAGATTTATTCTACGCCATGTGGATTCCTGATTTATTTATGGAAAGAGTTATGAAAAATATGGATTGGACTCTCATGTGTCCTGACCATTGTCCCGGATTATCTGATGTATACGGTGATAAATTTAAAACTTTATATGAAAAATATGAAAAAGAAAATAAAGGTATTAAAACGATTAGTGCTAGAAAAATTTGGCTTAAAATTTTGGATAGTCAAATTGAAACCGGAACACCATATATTTTATTTAAAGACCATGCAAATCGCAAAAGTAATCAAAAAAATCTTGGCACAATTAAAAGTAGTAACTTGTGTTGTGAAATCATGGAATATTCGAATAATAAGGAAACAGCTGTTTGTAATTTGGCTAGTATAGGTCTTTCTAAGTTTGTTGTCTTACCGAATCCAGATAGAGATGATCTTAAATATATTAAAAGCATAAAAATTTTCTCAAAAACAAAATGTGGATTTTGTCGTCGTACAAAAACATTCCTTAAAAAACATAATTTTGATTTTGAAGAAATTAATTTAGACGATGATGAAAAAAGAAAAGCATTTTATGAAGATATAAATACAAATGAAAGCTTAACCAATGATAATAAAATTAATAGTGTCCCTCAAATATTTGTGAATGACAAAAGAATCGGGGGATATAATGAAATACGTAAACTTTTTAAGCCTATATTTAATTATGAAATGCTACACAAAATAGCAAGGATTGTCACAAATAATTTAAATAAAGTTATTGATATTAACTTTTATCCTACAAAAAAAACAGATGTTTCAAATAAGAAACATAGACCAATTGGTATTGGTGTTCAAGGGTTAGCTGACACATTCTCACTCATGGAACTACCATTTGCTTCTGATGAAGCCAAAAAAATTAATAAATATATATTCGAAACAATATATCACGCAGCCTTGGAAGAAAGTGTTGCCATGGCTATCGAGGAAAACCCTTATTCTTCTTTTGAAGGATCACCGGCATCAAAGGGTATATTACAATTTGATATGTGGAATGTACAACCGTCTAATAGATACAACTGGAAAGACTTAAAAAATAAAATTAAAAAATATGGACTTCGCAATTCTCTCCTTGTAGCACCAATGCCCACCGCATCAACCTCGCAAATTTTAGGAAACAACGAATGTTTTGAACCATTCACTAGTAATATTTATGTTAGAAGAACCTTAGCAGGTGAATTTATTGTTGTAAACAAATATTTGATTAGAGAACTCATTGAATACTATGAATGGAATGAAGATATTAAAAATAGTATTATTAAAAGCAATGGTTCAGTTCAACATTTGAAAAATCTACCAGAACATATTAGAGAAAAATATAAAATTGTATGGGAAATTCCTATGAAACACTTGATTGATATGTCTTCTGATAGAGGCGCATATATTTGTCAAAGCCAGAGTTTGAATTTATGGATGAAAGAACCAAAATACGATAAACTTACGTCTATGCATGTTTATTCCTGGAAAAAGGGATTAAAGACTGGTATGTATTATTTGAGGACGAAAGCAAAAGCAGCACCTCAACAATTTACTATTGAACCCGACCAAAAAAATGTTAAATATACCGAAGATGATGAAGTTTGCGAAATGTGTTCGGGTTAATTACATAAAAATTCTTTCATTATACCAATTGCTTCATTTTCTTTTTTTGTAAAATCTTTTTTATCTAATTTATAGGTTTCCATTATATCGTATATTTCATTTTGTTTTATATATTCTTCAATATTTTCTTCTATTATTAACGCATTTTTATCAATATCAAATTTTTCTGATATTTCATCATCTGTTTTATTTTCTATTAGCGATAATATTTTCATTTTTAATATCTCTAACAAAACAGGAATATCCAAGTAATTACATATATCCACAAATTTAAATAACTTTTCCATAGTAAAATCTTCAGTAATATCTAAAATACTTATTATTGAATAATTTAAGTAATTGTAACTATCCACATTTTTAATTGTTTCATCGTTTAAATTAAATACAATTAAATGCTCCAATAACAATTTAAGTTTTTGTAGTTGTTCTCCAGATATATAATTTAGCGGCATTATCTCGTTTATTTTTTTTTCACCGTTATTTTCGCTATTTTCATCACATTCACAATAAAATAAATTAAAAATCATTTGAGAATATTTTGCTTCTTTATCAGATAACTTAACATGTATATTGTCTTTTGAAATAATTTCAATCATTTTTATTGGTATAAAAAAAATATTTTTTTATATCAATTTAATTATTAACATTTTAACATTTTAACATTTACATAAAATTTGATTGTATACATTATGAAATTTTATAGTATTTGGTGCGTCACTTTTAATTTTAAGTGGGTCTCTATTATAATGTAACTTGTAAAAACAACGAAAACAAACAAATACATCAATTAGCGAATTATGTAAATTATTTGGAACTTGTTTAAACAATTTTTCATGTAGGAAAGATAGTTTTGGCCACTTTTTACACAATTTTATACTTCTTTTCATTGTACAATATTTATTTTTTCTATATTCATCAAACAAATTAAAACCTAAATGTCTAATTGACTCAACTCCTATAACAGCTTGGTCAAATTCAATATTATGAGCAACAATGATATCAGAATTATTTATATCATTTTGAAAATCGAGCAAAATGTCTTTTATGTCTACACCTGATTCTAACATCATTTCATTTGTAATACCATGTACTTTTATCGAATCTTCTGGAATTGTAACATCTTCTGGTAATTTTATAATATTATCTTTAATATCGATGATTTCACCATCTACTATATCTGTTACAATCCAGCTTATTTGTACAATATAAGGCCATAGTTCAGTGTCTTGTAAAGACGCTTTTCTTTGTTTTGGTAATCCAGTAGTTTCAACATCAAATATAACAGATTTCATTATTTTTTGTATTAAAATTTAATACTATTTATTTATATCAATTTAATAAAAGTTTAGTAGAAATTTAGGAAGTGTAATATAGTACTCGTTATCAAATTTAATTATTTCCAGTCTAAACAATATATTTGTATTTTCACAAAATAATTTACAATTATATTTAATATTTTTACTTTCATACATTTCAGTGTAAATATCCATTATATCACCAGGTCTTAATATAAAACCATAACACTCTTCGCTTAAATCTATAATATTTCCAAATTCATTACTTAATAACTCATTTAATTTATTCACTTTATGTCTCGATTTAATAATCATAAACTTAATTGGTTTATCATTATTAGAATATGATTCTTTTAGCTTGTAATTAAACCATAAATCTTGCAAAAATACACCTGAAATACCATCGGTATTTTTTTCTAAGATAAATTGTCTATTGATAACACGCCATTTACTTTCTTGATTTTCATCCAAAAATGCCAATAGATAACGTGGTCTCAACATATTAATAGTTCGTCTATTAAATTTTATTTTTAATATAATTTATATCAATTTAAAAAAGCTTTATTTATTTTTGATTGCCCGCATATTCCAAAACTTTTTCTATGCCAAGGCGATATTCCATAACGTTTAATTCCTTCCATATGTTCACGCGTACCATACCCCTTGTTTTTACTTAAATTATAATATTCATCTAATTTTGGATATTTTTTACACATATCTTTAATGTAATTATCCCTAGAAACCTTTGCTAATATAGAAGCTGAAGCAATCGAAGCATATAAATTATCTCCTTTCACAACACATTTATGTGGGATAATTTTATCATCTTGTGTCCATAATTGAAATTCTGAACCATCTATTAATAAATATTCAGGCTTTACTATTAAATTATTTAAACTACCATGCATACAATCAAATGTTGCGTTATAAATATTATTTGTATCAATATATTTTTCATCTTTATAATGAACTCGCCAATCAATCGCATGTTCTTTAATAAACTCAAAAGCGAACTCTCTATTTTTTTCGCTTAATTTTTTACTATCTTTTATAAATTTTTGGTGAAACGTTTCATCAGGTGGTATAATAACAGCAGCGGTATATACTCTTCCGAATAAAGGTCCTCTACCTGCTTCATCAACACCTGCTTCAAGTAAATTTTTATTACAAAATGTTTTTAACATACACCCCAATAATAAAATATATATAAAATGTTTATATAATTTTTATTAATAAATTAAATCTAAGGGCTACATGAAGACTTGTATTTCAGTAAGCTCTCTCCGCCCATATATCCATGATGATAACAGTAAACACTTACGTCTCCAAAGTCTCCAGATACAGTTACAGCAACATCATCATAAAAGAAATCGTAAGACGCATCATTCGTTGTTCCAGAAACACTCTTATAGAATAGAGATAAGTTTTTCTTCATACCACTATGATTACTACATTGATAATACAAGTCTCCAGCACTTGTACTGTGATTAGTAGGAATTGTTATTGTTATACTACCCGATGAGCCCGATATACCACTATTGCTACTATTGTTATCATTTACAAAAGCACTGCTCATATAAATTTTGAAAGGATGCGACGTTCCAATTCCATCCGCTTCAAATATATATGTTTTACCTCTCATAAATCTAAATGTACTAGTATCATCGCTACCAATATTTATAGTATTATCATCTTCATCTTTAAAATCATAATAATCTCCATTTGATTCAGTTTGGTTACCACCACTAACTTTAATTTTAATTGGACTAGCTGTATTTGCTACGGCAGCATAAGTTATATCCGCATTTCCATTATTTAATATAGCCAATGGGTGACCAATTGGAATATCTTTAAATGTATATGTAGCATTATTCAAGCCATACTTTTTACTTGAATCATAAGTGGAACCTCCATTAAATACATATTTATTTCCACCCGATGATACAACATTAACAGTTGTATTTAATGTCAAACAATCTGTATTTGTGTCAACTGTAAATGGGTCCAATGTTAATTGATTGGATACGTTACCCTCCACATCTGTTACTTTTACCCAAACAGTATTATATGTTCCATCGACCAATGTATCAAATGTGATAGTATTGTTTCCAACAATAGCATTTGTTGTAGATGTAAATGTATTGCTACTTGTAATTGTACCTGCCTCATCTGAAATAAATACAAAGCTTGGTGTATTATCAGTTGTTGGTGTAGTTATTGGTGTAACAGCAGCTATTGTTGGTGCTACGGTATCATTTACAACAAAACTATCCAATGTTAGTTGACTGGATTCATTACCCGCCGCATCTGTTACTTTTACCCAAACTGTATTATATGTTCCATCAGCCAATGTATCAAATGTGATTGTGTTGTCACCCGAAATAGCAGATGTTGTAGATGTAAATGTATGACTACTTGTAATTGTTCCTGCCTCATCTGAAGTAAATACAAAGCTTGGTGTATTATCAGTTGTCGGTGTTGATATTTGTGTTTTAGCCGCTATTGTAGGAGCTGCTGTATCTATTACGAAATCACTCAATGTTAACAGATTAGAAACATTTCCTAATGAATCTGTTACTTCTACAGTAACACCACTATACGTGTTATCAGCTAATGTATCAAATGTGATAGTATTGTTTCCTACAACAGCAGTTGTTGTAGATGTAAATGTTTTGCTACTTGTAATTGTACCAGCTTTAGTGGATGTGAATACAAAGCTTGGTGTATTATTATTACCCGGTGTTGTTATTTGTGTAACTGCGTTTAATGTAGGTACTAATGTATCAACTACGAAATCATCTAATGTTAACTGGTTTGATACATTTCCAACAGCATCGGTTACTTTAACCCATACACCAGAGTATGTTCCATCAAGTAATGTATCAAATGTGATTGTGTTGTCACCTGAAATAGCAGATGTTGTAGTACCTGAGAGTAATGGATGACTAGTTGTAATTGTTCCTGCCTCATCTGAAGTAAATACAAAGCTTGGTGTATTATCAGTACCCGGTGTTGTTATTTGTGTTTTAGCTGTTAATACAGGTGATACAGTTTCAATTGTAAAATCAGACAATGTTAATACATTGGAACCGTTTCCAGCAACATCTGTAATACTTACAGTTACCCCACTGTATGTTCCATCAGATAATGGCGCAAATGTTATCGTATTATCACCAACAATAGCATTTGGTGTAGATGTAATTCCAATGCTACTTGTGATTGTTCCCGCTTCATCTGATGTAAATACAAAGCTTGGTGTATTATTATTAGCAGGTGTTGTTATTTGAGTTTTAGCTACTAAAGTTGGTGGCACGGTATCACTAATTACAAATGAATTTAATACTAATTTATTTGAAACATTTCCAGCTTTATCTGTAACTTGTACAAATACGTCACTATATGTTCCACTGGCTAAATTAGAAAATATTATAGTATTACTACCAATAACAGCATTCTTTGTTGAAGTAAATATATAATTACTTGTAATAATACCAACTTCATTCGAGCTAAAATCAAATGAGGGTGTTACATTAGTAGTTGGTGTTGTTATTTGAACTAATGCTACTATAATTGGGTTAAGTGTGTCTATTTTCTTTCTACATTTACATCTAACACGTCTATTATATGCTGCGCGAATGTGGGGTGGAATAGAACCTATATCACCAACCAATGCTTTCGAACGAGTGGCATCAGCTTTTGATGCGCCCAATGTCCTAGAAAATTTTGTTCCTGCTGTAGCATTCCTTTTACGAATACCACCATTGAAACCATTTTTTACTCTGTTGTGTGTTAAAGCTGGCATTATATATTATTACTTTTATTTTTTTTTTACTTTTATTTTTTTTCATAATATAATTTATATAAATGAAACTAAAAAAATTACATTTATTTATAATATTGCTATTAGTTCTTTTATTTAGTTCTTTTGGTATAAAAGTTTTAGAAGGTATGAGTATTATAGAAGGTAATTCCAATATTTCAAATAGTTCCCAAGCTTTAGCAAATAATAAACATAGAAAAACTGGAGAGGCTTTGACTTCAGCAGATAGCGGTTCAGCTTATAATCCATTTGGAAACAGTCAAAAAGCCATTTCTAATAAAGACTTTAAAAAAGCAAGAAAAATTGGTCCTAATGTAAGAGTCGAATTTAAAAAATTAGGTTCTGAAAAAAAACAAATGGGTTATGGTTCTGCTGATGGTATTTCACGTGATCAAATACCACCCGGTGAAGAACATTTATACGTTCTTAAATCTGAAATTGTTCCACCTGTTTGTCCTAAATGTCCCGATGTAAAATCATCGAGCAGTGAGAAAGGTGGTGGAAATTGTTGTAAAAAACAAAAATGCCCACCATGTCCAAGACCACAAAGATGTCCTGAGCCTGCTTTCACATGTAAAAAGGTACCCAATTATAAAGCTTCGTCGGTAGATAATGTTTTGCCTAGCCCGATGTTTGAGAAAAATGGACCAGATGCTGCCCCTTCTGGTGCTGGTGCCGGTACTGGACAGCCTATGGCACGCTTAAGCTCTTTTGCTAAATTTTCATAAATAAAAATAATTAATTAATACTATTTTTATTTAATTTTTATACATTTAATTTTTTTTTTATACA
>Ga0228631_1001350_pt1 | contig 12232 bp, 18 predicted proteins | sample 39DmetaG_FD_183049 | JGI IMG/M metagenome (GOLD analysis project Ga0228631, IMG submission 183049) | Seawater microbial communities from Monterey Bay, California, United States - 39D | ecosystem: Environmental > Aquatic > Marine > Coastal | place: USA: California | collected 2016-09-28
AAAAGATTAGGATGGCCTGTTGTCAGAAAAATGATCCATGAAGTTGTTAAAGTCATGGGCGGAATGTATGTCATGGGTGAAGATATTAAGGCAGCAATGAAAAAGAAAAAATCTAATTTTCTATATTCGTTTGATATGCTAGGAGAAGCCGCAACGAATTGGGAAGATGCTAATATATATTACGATAGATACATAGATGCTGCAACTAAGTTCGGTGATAGTATATCAGTTAAGTTGAGTGCGATACATCCTAAATATGATTTACGTAATCACCGTGATGTATTACATGATATAGTTCCTAAACTTGCAAGCCTCGCACGTCTATGCGAAGATAATGATACCACGATGTTTATTGACGCAGAAGAATGTGCAAGACTAGATTTAAGTATAATGATACTTGAAGAATTACTTCAAAATTACAAATTTAAAAAGAAAACAATAGGATTTGCAGTTCAAGCATATCAAAAAAGAGCCTTCTGGGTTATAGATACACTTGAGAATATTGCGAGTGAAGCGTCAACTGAAATAGTTGTACGCTTAGTTAAAGGTGCGTATTGGGACACCGAAATAAAAATAGCACAACAAGAAGGGTTACATTATCCGGTGTTTACACGCAAAGAGTATACAGATGTATCGTATCTTGCGTGTGCTAGAAAATTAATGTTATCCCAATGTATAAGACCAGCTTATGCCACACACAATCCATTCACGGTGGCTGCCATATTCTTTTATAACGAGACTTTAGGAGGTGAATACGAGTTTCAAAAATTATATGGTATGGGTGATGGATTATTCAATGAAGTGATTAATAGAAATAATAAAGAACCTGAAATGGTTCGTGTGTATGCACCTGTCGGCGAACATAAAAATTTACTGTCATACCTAGTACGTAGACTATTAGAAAACGGTGCTAATACTAGCTTTGTTTATAATATGAAAGTTACAGATCCGTTTACTGAAATTAAAGAAGTAAAAGATAGCTTACCAAGTTATCAAGATATATATCCAGGTAGAAAAAATTCTTCTGGTTATGATTTAACCGATCCAGGAGAAGTAGAAATTTTAATGGGAGGACGTGAATATGAATTCGTTGATCCAGAAATTCTACCAGTAGACGATGCAATCACTATATTGAAATCAGGATCAGAAGATTGGAAAAATACTCCATTTTCAGAACGTAAAAAGATAGTATTAGATTATGCTGATTCATTAGAAGAGAATATGATAGCGGCAGTTTATAGTATTACAAACTCTGCTTTTAAAACATTGCCCAACTCAATAGCTGAAGTAAGAGAAGCAATTGACTTTATACGTTACTATGCAGAACAAGCTGAAAAACTATATCAAAATAATGAGTGTGTAAGTTATACTGGTGAAGAAAATATAACAACATATGAAGCACGTGGAACTTGGATGGTTATTGCACCGTGGAATTTCCCAATTGCAATATTTGTAGGACCTATAGTTGCTGCATTATTAGCAGGTAATACGGTTCTTGCTAAAGCTGCACCACAGACACTAGATATTGCACGTAAAACAGTTGCATGTATGTATTCATCTGGTGTACCGTTTAGTGCATTGCAGTTGTGTCATACAGATGTAGAAGAAGCTAGTAAAGCAGTTGCAGACAATCGTATTAACGGTATTACATTCACTGGTTCACATGCTAGTGCAAAAAGAATTCAAAGAATAATAGCAGAACGTGACGGACCAATCATTCCGTTTATTGCTGAAACAGGCGGTATTAATGCTATGATAGCTGATAGCACAGCGTTACCAGAACAACTTATACATGATGCTACTGTCGGAGCTTTTGATAGTGCTGGACAGCGTTGTAGTGCTACACGTTTCTTATTTTTACAACGTGATAACTCAAAAGAACTATTGAAAATGCTTAAAGAAAGTATTAAAGTATTAAAGATGGGCTTTGCAAATGACTTAGCAACTGATGTATCACGTGTTATCGATGGAGCTGCCTACGCAAGTATACAAGAACGTATCGCAGTACTAGAAGAAAATGAAACATTAATTGCTACTAAGTCTCGTAACGGTGCAGAACTTCCTAAATTAACAGTGGCGCCAAGTGCATATCTGATATCAGACTATAAAAAGTATTTTGATAAAGAAATCTTCGGACCAGTTCTGCATGTGTATGTTTATGATAAAAATGAACTTGACGATATTATTGAATTTATTAATTCAACACAATATGGATTAACTCTTGGTATTCATTCACGTATTGCTAGATTCCATGAACATGTTGCATCACAACTTAATGTCGGCAATATCTATGTCAATAGAGATCAAGTCGGTGCAGTAGTTGAAACGCAACCATTTGGTGGTATCGGATTAAGCGGTACAGGACCTAAAGCAGGTGGACCTGAGTATATTAAATCATACGTGTGGGAGAAACACGTGAGTATTAATACTACTGCAATCGGTGGAAATACCGTACTCTTATCAAAATAACACTTGCACTTTACCTAAAAATATAGTATAGTAGTATTATTAAATACAAAAATAGAGGTACCTATGACAAACGTATTCGAAGACGTAAACAAATTCGGCACTGCATGTGACCAACCTGCAAGCGAAGCAAACTATAAAATGTATCTTGATCTAATCCGTGAAGAAACAGATGAACTAGAAGAAGCTATCCAAGACAACGACAAAGTAGAACAACTAGACGCACTAGTTGATATTCTAGTTGTAACTGTAGGCGCTATTCGTGCCGCAGGATGGGATGGCGAAGCAGCATGGCGTGAAGTAATGAACACTAACTTTGCTAAGATTGACGCAGAAACAGGTAAAGTACGCAAGCGTGAAGACGGTAAAGTACTAAAGCCAGAAGGCTGGAAAGCTCCTGAACTAGCACAGTTCATCAATGATTAATGATATCAAGCAATGGGTAGAAGATTTTGTATCAGTTCATAATACTGAACTTGGTACAGTTCCTTGCCCGTTTGCTAAACAAGCAATGCTCAACGATACGATTGCGTATAAAGAGTTCAAAGATGAAGGCACCAGTACTCTACGATTTCAGTTCTATGAGCTTGTTAATGATGGATGGGATGACGATAACGAAGTATTAGTCTTATATGCTAATACATATGAGATGTCCGTAGAAGAGCTACAAGCAACCGTAACACAGTTTAACAATACGTGTTCATATCTAAACAAAGACTTAGTAGCACTAGAGGATCATCCTAGCGACCCTGAAGAAGTGAACGGTGTGACTATGAACTTTGGTAAGTGTATACTTGTATTAGTTCAGCGTTTAAGTAAATTAAACAAAGCAAGTGCTATGCTAAAGAAACAAGGTTATTATGATAACTGGTCACAAGAAAATTATGACGATGTTGTAAGCTGGCGCATATAAATATAGGTATGTTAGAATTCACAAGAATAGATTTATCAAAAACAAATTATCCACAAACAACAATTAATTGGAAGTGGCTAAGAAGAAATGATATTGATATCGATAAATTGAATGAAATATATATTAAGTATTGTAGATACAAAGAATTTAAAAGTGTACAGCCGATATTTGATAGTGAATATAAGTCAGAAGACGCAGATGTTATAGGATATTATGACAATGACAACTTAGTTGCATTCAGTCTCATACATATATTTAATGAACGTAACGTAGAAGCATTACAATTCGCATGGGACTATGAAAATCCTAATCTTAGATTGGGTATTGAATCTTTAAAACATGAATGTTATCTTTATAAAAAACTTGGATTTGAATATATCTATTTGGGTGCATCTGACGAATACAAAAAAACAATAGACGGCTTTGAAATTCTGGGACCATTATAAAGAAACTAAATACTATTAGAGATAATAATAAGGAATATATAATGTTTCAAGACTACACAAATCTCTCCGAAGAAGAACTAGATGAGAAAATGGAGGATGTGATGAAAAGACTTAACTCAGCACATGCCATGGGATTAGATGCGGTTGTCGAACAGTTGCAATTTATCTTAGAGAATATGCAAATGGAACTTGCAGATAGATTAGATAAAATGCGATTTGATATGATAACTGAACGAACCCCAGAATCTTTAGTTATAGGAGAAGACGATGGAAGCGATGCACCATCCGATAGTGATTAAAAAAGTTCATCACTCACTTACATGTGATGCTACAGAAGTTGAAATGACAAAGTTTGTAGAATATATTAACCGAACCTGGTATAAAGAATTCCACACACTATTTCAATTTGAAAATGTAAGATGGGATAATGGCCACGATGTATTACGCTTTGATACGACTTCGGGTAAAGTAAATATTGTGAAATATATACAAAAATTGAGCGAAACATTTCCAACAATGTTTTTCATGTACGATTTTTATACAGCAGAAACAGAAACAAACTACGAAGAAGGTGTATTTTGGCTGTATGAAGGAAACTTAAACACTTCGAAAGAAGAATTATTCAAAGAGGAATAAATGGACGCATATAATGTAAATAGCTTTACAACATTCACAACACAATTCAACGCCACCTTAATTCAATCAGATACAATGCTGTTGAGTGATACATTTGAAGTATCAATTGATTTTATTTGGTCCTCTACTGATCTAGCGAAAGGAAATGCGGCATATTTGAAAATTAAGTTCTTCCTAGAAGAGATATTGCATCAGAGTGTGTTCACACACAAAGCGGCGCCTATGACACTACACAATTTAGACAATCATATGATTGTATTCCCGTATATTCCGTCAAGTGATATTGTTGCAATGACCTTACATGCTAAATTGAATGCAATCGCTGACGGCTATCTTGAAATTGTTGCAATTAAGATCGGCAGTAAGTTTGATACTGTTAATATGAGTTACACATATGCTGATGAAGAATATCCAGCATTACCTAGTCTATTAGATTGGGTAGGAACAAACAAATATTACTATAATGAACCATGGTGGCATCGTAATTCGCCAGAAACATGTGATTATGAAGTAAATGAAGAAACAGACTTGACAAACCCACCAAAATATGATAATGTATTAGATGAAATAGATTCTGTAATACTAGGTGAATTAAAACTGAAAGAAGATGGTGGTGAAGTAATTGATATCAATGGGTGGAAACCAGAAATCGTCTAAGATCGATTCATTAAAGGATCAGTATGGTCGTGTCGTATACAATAGACATGAACTATATGATATGATCTATGATGGTATTGATGTTAGTGATATCAAAACAGTTGATTGGAATGAAGACTTTGATAAGTTTAATTCTGCAATTGTGTCTAATCACCTCAATGAAAAATTGTACTCTGCCATAGATAAACTTAGTATGTCAATAGAAGAATTCGATGAAGTAAATCAAACTAAATGGTTTATGCCTGATGAATACAAAGATATTGACTTACACAAGTATTGTTTAGATAGATGTCCCGATGAAACAGAAGAATGCGCAAGAGTATGCAATGAACTGTATGAATTTGAAAAGCGTGGGTTGAATGATCTATTACGTTATATTATATATCTAGTTGATTATATGCGTAAATATGATATTATTTGGGGTGTAGGTCGTGGAAGTAGCGTTGCAAGCTATGTTTTATACATCATTGGAATACATAGGATAAATAGTATACAATATGATTTAGATTATAAGGAATTTTTACGTGACTGATAGTATACTAAAATTCCCTAATAGCAAGCGGTGTTTAACACGTGATGAAGAGCGTGTACTTAGACAGTGTGTTAATCTAATTGAATTATCATTTGCGGATACTAATCCATTCGTAAAGAAAGAACAACGATTGATGCAAACAGAGAATATTGTACGTGAATGCATTAGAAAAATATTCGAATTAAATGAGGACTAGACATGAAAAATTATAAGAGTATGCGAGGCGCAAACATCGATGTTGCTAAGTTAATGCTACAACAAGAAAAAAATATTAGTGTCGGTAACACTAGATCAAATGCACGTGGCGATCAGCTAGGTCGAGGCGGACGTGTTGTAAAGGGTGCTGACGAAATTGCACGTGAACATTATAATAAAAATAATCCACGTGCTGTTAAGCAAACTTCTATTAAACTAGATGATGCTGATGTTAAGCGACAAATTGAAGAAGCAAAAAATAATCCAGATCCAATTACGGATGACTGGAAAGAACCTGAACCAGAAGAAGTTCAAGTTAAAGAAGAAAAAGAAGAAAAAACAGAACCCAAAGATGAATGGGTAGAAGATGAAGATGGCAATTTTGTCAAAGCATCTGAAGTCAAAAAGACTTCAAAGAAAACATCTAAAAAGAATTAAGAGGTAACAATGCAAACTATTAAACCAATCCATGATAAAGTTATTATAACTGATCTGCAACACGGAGAACAGAAAACTAAATCTGGACTTATCATCTTAGATGATAGCACTACAGCCGCAGGTGACCGAGGTATTAAACCTCGTTGGGCACTCGTACATGCGGTAGGACCTAAACAGAAAGATGTTAAGAAGGGTGATTGGATTTTATTAGAACACGGACGTTGGTCACAAGGACAAAAATTGTCAAGTGATACAGATGGAGAAACACCGTTGCATTTCTGGTTAGCAGACCATGAGTGTATTTTAGCAGTTGCCGATGAAAAACCAGAAGGGTAAAAGGGAAATATAAAATGGCATATACTTATACAGTAGCAGTTTCTATTCCAGAAGCAGTAGAGACAGACGTAGAATATATCGAATGGATGCAAGAACAAATGGAAAGTAACGATTTTCATGCTATCTCAGTATGGTTATCAGTTGACCAATTTAGTACTGTAACTACTTATGATAGAGAACTCAGCGAAAACGAATTAATTGCGACACGTACTTTCAGTAATGAAGCAGATGCTACACAGAACATGGCAGAATTAAAAGAGTTGTTTAAATGTGATACTGTTGTTCCGGTATATTCTGATATCACTGAGGTATAACGTAACATCACATGCTGGATATATTCTATCTAACGTACCACGATGATTTCTCTCAAGAGAATTTAGACCAAATCAAAAAACTTGCAGGTGAGAATCAGCGAGTTATTAATGTTGCCGATATTGATGGTATATACAACGGACACAAAACATGTGCGCTGCAAAGTGAGACAAAGCATTTCTTTGTAGTCGATGGTGATGCATGGGTACTTGATGATTTCGACTTCAGCTATGTTCCAAGTGAAATAGATGAAGTCTATCCTAAGACATGTTCAGCACAATGCACACATGTATGGCGTGCAATAAACCCTGCTACTGGTCAAGTATATGGCTATGGTGGGGTTAAGTTATTTGCACGTGATGCGTTCATGGATAAAGCATATATTGATGTAGAGTTTCCTGGAGTTGATGTAACTACTGAAGTTGCTAGACGTGGTTACTCATATCTTGCTGTTGATGAAATATCAAACGAAACACGATTTGCTACAACTCCCTTCAATGCTTGGAAGAGTGCATTTAGAGAAACAGTAAAACTTGCTAGTGGTGTTGCAACACAAGACAGACGTTTACGTTTGAACGAATGGCGAAATCCAATTAAAGGCGTTTCATATAGTAATGAAATTACACTTGGCGCTACTATGGGTGAAAATTACGGTACTGCTTTTATGGGGCAAGGTGATAAACTATTCAGAATTAATAACTGGCAATGGTTAACAACTTGGTTTAAACAAAGACGTAACTGGAAACCATATGATGTAGGTGAAACTGATGTAAACTATCAAGATGGTAGATATATGCTCAGTGGCATTCAAAGATATATTGAATGGATGGATCATCCATTAGCAGATGATATCGAACTGTGTAGACGTGCAATCATGACTCCAAGTGATGAACTTGTCAGAATGGCAGCAGATATGTTACTATGGAGCAAGCAAGATTCCAATTCATTTAAAATGTTCTTACAGTATTTGTATAGCGGACAACGTAATAAATTTAATCCAGAACGTGCATTACACTTTATGTATGAAATGTTCAGCACAGATGATGATAATTTCTTTGGAATGATTATGGGTGCAGTAGTAGATAATAAGGAAGTAAATTATATTGATGCATTATCTAATTATCAAGTTGAAAGTAAGACTTGGTTAATAGATGAATTATCAAAGTTAGATAAACATGAGAATGCATTGTTCATCGGTGGCTGGCTTGGTATTAGTTCAATGTGGTTGGGAAGAACTGGCGTAGCCAATCAGATAACTAACTTAGATTTAGATGCAGATGCTATTAAATTTAGTGATAAATTAAATTCTGCAAATTTTAATTATAAAGAAGGCATTGTTTCTGATGTTGACAATCACTCTTTAAAAGAGTATAATATGATTATAAACACAAGTGCAGAACATATGACAGATGATTGGTTTGAACGTGTACCGAAAGGTTGCACAGTAGCTATTCAAACTAATGACTTTCATGAAATTACAGAACACATTAACACAGTCAATGACTTAGAAAGCCTACAGAAAAAATATAAAATGAGCGAAGTGTATTATATAGGTGTGCGTGATTGTGATAGATATAATAGGTTTATGATAATAGGTAAAAAATGAGCAATGCAGTATACATTATCGCTTATCACGGTAATGATCCAGAGACAAGACAACGGCGTAGTGATAATCATAACAAACAAATAGAATGGTGGTTAGACTATGATAAAGAAATTGAAATTCGTATCTTGGCTCAAGACTTTAGTGAAAATGAGTATTGGGATAATGATCGGGTTACATATGTTGACCGTCTTGATAATCCTACTCCGCCTGCTAGTGCCAGAAATATTCTACTCAATCATTTCTATGATACAGATGAAGAGTGGGCTGTATTTGCAGATTCGGATGCTATTCTCAACTTACATCCAAACTTTGTTCATACCCATATCAATATTTGCGATATTCTACGTACATTCCCTGACAACTTCAAAGACGTGGATCTTTTCTGGCCTCACTGGGACGGTCGTCCGGGCGATGGGGCTTTCTACGATAAGTTTAATAACGTTGATCCTACTTATAAATCTATTGATTGGAATACTGAACTATGCTTTGACCGCAAGTTTGGTAGCATGAAAGGAACAATGTTCTTTCTAAAGAATAATGACAAGCGTATTATGATGGATGAGTCCTTTAATGGTACTGGTCAAATCATTCCAGGTGAGGATGATGAATTTGCGATTGCAATGGCTCTTGCAAACTATAAGACATATATCTTACGTAATATAATGTTAAAAGAATTCACAGCAGGTTCAACACATGCTGGCGAACAATCGACTCGAAAAGCTGAAATGCTTAAAGGAGATGATATAATTAAACAGAAGCATAGTTTACCAGATGAACGTGCTAAATGGTATAAAACTGTCAAGCGTAATGGCTTTGGTATGAAAAAACAGGAAACTGTACCTATTAATAAGAATAAAGAAGTAAACAACATTTTTGATTGGGGATAAAATGAGTGAAGAAGACAATGATCGTAAGTTAGTATTGCTTACAGACTTTATTGAACAACGTACACGTAAAGATAATGAAATTAAATATTATGAAGAACAACTAAAGGACATTGAACGGCGCTTATTTTTTCTACGCAAAGAACATGATTTAACCACAACGATAATCGATATTATTACTAGAGAGAAAATATACGATGTCAAAGAAGAGTTAGAGAAAAAGATGATGGATGAAAATAATCCATTATTAATTAAACCAAAAAATACGGATATTGATAACGATAAGACTTGACATTCATAACGAATCACTATATAAAGAATGTATAGTCAATGAAGAGGTAAAGCGATGTCAACTGATTTAAGAAACGTCCCAAATTTAGATGGTGCAAATGAATTAACTCAAACACGTTTTTGGGGTGGTGCAGATCGTAAGCAATGTGTACAAGTTACACAGCGCAAACCCAACTATGATACCGATAATGGTGGAGCAATGTTCCACTACTTGCAATTGACACGTGAACAAGCTAAAGAATTAGCTGTAGAGTTGACGTTGTTCGCAGAAGGTCGTGAAGTGGAAGAAGTATAATGTTTGTATATGATATCACAGGCGGTACTAAAAAAGAGCGGTCAATAATCGAAGAAGCATTATTTTTCGCTAAAGAGTATCTTATTCCTCGTATCCGTAACTTAGATGTAGAAATTTCCCTTGTGAAAAATATGGACGTTGATGCTGATGTTGTCGGTGATGAACGTGAATTTGTAATGCGTATTCGCAAAGGACAAGACCGTGATGATTTGCTAACAGCAGTATTCCATGAAATGGTACATGTAAAGCAATATGTGCGTAATGAGCATCCTGTGTTTGATGTAGGTTGTGAAGTAGACTATTTAGAGCGTCCTTGGGAGATCGAAGCATTCGATTTACAAGAAAAAATGCTTGACACTTACAATACACTGTGATATATTTAATAGTAAGATAACTTAGGAGAGAATCATGCAAGACATTTTAAGCGATATTGAAACACTAGAAAGTGCAATCATTGCATTTACCGAAGGCGCAAGCGATGAAAAGTTTGCCGCAATGTGTAGTCTTGAACAAATGTTGATTAAAAAGAAAGATATCGTATCTGACTTTGAATCTACATACGCTCCTTACGAGGAGTGATTATGGAACTAGATCACGAAACGGATATCGATGTACGTAAATTTGAACAGCGTATGAAGGAAGAAATAAATAGGTGGCTCATTCAGCGTGATAAGTCAGAACGCACTTATAATGAATTAGTCTCTAAATTTTGGAATAAAGGAAAAAATAAGAACTAGTTTCCTTAGCTCAGTTGGATAGAGCAAGTGCCTTCTAAGCACTAGGTCGTAGGTTCGAATCCTACAGGGAACGCCAGAACGTGTCAGGTAGCACTGACTAGTATGGGTCAGCAAATCCCATATGACGAGAAGTGATGTCGCAGTCACAACAAAAGGCTCGATGCAAGTATGCCGGCAAGTGTTTGTCGTTAGCGAGGATAGGCGGAGCGAAAGCGTTGAGAACCTCCCTTGCATACACAAGAATTAGATGCTCGTATGGTGGAATAGGTAGACACGCCAGACTTAAAATCTGTTGCCCTTAGAGGCGTCCCGGTTCAAGTCCGGGTACGAGTACCATGAATTGTGTGCGAGAGTAGCTTAGTGGTAGAGCAAGACGCTCATAACGTCCAGGTCGTAGGTTCGATCCCTACCTCTCGCACCAAGAATTAAATTTGACATATCTTTGGATATATGTTAAAATAACTATAATATAATTATTCAAAGGAGAAAATAACAATGAATATTATTTTAATGCTGTTACTTGTAGCAGTAGTAGGTTACGTAGCCTACCGATCTAAGGGTGAAGATTACTTTCTAACAACTTCAGAAAGCAATATGAACCTTGGTCTTTCTTATGGAGCAACGTTAATTTCAACGTCTGCTATCATCGGATTCGGAGGTCTTGCGGGTTGGATTGGATTTGCAATTCCACTAACAATGGTAATTCCTTTTGTTGGTTTGATTTATTTTGCGACTGTATATATCGGTCCCAAAGTACATAGAGCAAACAAAGAAATTAAAGCAAAAACATATATTGAAATGATCGGTAAGCATTACAACTCGCCAATGATTTCAAAACTACTTGCTATTATTACAGTAGGACTAATTCCATTTTATTGCGTTGCAGTATTAATCGGTGTGGGTAAATTCATCACAGCATTCACGGGTATTGATTTTGCTCTTGCTGTAGTAGGATTTAGTGTAGTAGTGTTTGCTACTATTGCTTATGGTGGTATGAATGCAGTTCTGAAAAATGACATGGTACAAGGTATTATTGTTATAGTAGGATCTCTTATCGTACTTGCTATTACTGTATTCAGTCACATGCAAGCTCCTGGTTTCTGGGAACATCTAGCAAGTGCTTGGACAGCAGTGCCAGAAGGTAATGCATTACACAAACTAGGATTTACTAGTTTCACAACATGGCCTGAGTTCTGGTCACGTGGTTGGCTAATGATTATTACGCTACTAGTGTTTACTATTCCTGTAGGTCTAATTACACTACCGCAATTACAAACACGTTGGATGCTTGCAAAAGACGAAGACAGTTTCAAAACAATTGCACGTTGGGGTATCATTATTCCAGGACTAGCAATCGTAACATTCATGTTGGCGGCTATTTCAGCTAACTCATATACATTCTCTACAGAAGGTGTAACAGTTGCACAAGCGGCTGGCGGTACAGCAGGTATTGTCCCTTATTGGATCAAAACAGGTTTCCCAGCATGG
>Ga0228631_1001362_pt1 | contig 12142 bp, 10 predicted proteins | sample 39DmetaG_FD_183049 | JGI IMG/M metagenome (GOLD analysis project Ga0228631, IMG submission 183049) | Seawater microbial communities from Monterey Bay, California, United States - 39D | ecosystem: Environmental > Aquatic > Marine > Coastal | place: USA: California | collected 2016-09-28
TGATTTTAGATTGGGTCCAAGAAGTAGGCCCATATTTACGTCAATCACTTGCCGCACTTAAAGGTGTTTTGGATCCAACAGCAATCTTTTTTGGTGGTGAAGCTCCAAGCGGACTTAGACGAGCATTGATAAATGAAGCCAATGCTCATGATCGTATCGTCCACGGTCCAGAACCAATGTATATAGAAAGTGGGATACAGGGAGATGCGGCCCATTTGGGTGCTGCCTTTCTGCCTTTACACCAATTGATCTTTAGAAATTAATCTACCCAACACTAAGCTGTTCTCAGGGTGTTCTCAGACATGCTAGATAAGGCATGGACGCGTTTCACTTTTAATATCTGGCCCCTCCAAAACCCACCATCGCCAAATGAGCTTCTAAGTAAAGGCTATAGAATTGCTGATAATTAAGGCCTCAGCCCATGCATCACACAAAACGCATGCTTGTATCTCACTGAAACAACGCAGTTATTCACGCAATTATGGGCTAGTTTGCAATCTGGGGAAGCAGATGGCGGTGTATATAGACAAAAGAGATAAGGTATTGGTCACACTTAGAACATTCAGAAGATGTCATTAGGCAGCACCAAATTGGACGTCAATTTTGTCTTACAATATAAAAACTTGAGATTACTACTTCAATTCATCCGGCAATAATGCTTTTGGAACATTTTGGTAGCTTATTGGACGAAGCCAGCGAACAATTGCCAATGTTCCAACTGAAGTTGTATGCACATCAGTACTTGCTGGATATGGACCACCGTGCATCATTGATGAACAAACCTCGACACCAGTTGGAAAGCCATTGCATAAAACACGTCCAGCCTTTTCTTCCAATATAGGCAACAAATTCCATGCTAAATCGTGATCTGAATCATCTAAATGCAATGTTGCAGTTAACTGACCTTCTAAACATTCTGCAACTGATTGCATTTCATTTATATCATTACAAATAACTAAGATCCCTGCCGCACCAAAAACTTCATGTTGCAATGTCAAATTTTCCATCCATTGCTTAGCAGACACTTTAAATAATGCAGGCAAGGATGACCGTCTTGATGTAGCTGTCCCACAATTACTTATGTTTTCCATCAAATCTGCAAATAATTGTACTCCATCTTCAAATGCTTTATGAATTTCATCTGTTAACATTTTCTGTTCTTCAACATTTTTTAAAGCAGCAACACATGAGGCCTCCATACGCTCTGCCGCGGTTCCTTTAATAATTACAGTTACTCCCGGGTTAGTACAAAACTGCCCTGCTCCCATAGTTAAAGATCCGGCCCATCCCTCACCCAAAGCTTCAGCACGGTTTTCAGCGGCAGATGGTAAAATAAACATTGGGTTTATGGATCCAAGCTCGCCATAAAATGGAATTGGTGTTGGCCGCTGGTGACAAAGGTCATATAATGCTCTCCCTCCTCCCAAAGATCCAGTAAATCCAACTGCAGAAATTTCAGTATGTTTTACTAAAGCAGCACCTACTTCACGCCCTGAACCTTGAACCATTTGAAACGTTGCTCTAGGCATTTTGCATATTTCAATTGCTGATATAATTGCTTGCGCTACTAATTCAGCAGTTCCGGCATGTGCACTATGACCTTTAACTATCACAGGACAACCAGCAGCCAATGCAGAAGCTGTGTCACCTCCTGCAGTAGAAAATGCCAATGGGAAGTTAGATGCACCAAAAACCACAACTGGTCCGATCGCCTTATGCGTTAGACGTAAATCTGGACGTGGGATAGGTGCACGATTTGGCAGAGCTTCATCTTTTCGAATGTCTAAGTATGTCACGTCTTCTATTAAATCAGCAAACATTTTCAGCTGACCCGTTGTTCGGCCACGTTCACCTTCTAATCGCCCTTTAGGTAAGCCTGTTTCTTTACTCCCAATCTCAGTAATCTCTTCACCAAGCTTGTCCATTTCGTCCGCAATTGTGCGTAGAAAATTTGATCGTTCAAAACGTGATTTATTTGAATAGGATCTAAATGCATTCCGCGCAGCAATAGCAGCTTGATCCACATCAGTCGCAGACGCTTGTGCAAATTCAAAACCATTCAAATCATCAGAGCCTAAATTATTGCTTGAGCCAACCCAAGCGCCATCAATTAAATTTTTTCCGTATAGCATTTATTTTCCCCAGTTAAGAACTAATGGATCCAATGGTGTGATCAGTTCAATAAGCATTTCATGAATTGGTTGTGGTAAAGGTGGTATTGGATGTCTGCAGAAGGCTGATTTAATAACCCCTCCAGCAACCATTGCCACTTTGGCAGAACGCCAACCACATTGCCGGTTTTCATGATTTATAGCTGGTAATATTCTACTATAAGCAGAAAAAGCACCTGCCCTGTCACCAGAATGGAACAAGTCTATCACCGGCTTAATCTGGTCAGGGATCATTGCACTAGTCATTGATCCACTGGCGCCAGCATCAAGGTCTGCTAAAAGTGTAATTGCTTCTTCACCATCAAATGGACCTTCAATGGTATCACCACCAGCCGCAATCAAAGCTCGCAATTTATCAGCTGCACGGGGGCATTCAATCTTAAACAATTTCAACATCTCGATTTCCTTGGCCATTTTAACTAGCAATGGCACGGGTAAATCTACACCCGATAATGGCGCATCTTGTACCATAATTGGAATGCCAACTTTGCCCACTGCAGCAAATTGTTCATAAGTATCTTGTGCAGAGCCTTTGAGCAAAGCCCCATGATAAGGTGGCATCATCATTACAATGTCTGCACCTAAATCCTTTGCCATTTGGGCGCGTTCAACTGCAATTTGTGTAGCATAATGACTAATTGTAACAATCACTGGTTTGCGTCCTGCTACATGCTCCAAGCACAGCCGCATCAGCTTTTCACGTTCGTAATCCGAAATCAAGAATTGTTCTGAAAAGTTGGCTAAAATACAAATTCCATCAACACCACAGTCAATTGTAAAATCTAAAACTCGCAGCATTCCTTCATAATCTACTGATCCATCATTTAAAAATGGTGTAGGGACAACTGGCCAAATTCCTTTGAATTGTTTATTCATTTTATTCCTCAATATCAAAATTATTTAGATGCTCTTCAGATATTGTAATGCCCAATCCAGGCTTATTGTCGTCTAACTGCAAAAAACCATCAACTGCTGCTGGATCACCATCAAAAATATAATAAAACAGCTCGTTGCCAACCTCTACATCATGCACTGGAAAATATTCAGCAATTGGGCAATTCACATTTGCCATAGTCAAATGGTAATTGTGCATTTGTCCAGCATGAGGGATTACAGGTATCTGATAAGCTTCTGCGATGGCATTAATTTTTTGTGCCGCTGTAATTCCTCCAACGCGGTTTGTATCATATTGCAGGACACTTACAGCTTTTTTCTCCATTAATTGTTGGCACCCCATAACAGAAAATTCATGTTCTCCACCAGATATAGGTATAGATCCCATTGCGTTTAGTTCAGCATAACCGTTTATATCATCTGCAATAACCGGCTCTTCCAACCAACGTGGTTCGTATCTTTCTAATTTAGGCAACATGCGTTTGGCATAATCTAAATTCCACCCCATGTAGCATTCCAACATTAAATCTACATCATAGCCCAATACTTCACGCATTGCTTCTACGCGTTTTAAGTTTTCACGCATACCTTTCATGCCATCTTTTGGTCCATATCCAAAACGAGTTTTGAAACCTTGATAACCATTATTTTTGGCCTTTTCAGCTTCTGTCTGCATTTGCTCAATCGGACCTGCATATAATTTTGAATAATACACAGGGATTTTTTCCTTAGTACGCCCACCAAGCAACTTAAAAACAGGTTTATTCGTCAGCTTACCCATCAAATCCCAGATAGCTAAATCAATCGCAGACATCGCAGTCATGCCAATTCCTTTACGGCCCCAGGCATGGCTTCGGCGGTACATTTTGTCCCAAATATATGCATAATCAAATGGGTCCTCACCAATCACCATCGGTGTATACCAATCATCTATTGCTTTTTTGACCACTGTTGGAGCAAGGGCCGCATTGCCAATTCCGATAGTTCCATCATCTGTTTCAACTTCACATGTTAACCATTGATGAAATCTAAACGATGCCATTGCATCACCCTTATCCCATAACGCATCTCCTGCATTTGTACAGAAGTTTCCAGCAGGCGGGACTGTTGGACCCTTCCAATTCCATACACGGGTTCGGATTGACTTAATTTTTGTCATAAAAATCTCCTTTAAAATGCATTTGATTTCGCATGATTAGTATTTGCCATACGCACCAACAGATCAAATGCCTGTTTTGTTGCTCCAACGTTTGCTTTATTTTTGCCTGCTATATCAAAAGCAGTTCCATGTGCGGGTGTAGCAATAGGGATTGGCAGACCACCAGCAACTGTGACACCCCGCTCAAAACCCATAAGTTTAATAGCAATTTGGCCCTGATCATGGTACATTGTAACAACTGCATCAACCTCGCCACGTTGCGCCTTTAAAAATACTGTGTCAGATGGCCATGGTCCTGAAACATTCATTTGCAATTCTTGAAAAGACTTAATTGCAGGTTCAAGAATATCAATTTCTTCATGTCCAAATTTACCATTATCTCCAGCATGAGGATTTAGCGCCGCAACCGCAATCCGCGGCCGCGTATTACCTGCACGCAGCAGTGTATCATTAGCCAAATTAACAGCTCGTTTTACAGCATCTTGGTTAATGTTTTTCGCCACGTCTTTAATACCAATATGGCTAGTAACACGAGTAGTCATTAATTCATCCAGGACATTGATTTCTGAGTGATATCCTTTGAACCCAAGATATCGGGCCATATATTTATGTTCATCTTCAGCATTCAATCCCGCAATAGTCATAGAGGATTTATTAAATGGCGCAAATAACACCCCATCAACCAATCCCAACTGTGCAAGGTCAAGCGCTTTGTCCAAACAACGTAATGAAGTTTTCCCACCTTCAGCAGTGACTTCTGAGATCTTTACATCATTTGAAAAAATCGTATCCATTTCCAAATGTGATAGTCCCTCTTGAGACACAATATCCACTTCTGTTAAAGTTTTTAAAGGAACTTCTAATCCTGCTTGTTGCCCCCCACGCTCAAAAAGATGACTATCACCAATAAGTAAAATATTAGCGGCATTTAGAACGCCATCCACTTCTAATAATTTAGCAATTAGTTCAGGTCCAATACCAGCAGGGTCTCCAGGAACTATAGCAATGCGAGGTAGTCTCATTATTTTTATTTCCAGTAATTTAAGTTTGAAGGTTTTTTATTCATTTTATAAAGCCTTAATACTAGCAATATTAGTATATGTGCTTTGCAAATGTTTTCGCATGGCTAAACCAGTTGAAACCTCATCCCGGTCAATGATAGCTGTTATAATTTGGGCATGTTGTTTTAGCGTATTATCTCGCCGATCCACTTGTTGAGATGACAAAAACCTAGCACGCCAAAGGCGCGCATTATACTGACGGTGTGTTTCTATTAATGGTTCATTTCTGCTCGCTTCAACTATTGCAGCATGAAAAGCCATGTCTAATTTAAAAAAAGCCAACGGATCCAGAATATTTTCCCTAGATTCTAATTGCGTTCCTAATTTCTGAATCTTAGAAATTTCAGCATCTGTTGCAGCGACACAAGCTAATTCACCGGCAAGACCCTCTAAAGTACCAAGAACTGCAATATTTTGTGATAGTTCTTCGAGGGATGGATCAGCAATATGCGGTCTTCGTGTCGCTGAATATTCTACCAATCCTTCATTCTCTAAAAGTCTAAGAGCCTCACGCAACGGTGTACGGGAAATTCCCAATGCCTCAGCTAAATCACGTTCTGGGACTGCCGTTCCTGGCTCTAATTTTCCTAAAAGAATAAACTCTCTTAAAGTTTCCGCAGCTTCTTCTGATAATGTTTGACGCGGCTTAACCGCTCCTTCATTTTTTAACGTATCTAACCAACTGATTGCCATTATACATCCCCAACTTTACTGTATTTAAAACCAGAAAACCCGTTTATGTTATTTGAAATTAATTTAAACATTGGATGTCTCTAGCATTAGTAAAAAATTTACATGATTGGGAAATAAACTCCTCATATAATCTAAACACACAAAAATATAATGAATTAATTATTTTCATCATTAATTACTACCTTTTTGTAAGCCAGAACGAGATTTCATTATATATTTCCAAAATTGTGGACCAAACAATGCCATGACAGTAAGAATGAAAAAGAAAAGTGTAAGAGGCCTAGTAAGCATCAGCCACCATTTTTCATCTAGCATAACCATTGACTGGCCTAAGCGTGTTTCAAGCATACCTCCCAAAATTAGACCAATAGCCATAGGCACCACAGAAAAGCCATGACGCCGCATATAAAACCCTAATATACCTGAACCAATAGCAATCCATACATCCATCATTGATTGTTCAAGGGCATAAGCGCCCACGATCGAAAAAATAAAGACTACAGGCCATAATATTTGAATTGGAACAAATGTAATACGCGCAAATAATTTAGCGCCCCACAGTCCTAAAAAGAAGAAAAGTATATTTACCAACAGCATTGACCAAAAAATTGCATAGGCAAAATCCGCCTGAACGGTAAACATTGTTGGCCCAGGTCGCAGTCCATGCACCATGAGGCCTGCCAGAATAACTGCAGCAGTTGGACTTCCAGGTATACCTAAAGCTAGAGTTGGAACCATTGCTCCACCAGTTGCTGAATTATTCGCTGCTTCTGATCCAGCAATTCCTTCAATTGAACCATTTCCAAATTCTTCAGGTGTTTTGGACCATCTTTTTGCCTCATTGTAACCAATCATAGAAGCAACAGTTGCACCCTCTGCAGGCAAGATACCAATAAATGTACCTATACCTGAAGATCTCAAAATAGTTTTCCAAACTTTCCGGTAGTCACTCATACTTGGCAACCGAATAGATTTCATAAAAACTTGTTTACGTTTAATATGCAGATTATCAGCTTGTACTAAAAGTTCACTAATACCAAATACACCGATCATTACAGGTACAAAAGGTATCCCTTCACTTAATTCATTAAGGTCAAATGTAAATCGCTCAACAGAGGTCAGAAGATCAATGCCTACTGTAGCCAAAAGAATACCAAATGCACCTGATAAGATATTTTTAACGGGTGAGCCATCACCGATAGTTGCCAACATGGAGAGACCAAAAACAGTTAAAGCAAAATACTCAGGTGGTGCAAAATTATATGCTGCTCGCGCAAGTAAAGGAGCCGCAGCCATTAAACAAACAACAGAGATGATACCTCCAATTGTTGAAGAAACAGCCGCCATACCTAATGCTCGGCCCGCTTCGCCTCGTTGCGCTAATGGGTATCCATCTAAACACGTAGTAGCACTAGCAGATGTGCCTGGGGTATTAATCAGAATTGCTGTTATTGCACCAGCGAACGTTGCAGCACAATAAATAGTGGTTAAAATTGCAATAGCCGGTATTGGATCCATCGTTATTGTAAAAGGTAATAACAAAGCAACACCAGTAGTAGCATTTAATCCAGGTAAAGCACCTACCAGAACTCCACCAAGAGTAGCCGCAAATAACAGCATTAATAAATATGGGTCTGCTAATGCAAATAATCCGTTTAAAAGTGCATCCATTTTATTCACCCATACCATAAATTAGTTAAAAGACCACGAGGAAATCGCACTTCAAAAAGAATATCAAAGAAAAAGAAAACAGCCAAAGGAACAAAAAAACCAACAAAAATAATGGCCCAAGCACGCCGTTCGCCCCAAAGTATAGATAAGATTGTAGCGAAAAGACCTAAACCCAAAAAAAAGTCAACATCAGCAATTATTAAAAAACCAAAGAGTAAACCTAATGTTAAATGAACCACTCTAGTCATTCGTTTAGGAGCTTTTTGATTATCACGGAACAACAACCATATTGATAACATAATAATTAAACCAATTATCAATTGTGGAAAATCTGAAGGCTGCATGCCACGTTTTAAAATTGGTGGGACGCGATCAAACTGTGTCGTTAAAAAGTATGCAAGAACACAAAATAAAATTATTCCAAGCGGTATCAAATAGCGAAAAGCATTCTCATTTGAAGTAATCTTCGAAAAATTGCTAAACAATCGCATGTTAAAGTCCCATGTTATCTTTGTTGGCGTGACAATTAAATAATTGTCACGCCAAATGTTTAATTTTATTCAATAAAGCCGAGCTCTTTAAGAGCTGATTCCATATCCACTACCATTGTAGATATTTGATTACCCCATTCATCGGAACCTACTACAGATGTACTATCCAACCCAACTGACTCCAAGAAGCCTTGATAAATACTATGATTCATAGATTTTAATAAAGCTGCTTCAATCTTCTCAGCAATCGCATCAGGAGTATCTTTGTGGACCGCAAAACCGCGAACTGTTGAGAAACTTACATCGATTCCCATTTCTTTAGCTGTAGAGACGTCTGGTAATCCTGCCATTCGCTCATTTGCTAGGACAACTATTGGGCATATATCGCCTGCAGCAATCTGTGATCCAGCTTCAGCCAAATTTAGAACTGCAGCATCAACTGCCCCTGCAACCAACTGCGTTGCAAGTTCGCCACCACCATCAAATGGAACAATTTTTGGAGTTTTCATGTTGCCTTTTTTTGTAAACATGAATGCAGATACATCATCAATGTTCCCAAGATGGGTTGTGCCATAAAGAATAGCAGATTCTTTTTGTGCTGCTACAAAAGCATTGGCATCAGCATAAGCTCCGCATCGCACCATAAGAATTTGTGGATCGTCAGTTCCTCTGGCAATTGGACGTATATCATCAAGCACCATCTTAGTTTTACCTTTTGCAACAGTAGCCGCATGACCAATTGTAAAAGTTAGAATTGAGTAACCATCTGCCGGAACGGTTAAATAGTGATCCATGGCAACAGCACCGCCACCACCTTTTTTATTCACGATAACCATATCTGTTTTTAACTCACGTCGAGCACGCAACATCATCATACGTGTGGTAACGTCAGTTCCACCACCATTACCTGCATGAGTAACTACTTCAATAGTCTTAGACGGATATTCATCTGCAGCAGCCATAGTTCCAGTCATAGCCATTATCGCAACAGAAAAAGTCTTTAGAAATTTATTCATTATTTTTCTCCCTATAATTTTTCAATTCTTGTTCGTTTGAACAAATAGAATCGTAGTAATGGAAGCGTATCAGGTATTTGGTGTTTGGTATACCATTTATTATATTAGGTTATCTCACAAAATGAGTTAATGGGGCTACTTAGTTTCTTGCTCTTTAAAACGCACCCTTGCCAAATGAGCGTCTGAGTAAAGGCTATAGAAACGGTGATATCAAGGCTTCAGCCCATGCATCACGCAAAACGCACGCCTGTATCTCCCTGAAACAACGCGGTTATTCACGCAATTATGGGCTAGTTTGCAATCTGGGGAAGCAGATGGCGGTGTCCACTGACTAAGTAGATCAAGCATCAGATTATCCAGGTCAGTAATTTCACGTCGCGGTCAAAGATTCTTTCCAAACTTTGGAATAACTTTTAAAGAGTTTATCTAATGAATTACCTGGAGTAAAAATTACAGATGAACCTTCAACAAAAAATGACAAATCTTTAGCACATAACATAGCCGCTCCCTGACTTGTACCAGTTTCACCATTCATTGCACGCACTTCACATCCTGTTACCGAAGCCAGCATCATACAATAACAGCGGTTCTTTGCAAAAGGTCCTTCAATGATAACTGGTCCCATGTGACCAATTAATTCAAGACAGTGTGCTGTAACAAGAGCAAGGTAAAAACCAGTAGCTACTGAACGTTTATTAGATCCAATAGATGGCTCATCTCCAAGCCAATTTGACTTTCGACCTCCAAAAGGTCCAGTTTCTTTAACTACAGCTGGCAATAGCATTGATTGCTCGAGCAAAACTATTTCAATTTCTTTATCAGTTGGTTCAATTGTTTTTTCGCCTATTAATAATTCATATTCGCGCCCCCCCATAAACCGAGCGGTAGGAACAGGGTCTCCAAATGCATTTACATTAATGAGCAGGTCCTTTGACGGATCCAAATCAGGTTGCTTACCTCCGATCGACATAACAATTACCCAGGTACCACTCGATACTACACTAAAAGAACCTGGTTGATTTATAACATGAGGAAGTAAGGATGCATTAGAGTCATGAATACCACAATAAACCGGTGTATCTGGATCTATTCCAGTCTGATATGCAATCTCAGGCAGGATCACACCAAGAATGTCATGTGAACTCATTGTATTAGCAATCTTTGCACTTACACCCAATTTTTCAGCAAGAGACGAGGTTTTTCTTGAATAAGGATCCCACAAATCAGTATGGCAACCTAACGAAGTTAAGTCTGTTGCTGCAACTCCAGTCAAACGATGGCCCCAGTATTGCGGGTAAGTAACTATACTAGCCGTCTTAGCTTTTAATTCTCTATTCTTACTAAACATCCAATATAGTTGCGCGCCAACATTTAGGCCCATTGGCAAACGCGGAGATCCCGTTTCAGAGAATGATGGTCGAATCTTATTGTATTCAACCTCAAATTCATCTGGACCTGTGTGTTCATAATCAAGAATAGGCGCTACAAGATTTCCCATATTGTCCAATAGTGCAATACAAGCGCCGTGAGTAGTCACAGATATTGCATCAATACCATGCAACTTCTGAAAATTATGCAACCCATTTAATAAAAAAACCCAATGAGATTCTACATTATAATGGGGCCAAGGGGGACCAGGCAAAACATCATTAGGTTGAGTTAGAATATCGATTTCATTCAGATCATTAAGCCTAACCAAAGTAAGTTTTACATTAGTCTTACCAATATCAATTACTGCAACATTCTTAATAGTCATGGCATGTTAAAGACAGGAGTGAGTTCAGTAACCACAGGTTCATTATTTGGGTAAGTTAGCATTATATCAGCCATATATATCCACCATTTCTTCATGATGTTTTTATTAGGCAGGTCTTCCATATTATGATTGTCTACCCGTATCAGCACACCAAACAAAATATTAGTCTCACGGTCAAGGTAGATTGAATAATCAGAAATTCCCGCCTCTTTTAGTAACTCCACAAGTTCAGGCCAAATTTCATCATGTCGCTTCTTATATTCTTTCTCACACCCCGGCTTAAGGTGCATTTTGAAAGCAAATTTTTGCATCAATTCGATCTCACCATTTTCCAAATTCGGGGCATTGCAATCACCCCAATCAGAAGTGTTCCTATGACAATAGACATTACAATACCTGGAACATTTAAAAGCCCCAACCCAAAAGTTACAAGACCCATCACAAAGGCTGCAATCACTACCCCTGGGATAGAACCCGATCCACCAAGAATATTAACACCGCCTAAGACAACCATAGTTATGATCTCAAGCTCCCAGCCAAAAGCAATTGAAGGACGTGTTGAACCAAGTCTTGATGTCAAACATATGGCAGCAATTCCTGACATAAAACCAGTTAATAAAAATAGTATAAATTTAACCCTTTGGACTCTTATACCAGAAAAAAGTGCCCCAGTAGGATTGTTCCCAATAGCGAAAATTGCGCGGCCAAAGTTAGTTTTATGAAGTATTATGCCATAGATAATAGCAATTATTAAAAATAAAACAAATTCAAAAGAAATAACCCACCAAATGTAGCCTTGACCAAAGAAAGTAAAATCAGAGGGGTATCCGCGGTAAGCTTGATCTCCTAAGACAATGTAACTGATACCCCTGAAGAGGCTCATTGTCCCGATTGTTACAACAATAGATGGCAGTCCCATACGGGTTACGAGAATACCATTAAATGCACCACATATAACTCCTGTACCAAGCCCAACTAGGATCAAAACAGGTGTGCCAAAACCAGCTTGTACAGCAGCACCCATTGCAGTTGAGGCTAGAGCAATAATAGACGCAACAGATAAGTCAATCTCTCCAGATATAATCAAAAGAGCCATAGCGAATGCGATCATAGCTTTCTCAGTAAAATTAAAAGTCGCATCACTTAGATTCCATGCATTTAGAAAGTAAGGCGAGGCAAAGCTATTGGCCATAAAAATTGCAACAGCTACTGCTAAAAGCAAAGTCTCCC
>Ga0228631_1001373_pt1 | contig 12086 bp, 12 predicted proteins | sample 39DmetaG_FD_183049 | JGI IMG/M metagenome (GOLD analysis project Ga0228631, IMG submission 183049) | Seawater microbial communities from Monterey Bay, California, United States - 39D | ecosystem: Environmental > Aquatic > Marine > Coastal | place: USA: California | collected 2016-09-28
GGTTGGTCATATTATAGATCTTCTAAAAGCAGCAAATATAGGTTTTTGGAGTTATTATTACCATAATTTAAAAAATTATCGTCATCAGTATTTAAACTGTATTTTTTTACTGCACTAATATTGGTTGGTATACTCCCATCTTTACAATTGGTTTTAATACCTGTTAAACCTTCGCCAGTATCTTTTACAAACTGACTAGTTTTTGCAAAAACAATAAAATCATTTGTTAAAGTTGCAAGTTTATGAGTACTCAATTGGTTAGATGAGAATAAAATATCTCCATTATCAGAAATTAAATGCTCACAAGAGGTGAACAAAGGTTTTGTAATATCTACATCTTCTTGTAGGTTAACATTTGATTTCTTTAGGAAATTTTTTAGACTTTTATCAAAGCAAGTAATGATTTCCCAATTGTTTTCAGAAATAATTTGATCTAAATTATTTATTACCTCTTTTTCAGAGTCACAATAAAGAAATTTACCTCCTTTAGAAATAAAATGATGAACAAATGCATCATCCAAAGATAATTTAACCTCTGGTTTCTTATCAGCATTTTCAGCAGTAGCCTCTTTACTTTTAAATAATTTTTTTAAAAAACTCATTTAAAAAATTAATTTTATTTTTCTTCTTTGACGTCTTTTATTTCTTCCTCTTCAACCGCTGTTTTTGAATTTTTATTTTTTGTTTCAGAAGCATCAGTGGATTCTTCTTCAAACGGTCTTACTCCAAAAATCTTTATTAAATCATCCTTGAAGATAACTTCCTTTTCTAATAAAAGCTCAGCTAACACAGAAAGCTTTTCTTTATTATTATTAAGAATATCAATAGCTCTTTGATACTGCAATTCTATCATCTTTGAAATCTCTTCATCAATGGTTTTTGCTGTATTTTCACTGTATGGTTTCACAAAAGCATCATTCCCTGAGGAATCATAATAGGTTAAATTTCCAACTTTTTCATTCAAACCATAAACAGTTACCATTGCTCTAGCTTGTTTAGTAACTTTCTCAAGATCACTTAATGCTCCTGTTGAAATTTTATTGAAAATTATTTTCTCTGCTGCTCTCCCTCCTAAGGTTGCACACATTTCATCTAGCATTTGTTCTGTCTGCACAATCATCCTTTCAGCTGGAAGGTACCACGCAGCACCTAAACTTTGACCTCTTGGCACTATTGTCACTTTAACTAGAGGCGCAGCATGTTCTAACATCCAACTTACAGTAGCATGTCCAGCTTCATGAAAAGCTATTGTTTTTTTCTCCTTGGGAGTAATCACTTTATTTTTCTTTTCTAGACCACCAACTATTCTATCTACTGCATCTAAAAAGTCTTGATGATGAATTGATTTTTTATCTCCTCGTGCTGCTATTAATGCTGCTTCATTACACATGTTTGCAATATCAGCACCAGAAAAACCTGGTGTTTGTTGAGCTAAAAATTCAATATTAACATCATCTGATAATTTTAAAGGTTTTATGTGTACTTCGAAAATTTCTTTTCGTTCTTTAATATCTGGTAAATCTACATAGATTTGTCTATCAAAACGTCCAGCTCTCATAAGAGCAGAATCTAGAACATCAGCTCTATTTGTAGCAGCTAACACAATAACATTAACGTCTGTACCAAAACCGTCCATTTCAGTTAACAACTGGTTTAAGGTGTTTTCACGTTCGTCATTACCACCAGTCATACTATTTTTCCCACGAGCTCTACCAATAGCATCAATTTCATCAATAAAAATTATTGAAGGTGATTTTTGTGCTGCCTGTTTAAATAGGTCTCTAACCCTTGAGGCTCCAACGCCTACAAACATCTCAACAAAATCCGAACCGGATAATGAGAAGAAAGGGACCTCGGCTTCACCTGCCACAGCTTTAGCTAGTAATGTTTTACCTGTACCAGGAGGTCCTACTAATAGAGCTCCTTTTGGTATTTTTCCACCCAATGCAGTGTATTTATCAGGGTTTTTTAAGAAATCTACAATTTCTTGCACTTCCTCTTTAGCCCCCTCTAAACCGGCAACATTTTCAAAAGTTGTTTTAACTTTTGTGTCTTTATCAAATAATTTTGCTTTTGATTTTCCAATATTAAAAATTTGGCCACCACCGCCACCGCCACCGGCACCACCAGACATTCTTCTCATAAAGAAAATCCAAATGGCAATAAGTAGTATGAAAGGTAAAAAACCAATAATAGATTCAAAAAAACTCCCTCTAGAATCTGAGTCTACATCAAAATCAAGATTTTTGGTTGATTTGTATTGATTTAATTTATTTTCAAAATTTTGTAAATCTCCAAAATCATATTGAAACAATGGCGAGCCTTTTCTGAACAAAGGGGAATTAGCTTGTTGCTTATACTTATCTTTTTTTTCTGCTTCTTTTTTTATGTATACCTCAGCTATATTTTTATTTATAATGAGAATTTTGTCTACATCATTAGATTCTAAAATTTTAAAAAATCTATTCGTTGAAATTTTCTTTGTGGAAAAGGAAGAGTCGTTTATAAAACTAACTCCTATTAGAACAACAAAAATAGCACCATAAATCCAATACATATTGAATTTAAATTTGGGCACATTAGGTGTTGAATTTTTATTTTTATCAGTCATCTATTTTTTTTTAAACAGGATTGATTTCAGTTACTTTAGCATCTCCCCATAAACTTTCTATATCATAGAATTCTCTTATATGCTTTTGAAAAACGTGAACCACTACGTTTACATAATCCATTAAAATCCATTCTGAATTATTTTGTCCTTCAACATGCCAAGGCTTGTCTTTTAATTCTTTACTAACAAGCTTCTGAATGGAGCCCGTAATTGCATTTACTTGAGTATTTGAGCTTCCTGAACAAATAATAAAATAATCACATACAGTGTTTTCTATTTCTCTTAAATCCAGTAATTGAATATCATCTCCCTTAACATCATCTATACCCTTTATGATAACAGATATTAACTCATCTGTGTTAACTGGTTTTTTTACCATTAATTTTTTTATTTAATACAAAGTTATTATTTTTTTGCGAGTATATTGCGAAGTAATTAATTAGTTTACACTTTCTTTAACACTTGAGAATAATCAAAATTAATGCCACCAACTCAACCAATTCTTTTTTAAAAGAATTGGCTCAAAATTCTTCACTAGATGAGATTACTGTCGCTGTGACTAATAATCAAACTTCTGGCCGTGGACAAATGAATAATTCTTGGATTTCAGAACCTTATAAAAACCTAACATTCAGCTTATTCACTACTTTAAAAAAAGTTAAAGTTGAACATCAAGCATATCTAAATTTTGCTGTCTCATTAGCAATATATGATGTACTTTTGGAGTATGACGTTCCTAATTTATACATTAAGTGGCCAAACGACATTATGTCAGGTAAAAAGAAGATTTGTGGAATTCTTATAGAAAATACATTTTCTCATTCAAGAATAAAAAACACTATTATTGGGATTGGATTAAATGTTAATCAAGAAAAATTCCATAAAAATTTAACTAACGCTAGCTCCTTAAAAATTATTTTAAAAAAAAGTATCGAGCTTGAAGCGCTGATGAATACAATTATAAATCATATTAATTTAAAAATTTCTTGTGTTGAATTAAAAAATTTTAATCAAATCTACAATAGGTATCATCAAGCTTTATATAAAAAAGGAATTCCAACTACATTTTTAAATCAAAAGACTAAGCAGTTGTTTATGGGTATAATTAACGGGGTATCTTCTTCAGGAAATTTACAAATACAACTAGAGGATAAAAGTATACAGGAATTTGGGCTAAAGGAAGTTTCTTTTGCTAAAGTTTAGCAATATTTTCGGTGAGCGTATCTATAAAGTTAGTCAATGGTTTTTTTACCATCATTGCCATCATAGGATTAAAGTCTCCATCAAATTGCAATTGAACCTCACTAGAGCTATCAGAAACTGACACTATATTAGCTACCAAGGTAAAGGATAATTTACTACTAGCTGCCCCTAAACTAACCTTAGAATATTCGATACTATTTCCAAGAACAAGTCTTATTTCTGGCATTCCTTTTAATCCAAATAAAAATGAATCACCCTCTACTTCAAATTTTTCAGTGCTTGTTGGCATAAGCAATTCGAAATTCTCTAAAGTCATAAAAAAATTATAGGCCTCTTTCGAAGATTTTGCTATCACTACTTTTTTTCCTTCTATATTCATCTTTTTTATGATTTCCAATTTTTGGGATCTTGTCGCCATTCAGACAATGTCTCTAATTCTTTTTCAGTGATATATTTACTATCCATTGCTTGTTCCAAAAGATACGTGTAGTTACTAAGAGTAGAAAGGGAGACATTACTGTTTTTAAAATTATCTGAGGCAAGATCAAATCCATAAGAGAAGATAGCTACCATACCTTTCACGACAGCACCTGCTTCTTTTAATGCCCTTACAGCATTTAAACTACTTTTCCCAGTACTAATTAAATCTTCAATAACAACAACATTTTGGCCACTTTCTAAATGACCTTCTATTTGATTTTTACGACCATGACTTTTAGGCTCTGGTCTAACATAAATGAAGGGAACACCTAATTCTTGAGCCACCAATACACCAATAGCAATAGCTCCAGTAGCAACACCAGCTATGACATCAGGCTTTCCATATTTAATCTCTACTATTTTAGAAATTTCTTCTTTGATAAACACACGAACAGAGGGGTACGACAATGTCACTCTGTTATCACAATAAATTGGAGAATTCCAACCAGACGCCCACCTAAATGGATCGGATGGACTCAACTTAATTGCTTTAACTTTAAGTAAAACTTCTGCTGTTTTTTTTGCTGTATCTTTGTTTAAAATCATGTAGGCAAATGTATAAAGTTTTTATTAATGAAAGACCTATTATTTTAATAGATTCTTCTTTTGAAGAAAGTGATTTAAATATTATACATTACAAAAATATCAACATTTCAGAAATTATCCACAAACTTAAAGGTGGAACGGTCAAAGGCTTTATCTTACTCTGTGAAGACCTTGAAGAATCTTGGACAGATTTTAAGAGTAATTTTAATTTAATTACTGCTGCTGGTGGCTTAGTACTAAATTCAAGAAAAGAATTTTTATTCATTTTTAGAGGTGGTAAATGGGATTTACCAAAAGGAAGAGTTGAAAAAGGAGAACAAATTAAAGAAGCAGCTCTTAGAGAAGTTGAGGAGGAGTGTGGGATTTCTAAATTAACCTTAGATAAATTTTTAATTACTACTTACCATATTTTCTACCACAACAATCAAAATAATTTAAAGGAAACGCATTGGTATGAAATGGAAACAAAAAGTGATGGAGTTTTAATTCCTCAACTTGAAGAGGGAATAACTATTGCTATGTTTAAAAATAAAAAAGATACAGTAAAAGCGTTAGAGAATAGTTATCAAAATATTCATTTGATTTTCAAAAAGCATTATCAAGAGTACTAAAATAGTTCTTTTTTAATACCACAATTTCGCAAAAACACGCTATGTGCGTTCCATTTATTCTTCTATCTTTGCCGACTTCTAAAAAACTGAACTAAAAAATATGAATGCTTTCGTTAGAAAAAGAGTAAAAAATATACAAAATGATATTCTTTCGGGAATTACAGTAGCTTTGGCACTTGTTCCAGAAGCAGTAGCTTTTGCTTTTGTTGCTGGTGTAGACCCTTTAGTTGGTTTATATGCAGCATTTATGGTGGGTTTAATTACCGCTATTTTTGGAGGAAGACCAGGTATGATTTCTGGAGCTACAGGTGCATTAGCAGTTGTGATGGTAAGTTTGGTGAGTGAAGGGAATGCCATGGGAGCACCAAGTGAAAACCTGGGTCTTTACTACCTTTTTCTAACTGTAATTTTAATGGGACTCATTCAAATACTAGCTGGAGTTTTTAAACTCGGAAAATTTGTTCGTTTAATTCCACATCCAGTGATGATGGGATTTGTAAACGGATTGGCTATAGTTATTTTCTTATCACAACTGGGTATGTTTAAAACAACGGTTGGCGGCGAGAAGGTTTGGTTAGAAGGTGAAAGTTTATTTATGATGATTGGCTTAGTTGGACTAACCATGTTAATTATGTGGGGCTTGCCAAAATTAAAAGCTACAAAAAAATTACCTGAAGCATTAATTGCAATTTTAGTTGTGGCTGGAATTGTTATATTTTCAAATTTAGACGTTGCAACTGTTGGTTCTTTTATTAGAGATGGTGGTGGAGAAGGGTTAAAAGGAGGATTTCCGGTTCCAGTGTTAGATACCTTCTCTAAAATTCCAATGAATTTAAATACGTTTTGGTTTATTCTTCCCTATGCGGGGATACTTGCAGCTATCGGATTAATAGAGTCTCTAATGACGCTTAATTTAGTAGATGACTTAACAGAAACACGAGGAAATTCTAATCGTGAATGTATCGCTCAAGGTAGTGCTAATGTTGTTACGGGATTTTTTGGCGGCATGGGAGGTTGTGCAATGATTGGACAATCTATTATTAATATCAAAGGAGGTGGTAGAGGCCGTTTGTCTGGAATTACCGCAGCAGTAATGCTATTGATTTTTATACTATTTGCATCTTCCTACATAGAACAAGTACCTATTGCGGCCTTAGTTGGAGTAATGTTTATGGTAGTGATTGGTACTTTTGCTTGGTCTAGTTTTAGAATTATGAATAAGATTCCTGTTGCAGACCTTATTGTATTGATTTTAGTTTCTGGACTAACTGTTATTTTTGATCTAGCTATTGCTGTTATTGCAGGTGTAATTGTTAGTGCGTTGGTTTTCTCTTGGGAAAATGCTAGGCGAATTAGAGCTAGAAAACGTATCAAAGAAGATGGTACTAAAGTATATGAAATATGGGGGCCATTATTCTTTGGAAGTATTTCAGCCTTTAATGAAAAATTTGATGTCAAAAATGATCCAAACTCAGTAGAGATTGATTTTGTTGAATCTAGAGTTTCTGATCACTCAGCTTTGGAAGCTATATTTGTACTGGTTGAAAAATACCAAAGTGTTGGAAAAAAAATCAAATTAAAACACCTCAGTGCAGATTGTAAAATACTATTGTATAAAGCTAGCCCAATTTTTCATCAAATAATTGAGGAAGATATTGATGACCCCAGATATCACTTGGTTGCAAATCCAGAAAAATTTCCAAAATCACTATCTGAATATAAATTTTAAGAAGTAAACTTATAGCATCTATTTTTTACAATTGATTACTAAACCATTCCATGATCAGATAATGGCAAAGACCTTACTCGTTTTCCTGATGCATTAAAAATAGCATTTGTAATTGCAGCTGAAATTGGTGGAACCCCAGGCTCTCCAACCCCTGTTGGATCTTCCTCATTGTCTACCAAATGAACATGAATATTTGGTGCATCTATCATTCTTGTCATTTGATAATCATGAAAATTACTTTGCTCTACAGCCCCTCCTTTTGTCGATATTTTTCCAAACATGGTAATAGACATTCCAAAAATTGCTGCACCTTCCATTTGATTGATTACAGCATCTCTATTCACATACATTCCACAATCTAATACAGAATAGATATTTTCAACTTTTACTTTTTTACTTTTTACAGAAACCTCAACTACTGTTGCTACGTAACTATAAAAACTATAATGAATAGCAACTCCTAAACCATGACCTTCAGGTAATTCTCTACCCCATTTTGATAGTTTTTTTGCTTCTAACAATACATTTTTTAGTCGTGCTACATTAAACGGGTGAGGCGATTTTTCAGTTGGGACTTTATCTTTACCTAATAAATCTAATCGAAAATCTATGGCATCTTTTCCCGATACCATTGCCAGTTCATCAACAAAAGAATTGATTCCAAACCCACTAATAATATTAGAAACCGAACGTAACCATCCTATTCGAAGGTGAGACTCTGCTTTGGCATTTTCTATTTGAATATTTTCAATATCATAAGGATTATTAGTAAAACCCATTCCTAACTCAAAACCAGCAATATAATTTGACATAGGCTTAAAGCTAGAAGTAATTGAGGAAATGCAACACGATGAAGCCAACCCGTCACTTTCCCTTTTTTGTCTAATGAACCTTTTAAATATTGTGCATTTTGAGCATGATAAAAACTATGTTGTATATCATCTTCTCGAGTCCACACAACTTGAACAGGTGCTTTAATTTTTTGAGATAATGCAACAGCTTCTACAACAAAATCTGATTTTGATTTTCGTCCAAAGGCTCCTCCTAACATCATTACATTAATAGTAATATCTTCAATTGCAAATCCGAAGAAATGCGCAATTTCTGCTCTCACTGTTTGCGGATCTTGAACTGGCGCCCAAACATCACATTTCCCGTCACGAACCCATGCCAAAGCATTAGGCACTTCCATTGGTGCATGAACTAAATGAGGCATGGTATACGTGGCTTCAATTACTTTATCTGCATTATCAAAAGCCTTATCCACATTACCCTTAAACGGCGGAACTACTTTTGCTTTGTTCTGAATTCTACCGATTAATTTTTCTTTAAACTTTTCAGAATTATAGGTTTCATTTAAACCAGATTCCCATTCAATATTCAAATTATTTTTTCCTTGAAAAGCAGACCAAGTATTATTCGCGATAACAGCTACTCCCCCTAACATTCCGAAAAACTGACCAGCAGGAGGAATTAATCTATCCAGTTGTACCACCTGCTCTACACCCTCTATTTCATTGGTATCTGAAGTATCATAACTTTTTACAGATCCAAAAGTTACAGGGCTTCGAGCTATGGACGCAAATTTCATATTTGGCAAACGAGCATCTAATCCGTAGTTGGCTTTTCCATGAAGGAAATCTTCCATGTCTATCCCACGAATAACTTTCTTACCAATATATTTAAACTCTTTTTTGTCTTTTAATATAATATTCTCATCTGATGGAATTGCAATAGTTTTTGCTTCCTCTACCAAATCACCAAAAAAGATTTCCTCTCCTGTTGTACTATTTTTTACAAAATGATTTTCCGCTTTACAATTTGAAACAGGTATGTTCCATTTTTTTGCTGCTGCCTGCTCAAGAATGGTACGCGCCATTGCCCCCATTTTTCGCATAGGTTTCAAAAGAGTTCTTATACTTCTCGATCCGTCTGTGTTTTGATTTCCAAATTTTGAATCCCCTGTTGCTTGTTGTACCGTTACATATTTCCAATCTGCCTCTAAATCTTCAGCTATAGCTGATGCCATAGAAGTTCTAATACCTTGACCCATTTCTGAACGGGCTACAACAATTGTTAATTTACCATCTTTCTGAAGTTGAATAAAAAGATTTGGCACAAAAGAGATTCCATTTTCTAGGGTGTTCACTACAACTTTATCTGCAGAAACATTACATCCAAATAATAAACCTCCAGAGGCCAAACCAAGTATTTTTACAAAATCTCTTCGTTTCATTTCTATCTTTTCCATTTAGACTTGTTTTTTAAGTTCAACTGCTTCTTTTATTGCCTTTTTGATTCTGACATAGGTTCCACACCTACAAATATTTCCACTCATGGCATTGTCTATATCTTCATCTGTTGGGTTATTATTGGTGTCTAATAATTCAGCTGCAGAAATCAACTGACCAGATTGACAATAACCGCATTGAGGCACACTATTATTTCGCCATGCCTGTCGTAAAGCTTCAAGACTGGCTGAAGTACCCTCGATAGTTGTAATGTTTTTACCAATAGCTTGACTTACCATAGTACTACATGAGCGAACAACTGTTCCATCTATCATAATAGAACAAGCCCCACATTGGGCTACCCCACAACCAAACTTAGTTCCTGTAAGTCCTATTAAATCTCTTATAGCCCATAATAATGGCATACTTTCTGGAGCATCAACTTGATAGTCCTGACCGTTAATCGTAAGTGTTTGCATGTTGAATTTTATTAGACCAACAAGTTAGTGAAAATATTGCTTTCTAAAAACTTGTTTTATCTATTCATAGGCTTTATAAATAGGCAATAATAAATGTGCTTTTTCATAATGTAAACTTCTTTTGTAAATAAAGTTTAACTGAGCTCTTGGATTCTTAGCAAAATCTTTATCGGTTGCTTTCTTCGCTTCAAAAGCATCCTTAATGAAAGTGTTTTCTTTTAAAATTTGCTCAGCAATATCCTCGAAAACATAACCAGAATACCCTTCTTTTTGCTGTAAAACTGTATCAAAAAAATTCCAATTAAAAAAAGAATCAGTAGCCTCTGGCTCAAGAGTTTCCATGAGATACCTTGCTCCTTTCTGATTAATAGGTATGTAAAGATCTCCTTTAGAAAAACGAACAGCAATTGAATCAATTTTTATTGAAGTGTTGTAATGAAGATAATGCCCTTCATAAGCACTAGATCTAGTTTTATAATCATCTACATGCATTGTTTCTACAACTAAAGTGGTGTCTTTTTCAAACTGAGTATAAGAGATTTGATTGTTTTCTAAACGCTCTATTACTCGATGCCACCCTTGTCTCAAAATGTAAGCTTTTGGAATGGTAGTTTCTTTTGCTGCCCTATATTCATTGTAGTAATTTACAGGGGCTAAATAGGGTTTTGAAGTATCATATGTTAGTCGTTTCCCGATGGTTACTTTACTATCTATAATACTTCCTTCATAACCTCTAAACTGAATTATAGAAGGTTCTTTTTGTGGGTCTATTTCAAATGCAATTGGGTACGTCTTCTTTTTTAAAATTTTATCTATTGCATTTTTACGAATTGTTTTTATCTCTTCGGAGTGGTCTTGTGTAAAATCTAACATAGATAAGATTAACTCATAGGTTTGCTCTACACGTATTTTATAGGGTTTTAGCATATGGGTCTCTACCATCATTCCGAAAGTATTAAATAAAGTAGTATATCCTGTAGAATACCTAGGAGAATCGTAAAACTGAGACCACCCCTCTTTTGGTGTTCCTCCCCAGACATTTACGTAAGGTGTAATAGGCATATTTTTAGCAACCATAGATTTTTCTATAGCAGGTCTCATCTTAGTTTCTATAAATTTACCTAGCGAAGCTCCTAGTTTATTGTGTTGCGTAAATAGGTGTGAAATGGCATATTGATAATCTGCACCATTGCTCACATGATTATCTATAAATACATCTGGATCAATTGTATGAAAAATTTCTGCAAAGGCTGCAGCATTTTTTGTGTCTTGTTTTACAAAATCTCTATTTAAATCGTAATTTCTAGTATTTCCTCGAAATCCATATTCTATTGGACCGTTTTGATTTGCTCTGGTGTGGGAGTTTCTATTTAAAGATCCTCCAATATTATAAATTGGAATCACCGCAATAAGTGTATTTTGATAGCTCTTTTTCAAAGAATCATTTTGCACAATATCTCTTAGTAAAAGCATTGATGCATCTATTCCGTCAGATTCTCCCGGGTGAATTCCATTATTAATTAATACGCTGTTTTTTGTAGAATTTTTAAGGGTATTTAATTGTGTTTTACCATCAGCATCAAAAACCACCAAATGCAGAGGATAACCAGCATCTGTTTCCCCCATCTCAAAAACAGAAAGTTCTGGATATGTACTGGAAAGTTCTTTGAAATAATTAATAACATCTGCATACTGTGATGTTTCTGTACCTCCAGATTTTTCAAATTTAGTGATAAAGGTATTGTTGTTATGGGGTTGACATGTCGAAAATAAGACAGTAATTAGAATAAGAAATATCTTTTTCATTAAACTAATTTTTAAGCATCAATTTTTGTAATGACTGAGGAAGGAACTAAGCTAGACACATCTCCACCATTTTGTAAAATATCTCTCACAATAGAAGAGGAAATATAAGATGTTTTTGCTGCAGTTAATAAAAAAACGGTTTCAATCGGTGCTAAATCTCTATTCGTAAGTGCTATTGCTTTTTCAAATTCAAAATCTGCAGGGTTCCTTAGGCCTCTAATAATATAATCTATAGCATGTGTTTTGCAAAAATCTACAGTCAGCCCTTGGTATGTCGTAACTTTCACATTATCATGTTCTTGAAAACATTCTTCAATAAATTTTTTTCTTTGTGCTAAAGAAAACATGTAGTTCTTATTAGAATTAATTCCAATAGCGATGGTGATTTCG
>Ga0228631_1001388_pt1 | contig 11970 bp, 9 predicted proteins | sample 39DmetaG_FD_183049 | JGI IMG/M metagenome (GOLD analysis project Ga0228631, IMG submission 183049) | Seawater microbial communities from Monterey Bay, California, United States - 39D | ecosystem: Environmental > Aquatic > Marine > Coastal | place: USA: California | collected 2016-09-28
CTATAGTACCATTATTGTTTTGGATACCTTGAATAGCTAAGCCACCGTTCCATCCGGCACAGACGGTTTTTTTACCAATGTGTATCTCAACATTATTAGATGTTTCAAAAAGAACAATGCCTAAATAATTGCATTCTGTTATACCACACTGAAATGCACCAATTTCTTTGTAAAGAATGACACACATTCTATTTGGCGCCGTGCCAATTGTCTCATATTGTATATTTCCATCAGGACTCGTAAAATTTGAAGGATTCATATCTTGATAAGCAGGCATTATGGAGTTGTGAGTGGCTGTAATGGCACCGCTTGGTAATGCTGTCCCATCCAATGACCATGGACAATAACCTCCCGCATTTGCCATATTAAAGGAAATAATCCCGTTAGAACCAATGGTGAATTGTTGAAAAACATTTCCATAGAATGTAAAATCAAAGCCAATATTGGCCGCTGCACTCCAAGAGTCATCGGTCATCGTTGGAATAACTGTTGGATTTTCTAAATGTAAGCCACCCAAGAATGTACCTGCCCCACCTGGCGCACAGTTCTCGATATCTACAGTTTCACCAGCACAAAGTGTAATATCATCGCCAAGACAGATTTGTTGTTGGGAGTAGGTGTTAAGCGCAAAAAATAAAAAGCTTAAAAAAGCAGTAATAGTTTTTCTAGTAATCATCTCTAATTTTCTTCTTAATTAGTAAACGTTTAAACATGGAGAAGGTTGCTTGTATTAAAGCAAAAATAATGCATTTTATGCCTAACTAAAAATTATTCGAAATATAGATGGATATTGAGGTTCAGTAAATCCTATTTAACTTTTTTATAAATAACATTTAACATTAGTAAATCTTGCTTACTTTTGCCTCGATTTGAACTTTAAAAATTAAGTTATTATGTCTACAAATTACCACTCAGAAATTGAAGCATTTATGAATCGTGTAACGTTGAAAAATGCACATGAACCAGAATTTCTACAGGCCGTTCAGGAGGTAGCAGAAGCAGTTATTCCTTTCGTCGAAAACAATCCAAAATATAAATCAGCTAGAATTCTTGATAGAATTGTAGAACCAGAAAGAACAATTATGTTCAGAGTTCCATGGTTAGATGATAACGGAAAAGTTCAAGTCAACAGAGGGTATAGAGTAGAATTTAATTCAGCAATTGGTCCTTATAAGGGTGGTCTAAGGTTCCATCCATCTGTCAATTTATCAATTTTAAAATTTTTGGGTTTTGAGCAGATTTTTAAAAACTCTTTAACTACGCTTCCAATCGGAGGAGGTAAAGGGGGGGCAGATTTCGACCCTAAAGGTAAAACTGATAATGAGGTAATGAAGTTTTGCCAGTCGTTTATGACTGAGTTATCAAGACATATTGGTCCAGATACTGATGTCCCTGCTGGTGATATTGGTGTTGGAGGAAGAGAGATTGGCTACATGTTTGGTCAGTACAAGAGAATTAGAAATGAATTCACAGGAGTATTAACCGGAAAAGCAAGAAACTGGGGAGGTTCGTTAATAAGACCCGAAGCAACCGGTTATGGTACAGTATACTTCGCAAAAGAAATGCTGGCGACAAAAAATGAATCTTTTAAAGGTAAAACCGTTGCTATTTCTGGCTCTGGTAATGTTGCTCAATATGCCTGTCAAAAGGCGTCTCAGCTTGGGGCAAAAGTCGTCACATTATCAGATTCTAAAGGATACATATATGATGCAGAAGGTATAGATGCGCAAAAATTAGCTTTTGTTATGGAGTTGAAAAATGTGAGAAGAGGCAGGATTTCAGAGTATGTTGAATCTTTTCCAAATGCCAAATTTATTGAAGGTAAAAGACCTTGGGAGGTTGATGTTGATATAGCACTTCCTTGTGCAACTCAGAATGAATTGAATGGTGATGAGGCCGCAATGCTTATTTCAAATGGTGTAATATGTGTGGCAGAAGGAGCGAATATGCCATCAACACCAGAGGCAATTGAAAAATTTTTAGAAGCGAAAGTATTATTTGCTCCAGGAAAAGCTTCCAATGCAGGTGGGGTTGCAACTTCGGGATTGGAAATGTCTCAGAATTCTTTGAGAATGTCATGGAGTTCAAAGGAAGTTGATGATCGCTTACATGAAATAATGGTTTCAATTCATAATGCATGTGTGGAATACGGCACCCTCGATGATGGAACAGTTGATTACGTTAAAGGGGCCAATGTTGCAGGGTTTGTTAAAGTAGCCGATTCAATGATCGATCAAGGACTAGTATAAGCCTGGTTTAACAATATATTTATGAAAATAGTGCTGAGTTTCAGCACTATTTTTTTTATCTTTTCTCAGTTAATTATCCTTCGATTCATTTAAGTCATTATCTTTGTTTAGAATCTTTCTAAATAATGCGAAAATTAGAACCATCTTTAAATGAACAGTTCGTTATTTGCGAGGAGCAAATGCAATGCTGTGATAAAAAAAAGAAATGTTGTAAAAAGTATAAAAAGAAAGGTTATGCTTGTAAAAAGTGTCCGAAATTTTAATACTATTTTTTGTAGAAGGGAGCTTTAACCACCAATGCTTTAAGATTTTTGTTACGAACTGATATAAAAATGTTAGAATTTAACTGATTGTGTGGTAAGTTGACATAACCTAAACCAATCCCTTTTTTCATAGATGGCGACATTGTACCTGACGTGACTATTCCTATTTGATTTCCTTCTTCATCGTGAATTTCGTAATCCTTTCTTGGAATGCCTCGATCAATCATTTCAAATGCAACTAGTTTTTTAGTAACACCCGCTTCTTTTTGATTTTTTAGAAATTCACAATCAACAAAGTCTTTAGTGAATTTGGTGATCCACCCAAGCCCTGCCTCTAATGGGCTCGTCTCATCTGTGATGTCATTGCCATACAAACAAAAACCCATTTCTAGTCTGAGTGTGTCTCTCGCTGCGAGTCCGATAGGTTTTATGCCGTATGATTTACCTGCAAGAAACACCTTTTCCCACAACTCGTTCGCATCTTCGTTTCGTACATAGATTTCAAAGCCGCCAGATCCAGTATAGCCAGTTGCAGAAATCATTACATTATCTATTCCCGCAAATTTGTTATGCTCAAACGTATAATAATTCATATTGCTTAAGTCAACACTTGTAAGGCTTTGCATTGCTTTTGCTGCAAGAGGTCCTTGAATTGCCAATAAGCAATAGTCGTCAGAAACATTGGTCATTTCTACACCAAGATTGTTTTGAGCCGAAATCCAATTCCAATCTTTTTCAATGTTTGAAGCATTTACAACCAAGAAGTACTCATTTTCATTAATTCTGTAAATAATTAAATCGTCTACAATCCCACCTTTTCCATTGGGCATACAGCTATATTGAGCTTTCCCATCATGCATTTTAGATGCGTCATTTGATGAGAATTTTTGTATCAATTTAAGCGCATTTTCACCTTTTAAAATGAATTCACCCATGTGCGAAACATCAAAAACGCCAACTCCATTTCTGATCGTTTCGTGTTCAATTGTAACGCCTTCGTATTGAACCGGCATAGAGTATCCTGCAAAAGGAACCATTTTAGCGCCCAAAGCAATATGTTTTTCAGTCAGTGCAGTATTCTTCATTTATTAGTTTTTAACACGTTCTACATATACGCCTGTGCGTGTGTCAATCTTTATAACTTCACCTGTATTTATAAATAATGGAACACGAATTTCTGCTCCTGTAGCTATCGTTGCGGGTTTCATACTATTCGTTGCTGTATCCCCTTTAATACCTGGTTCCGTATATGTAATTTCAGATATGATGTGCATTGGAAGGTCTATCACAAGTGGAAGCTCTTCCTCTGCGTGGAATAAAATATTTACCATCATTCCTTCTTGTAAAAATTCTGCTTTATCAACCATTGCCAATGCGATATTCACTTGTTCATAGTTCTTAGAGTTCATGAATACATAGAAATCACCGTCTTGATATAAATACTGGTAATCTCTGTTTTCTATTCTTACTGTTTCAATTTTATGTCCCGCAGAGAAGGTGTGGTCTAACACCTTTCCCGATTCAATCTGACGCATTTTAGTGCGAACAAAAGCAGGTCCTTTTCCAGGTTTTACATGCTGGAATTCAATAATTTGAAAAAGCTTTCCGTTGTGCTTTATACACAATCCATTTTTGATGTCTGAAGTATTTGCCATAGGTGCAAATATATGCTTTTAACCCGATTGCAACAATCAATATGGCCTTATATAACTGATATTTTGAAGAATATAAATAGGATACAACTTTTTAGATAACTGTGCGTTAATCAAATAAAAAAACAATGAAGATTATCTTTCTACATGTATGCTTTTTAATGTGTTATTCCATTTACGGACAAATAAATGTGGAGCAAATAGATATATATCGAGATGTTTATGGAGTGCCCCACATTTATGCCAATTCTGATAAGAATGCCGCTTATGGTCTGGCTTGGGCGCATGCTGAAGATGATTTTGAGACGATTCAATATACTTTTTTACCATCAAAAGGATTAATGGGTTTACATAGCGGTAAAGAAGGAGTTATTATGGATTACCTTGTTTCTTTACTGCGATGTCGACAAACAGCTGAAAAACATGTAAGTCAGTTGTCACCAGAAGTGCTTGAGGTTATCGAAGGTTATGTGGCAGGAATTAATGCTTTTGCTCAAGAGTTTCCTTCTAAAGTCTTAGTCAAAAACAGTTTTCCTATGACTGTGCTAGATTATTTAACAGGTTATAATTTGGTGATTCACTTTTTCTCAGATACTGGAGATATGCTCGGTGCACTTCTATCTAATTCCAATAAATCAGTTGATGAGGAGCTAGAGGAAAAGACAATAGGCTCGAATGCTTTTGCATTTAGTAGGTCCATCATGAAACATAATAAAACCGTTTTAAATGTTAATACCCACCAACCTCTTGAAGGCCCTTTTTCATGGTATGAAGCACATCTTAATTCTGATGAAGGTTGGAATCTTTTGGGTGGATTGTTTCCGGGATCCCCATTTCCAATGATAGGCACAAATGAACATTTGGGTTGGACCCACACCTATAATTACCCGGACCTTACAGATTTGTATGAATTGAAAATCAACCCTAAAAATAAAAATCAATATTGGCTCGATGGGGAATGGGTGTCATTTGAAAAGACGTCAGTGAAGTTGAAAATGAAAACCAAATTAGGCCTAAAAATAAGTGTTAAACGTAAATTACTATGGAGTCTTTTTGGTCCGGTTATTAAGAATAAAAAAGGGACCTATGCCTTTTATTCTAATGCTTTTGAAAATATTGGTTCAATTGATCAGTGGTATAAAATGGGGAAGGCATCAAATTGGAACGAGTTTGAAAGTGCTTTAAAAATGATGTTAGTTCCTCGTTTTAATTTAATGTATGCGGACCGTGAGGATAGTATTTTTTGGATGAGTATTGGACGTGTTCCAGAGAGGCCTGTAAATGGTGATCGAATAAATGGTGTTATGAAAGGAGAACGCTCTGAAATTTTTCAAAAAAACTATTTGAGTTATGAAAGCCTTCCTAAGTTGTTAAATCCTGTTCACGGATATTTGTTTAATACTAACAATTCTCCATTCAATAGTGCGCACAAAGATGACAATCTTAAATCCGAAGATTTTGAAGATTTTCAATTTGGATTCAAGGAATCAGAAAACAATAGGAGTCAGAGATTTATGGATCTTAAAGAAAAAAAGGAAACCTTAAGTATGAATGATTTTTTTGACATCAAATATGACATTCAATATCCTGATTCATTATGGACGCCATCGGGAGCGAATATTGTATTCAGTATAGATAAAGATGCATATCCCCACTTAAGTGAAGTAATCGCTCCAATTCACAATTGGAATAAACGAGCTGATACTTTTAATGTCGGTGCTGCCCAGTGGGCCATATACTATCAAAACTTTCTTGATCTTTCATCGAAGGGTTACGAGCCTTTAAAACGGATGGAGGAAGCCTTATTGGCAGCGAAAAAACATCTTAAAAAACATTTCGGACGTTATGATATTGCATTAAGAGACTATCAAGTGCATCACCGAGGAAATAAACGCTTAGCAGTTCCTGGATTAACCGATATGATTGCTGCAATGACAAGCAAGCCTTTCGAAAACGGAAAGGCAAAACCCATTCATGGAGAGTCTTATATAATGATTATTCAATATACTAACGATAATGTTGAAATTGAGACAGTACTGCCTTATGGGAATTCTAGAAATTCAGATGGTGAAAACTATACGGACCAAATGGCAATGTATGCCAAGCAGGAACGTAAGAAAATGACGCTAGATAAAGCCGAGGTAATATCTAAAGCGATCAGGCATTATCATCCGAAATAATGTAATGACTACAGAAGCTCAAGGTGGTCTTTATGTATTTTAATCCTTCGGTGTTTATAAAGTTTTCCGATGGCTTGTTTGAAAGTTCTTTTGCTCATCCCTAACTCATCATTTATTAGATTTGAGGGAGATTTGTCGCTAAGCATAAGTTTACCACTATCTTGCATTAATTCTAATATTTTAGTTTCTGCAAGGTCATACTTCTGAAAGTTTACAGGTTCTAGTCGGATGTCAATTTTTCCATCTTCTCGAACTTTTTCAACATAGCCTTTGCGTTCATCACCAGGGTTAATACTGGCTATGATGTTTGAGTCAAAAATCAATCCGTCATATCGATTGTTCACAATGACGCTCACCCCTAAGTCATTGGGTTCGCAGATAAGTAGATCGACCTCTTGACCTTGTAGATCCTCTGTACATGCTTCAAGTGTTTTTCTAACTCTCATGCTGCCGAACAAGCGATCTGTTTTATAATCATATCTTAAAACAAAGAGGTAATACCCTTCCTCTTCTAATCGGCATATTTGTTCGCTAAATGGTATTAATAAGTTTTTATCAAGACCCCAATCTGCAAATGCACCAATTGGCTTTACTTGCGTGATTCTTAAATATTTGAAATCTCCTAGAAGTAGGTGTGGAGTTTCTGTCGTACATACAATTCTTTGCTCGGAATCCTTAAAAACAAAGACATCAATTTTATCTCCGAGCTCATAGGAGTCTAAAAGGTACTTTTGTGGAAGCAGTACTTCATTTCCTTGTTCGTCCTCAAGAAATGCTCCCGGTGGGGTAAATCTGTCAATGGTCAATGTGTTGATAAGTCCTAATTGCATTATGGTGTTTTTTGACGGTATTTTTTTCTTTTATACTTCCCTGTCGTAATAGACAATCCAGAAGGGTCTTTTCTGTAGGATCTCCTCAATTTACGTTGCTCTTTTTTGTTATATTCTTGGGGCTCTTCTTTATTAACCATCTCACTTTCTGGTGTTCTTGCAACATGGTTAAAGTCATCATTATTTGTTTTGCTACCTGTCGGATTGATCCAGTCTTTTTTAAGCTTTTTTCTTTCGAGTTTCCCCGTTCTTGCATTCATTTGAATGAAGCTTTTAGGTTTGAATTCAGGATCATTTACAGCTATAACATCTTCTGTTAAGACCCAATATGCGCCATTATAGGCATAAGAGTCATAAGAAAGATCTGGAACATAATAGCTATAAAGGCCTTCAAGTGAAGGAGCCTCCGGCGAAAGATGGTCCATGACCACACGTCCGTATTTTTCTTCAAACCTCATATTCATTACAGCTTGATTCGAATATTCAAAAACAATTCTTTTTTCAAGTTTATTATTTGTAATGAAGACAGGGCTGCCGAATCGAACGCTTCTTTTACCTAAAACCAAAACATCCATTATTTTGAAATTACTTCCAGTTGTGCCTCCATCCCAACCGAGAAGCAAGTATTCGGTTTTATTTCCATTTTCAAAGGGTACAATTTTGTAATACAACGCTCCGTACCATTTGGTGAAATCAATAGTTCCTTTAGGAATACTTTCATAGGCATCTACTGCATCAGAAAGTTCAACTACGCGGGTTTTTTTGTTTGATTTTATCAGGATGAAACCGCCATAAGCATATGACATATCGGGATATTCGATATTCCAATTAACGATTCTAATTTTTTTATCAGGACTTTCAAGAATTGCGACAGATTCTAAATGCTTGAATTTATAGTCAAAAACACTTGGGAGGGCCAAGAAATCTCTAAATTCATTTTTAAAGATTTCATTTTGTGCATCCATTTGTTCCGCACTTATGGCTTGTCTGAATTCAATTAGAACTTTATTTAAAGCAATTTCTTCTACTTCAAGATTGATTTGTCCAAGAACACATGTTGTGCTTAAAAAAATTAAGAATGTTATTTTTTGTGCAAGCTGCATTGTTATTTAAAACGAATCTCCTTTAAAAGAGTTACGCTTATAGTTTTTTCAGATTTGAAATAGTTGAGGTCGGGTTTTCAGATTTGAAAACATAGCTTCCAGCGACTAATGCATCTGCTCCTGCTGCACTCAATTCAGCACCAGTTTCTAAATTTACTCCACCATCGACTTCAATTAAAGCAGAGGACTTGTGCGCAGTAATTAAGCTTTTCATTTTTTTAACTTTTGAAACGCTTGAAGGAATGAATTTCTGACCACCAAATCCGGGGTTGACTGACATGATTAGAACGAGATCTAAATCATTAATCACTTCTTCAAGTGCATGAACGGGTGTGTGCGGGTTTAAGGCAACGCCTGCTTTAACACCAAAACTTTTGATAAGCTGAATGCTCCGATGTAAATGTGGGCAAGTTTCAAAGTGAACCGTAATGATATCTGCACCGGCATCCACAAATTCCTTAATGTACTGGTCAGGATTTGAAATCATGAGATGCACATCTAAAATCTTGTTGGTGTGTTTGTTGACGCTTTTAAGTATGGGGAATCCAAATGAAATGTTAGGGACAAAAACGCCATCCATTACATCAATGTGAAGCCAGTCTGCTTCGGAGTTATGGAGCATTTTTGTGTCTCTTTCTACGTTGCCAAAATCACAAGATAAAATGGAGGGGGAAACTATCATTTTTTTATTTACAAAAGTAATTACTTTTCTCAATGTAGTTAGACATTGAAATACTCAATGAATAATATATATATCTTTATTTTAAATGTTAAGCTTAACTCTTCTTATTGTTCTTCTGACCGTATTGATTTCATATCAAGGTTTCTCTAATATTAAATTTCAAGAGAATAGCATGTATGTACCCTATGAGGTAAAGTATAACAAGGCCTATTATCGCATGCTATCACATATTTTTATTCATGCAGATTGGACACATTTGTCTTTCAATATGATTTCACTTTATTTCTTGGGTAGTTTTTTAGAAACCCAATGGAGTTTCGAGTTTGGCTTAATGGGGAATTATTATTTTATTCTGTTATATTTCGGTGGTGCATTAATTGCTACAATTTGGCCTTATTACAGAAACTCGGAAAATCCAGGTTATAGGTCCCTCGGTGCATCAGGTGCTGTTTCTTCAGTCGTTTTTGCAACCATGCTGTGGTACCCTCAGTTAGAATTATATCTTATGTTTATTCCAATTCCTATAAAGGCGTATATTTTGGGTCCTCTATATTTGGCTGTTGAATATTATTCAATGAAACGTGGAGGTACTGGAGTTGCTCACGATGCACATTTGGGTGGCGCATTATTTGGGATTTTATTTGTATTATTGATTGATAGCAATAAAGGAATTGAATTTTTAGCACTTTTATTTTAACATGTCTTTGCTTTTTATAAATAACAACGGTAACCTTTTACCAAATACTGCTCCTACTATAGATCCAGGAAATCGTGCACATCTTTATGGAGATGGTGTTTTTGAAACGATCCGCATAGTGAATGGAAGACCCATAAATGTAGAAAACCATATTGCGCGGCTTATTGAAGGCGCAAAGGTTCTTAGAATTAGAGTCCCGAGTTATTACAATGCAGCTTTTTTTCAAGAAAGAATCGAGGAGCTTATTTCCAAATCAAAAATAGACAAAGGTGGTAAGTGTCGATTGTCCATTGATCGGGCGACAGGTGGGACATATTTACCTACATCGAATGAATCAAATTTTTATATCGAGGTAGAGCCTTATTCATCGAATTTTTTTGAACTTAATGCCAAAGGGCTTGAAGTTGATATCTATTCAGATATAAAGCTTCAGAAAAACTTCTTGTCAAATTATAAAACAAAATCATGCCTTCACTATGTAATGGCTGCTATTGCTGCCAAGGAAAGTGGTTTAGATGATTTATTTTTAAGTAATGATAAGGGGAATATTCTTGAAACATCTTCCAGTAATATTTTTGTTGTTAGTAATGGTGTGCTGTACACTCCTGGTCTAGAAGAAGGATGTTTGGCGGGAACAATGCGAATGCAAGTAATCAATCTCGCTCTTGCTAATGGTATTAAGGTATACGAATGTAGTATTCTTCCTCAAAATTTATTAGCGGCTGATGAGGTCTTTATCACAAATGCTATTAAGGGTATTAATTGGATAGGTGGGTACAGGACAAAAACATTCTCAAATGCCATTGCAAGAAAGCTCATAATTGCCCTCAATGAATCTTGGAGAAAAACTGTAGAAGTATAGTCTTTGTTATTTTCAACGTTACATCGTTCATAATTCAAAACATATCCTTGTCTAAAAAAGGCCTTTACCGATTATATTTGTTAATCACCACCATGCAATTGTTATAAAATGGCCGAAAATCAATATACAGAAGACAATATCCGTTCGTTAGATTGGAAAGAACATATTCGCCTACGTCCTGGAATGTATATAGGAAAGTTAGGTAACGGTGCTGCAGCAGATGACGGTATCTACCTTCTGGTAAAAGAAGTTGTAGACAATTGTATTGATGAATTTGTGATGGGTAATGGAAAGAAAATTGATCTTCAAATCAAAGATGGTTTGGTTACGGTTAGGGATTATGGTCGAGGAATTCCATTAGGGAAAGTTGTAGATGTCGTCTCTAAAATGAATACGGGAGGAAAGTATGACTCAAAAGCATTTAAAAAATCAGTAGGATTAAATGGTGTAGGTACAAAAGCCGTGAATGCCTTATCTTCGCATTTTTCGGTTTATGCTGTACGAGAGGGGGAGCTCAAAAAAGCATCCTTTAGTAGAGGTAACCTTCTTGAAGATTTTCCTACGGTGAAAACTGAGGAGGCTAATGGCACCTATGTCGAATTCACTCCCGATGATGAGATTTTTAAAAAATATGCATTTAAAACGCCATATGTCGATAAGATGTTATGGAATTATTGTTATCTCAATCGAGGTTTATCTATTTACTTCAATGGTAATAAATTCCAGTCTAAAAATGGACTAAAAGATCTTCTTGAAAATAATATGGACGGCGATCCTTTATACCCAATAATTCATCTTGAAGGTGAGGATATAGAGGTTGCATTTACTCATGGTAAAACATATGGTGAGGATTATTATTCTTTTGTGAATGGTCAACATACGACGCAAGGAGGTACACATCAAAGTGCTTTTCGTGAATCTGTAGCTAAGGTTATTAAAGATTTTTACAGCAAAAACTATGAGGCTTCAGATATTCGGCAGTCGATCGTTGCAGCCGTATCTGTAAAAGTTATGGAGCCTGTTTTCGAATCGCAAACTAAGACCAAATTAGGTTCACAAGAAATTGAACCTGGCGGAAAGTCTATGCGTGCTTTTATAAATGATTTTTTAAAGGATAAGCTAGATAATTTTTTACATAAAAATCCGGAAGTCGCTCAAACGATTGAAACCAAAATAAAGCAATCTGAAAAAGAAAGAAAGGATTTAGCTGGCATTCGAAAAATAGCAAGAGAGCGTTCGAAAAAAGCAAATCTGCACAATAAAAAGCTAAGGGATTGTAGGATTCATCTTAGTGATTTAAAAAATGAACGAAGAGAGGAGACAACTTTGTTTATCACTGAGGGAGACTCTGCAAGTGGATCAATAACAAAGTCTAGAGATGTCGGAACACAGGCTGTATTTTCTTTAAAAGGAAAGCCCTTAAATTGTTACGGTTTGACAAAAAAAGTCGTT
>Ga0228631_1001390_pt1 | contig 11969 bp, 9 predicted proteins | sample 39DmetaG_FD_183049 | JGI IMG/M metagenome (GOLD analysis project Ga0228631, IMG submission 183049) | Seawater microbial communities from Monterey Bay, California, United States - 39D | ecosystem: Environmental > Aquatic > Marine > Coastal | place: USA: California | collected 2016-09-28
TGAGTAAATTATTAGCAGTTGGAACTGTTGCATTTGATGCCATAGAAACTCCGTTTGGCAAAACAGATAAAATTTTAGGAGGTTCAGGAACTTTTGTTGGTTTAGCTGCGGCTCAGTTTGGTGTTCAGACCGGTGTTGTTTCTGTAGTTGGTGGAGATTTTCCTCAAGCATATCTTGATATGATGAATCAAAGGGGAATTAATACAGAGGGTGTTGAAATTGTAGAAGATGGAAAAACTTTTTTTTGGAGCGGAAAATACCATAATGATATGAACTCAAGAGACACCTTAGTCACTGAGTTAAATGTACTAGCAGATTTTACTCCAATAGTGCCGGCATCATTTAAAGATGCCGCCATCGTTATGTTGGGGAATTTACACCCTTTAACTCAAAATTCTGTATTGGATCAACTAAATGAAAAACCCAAACTAGTAATTTTAGATACTATGAATTTCTGGATGGATGCAGCTTTAGAAGATTTACATTCAGTCTTAAAAAGAGTTGATGTAATTACAATTAATGATGAGGAAGCTCGTCAACTAAGCGGTGAATACTCTTTAGTAAATGCGGCAAATAAAATCCATAAAATGGGGCCTAAATTTGTAATTATTAAAAAAGGAGAACACGGAGCATTATTATTTAATGAAGGGAAAATGTTTTTTGCTCCAGCATTACCTTTAGCTGAGGTTTTTGATCCAACAGGAGCTGGAGATACATTTGCAGGAGGCTTTTCTGGGTATTTAGCAAAAACAGAAGATATTTCTTTTGAGAATATGAAAAATGCTGTTATTTATGGATCAAACTTAGCGTCTTTCTGTGTAGAGAAATTTGGTACAGAACGAATGGAAAGTTTGCAGGCGAATGAAGTACAGGATAGATTAAAAGTTTTTAAAGAGTTAACACAATTTGAAATTAAATTAGCATAAAATTATTTCCGCGCTTGCGCGGATTTTTTATTTCTAAAGATAAATGACCAAACTATGAGCGACGCTATTAAACACGAATGTGGAATTGCTTTAGTAAGATTAAAGAAACCATTACAGTTTTACAAAGATAAATATGGTTCTGCATTTTACGGAATCAACAAAATGTATTTATTGATGGAGAAACAGCACAATAGAGGTCAAGATGGTGCTGGTTTTGCTAGTGTGAAATTTAATGTTGCTCCAGGAACAAGGTATATTAGTAGAGTAAGGTCTAATAAATCTCAACCCATACAAGATATATTTGCTCAAATTAATGAGCGTCTGAATGGTGTTTTAGAAAAAAATCAAAATAAATTAAATGATGTTGCATGGCAAGAGGAAAATTTACCATACTTAGGGAATCTATTTCTTGGACATGTTCGTTATGGTACCTTTGGAAAAAACAGTATTGAAAGTGTTCACCCATTTCTTCGTCAAAGTAACTGGAAGCATCAAAATTTAATCGTTGCAGGAAATTTCAATATGACTAATTCTAGGCAATTATTAGAAGAGCTAGTTGAATTAGGACAACATCCAAAAGAGTTTACAGACACGGTAACAGTATTAGAGAAAATAGGTCATTTTTTAGAGGAGGAAGTCTCTAAATTATACATAGAAGCAAAAGAAAAAGGCTTCAATAAAAAGGATGCTTCGCCATTTATTGAAGAAAACTTAGATCTACAAAATGTCTTAAAAAGATCTTCAAAAAACTGGGATGGTGGCTATGCTATGGCAGGCTTAGTTGGTCATGGAGATGCTTTTGTATTAAGAGATCCAAATGGGATTAGGCCTACTTATTTTTATGAAGATGATGAGGTTGTTGTTGTTGCCTCAGAAAGACCAGTAATTCAGACAGTGTTTAATGTAGCAATTCATGATGTTAAAGAATTAGAAAGAGGTCATGCACTCATAATTAAAAAGAATGGAGTTACCTCTGTTAAAAAAGTATTGAATGCTCGAGAAAAAAAATCATGCTCATTCGAACGTATTTATTTTTCAAGAGGAAGTGACTCATATATTTATCAAGAACGAAAAAATTTAGGAAAATTTGTTTTCCCTCAAATATTGAAATCTATAGACAATGATATTTCTAACAGTGTTTTTTCATTTATTCCAAATACTGCAGAAACCTCTTTTTATGGAATGACTGAAGCTGCTGAGGATTTTTTAAATGATCAAAAAACTGCAAAAATATTATCAGGAGGAAAATCATTGTCAGCTCAAAAAGTAACTGAAATTTTATCGGAAAGACCGCGTTTTGAAAAAATAGCAATTAAAGATGCTAAATTGAGAACTTTCATTGCAGATGATAGTAGTAGAGATGATTTAGTAGCTCACGTGTATGATGTTACTTACGGAGTTGTTAAGCCAACCGATAATCTCGTTATTATTGATGATAGTATAGTTAGAGGAACTACTCTAAAGAAAAGTATCATTAAGATTTTAGACCGATTAAGTCCTAAGAAAATAGTGGTGGTATCTTCAGCTCCACAGATTCGTTATCCAGATTGCTATGGAATTGATATGGCAAGAATAGAGGATTTTATTGCTTTTAAAGCAGCAATAGAGTTATTGAAAGAAACAAATCAATATCACATAGTAGATACAGTATATAAAAAAGCAATTGATCAACGAGAAAAAGAGGATGCAGAAATTGTTAATTTTGTAAAAGAAATATATAGCCCATTTACTTCAGAGCAAGTATCTAAAAAAATTGCTCAAATGCTAAAAACGAAAGATATCAATGCAGAAGTTGAGGTGATTTATCAATCAGTTGATAATTTACATAAAGCTTGTCCTGATAATCTAGGCGATTGGTATTTTACTGGAGATTATCCTACAGATGGTGGTCACAGAGTGGTAAATGAAGCTTTTATTAACTTTTATGAGGGAAATAAAAAAAGAGCATATTAAAAGTGTGTTGATTTTTAGCAAATAATCAATTATATTTGAGAAAATCAAAACTAAAATTGTTATGCTAATGTCCACAATTACAATTATAGCAGTCATAGTACTTGTACTACTGATGCTTATTTCATTTTACAATAGACTTGTAAAACTTCGCAATAATAGAGAAAATGCTTTCGCAGATATCGATGTACAATTAAAACAACGTCATGATTTAATTCCTCAATTAGTAGATACTGTAAAAGGTTATATGAATCATGAAGAAAAAGTATTAACCAATATTACTGCCGCTAGAGCAGGAGCTCTAAATGCATCTACTATTAATGAAAAAATAACTGCTGAAAACCAACTTTCTACTGCACTAAGTGGTTTGAATATTGCTGTGGAAGCATATCCTGATTTGAAAGCAAGTTCCAATTTCACTCAACTCCAAGAAGAAATTTCTGATGTAGAAAATAAGTTATCTGCCGTTAGAAGATTTTTCAATTCTGCAACAAAGGAGTATAATAATGCTGTTGAAACTTTTCCTTCAAATATAATTGCTGGAATGTTTTCTTTTAAGAAAGAATCAATGTTTGATGTTGGTGCTACAGAAAGAGAAGTGCTTGACAAAGCGCCCAAGGTTAGTTTTTAATTCATGAAATATATTGGGTTACAATCTCAAATAAGTAGTAATAATAGGAAATCTATTCTACTGCTTATCTCTTTTCCTACACTACTACTGGGATTGGTGTGGCTTTTCTTTTTAGCTGTTAATATATTTATGGAAAATGATACAATTTCATTCAATATAGATACAGTTAACAATAGTTTTTTATATTCAGCCCCCTATATATTTATTGGAGTTTTGGTGTGGTTTTTAATTGCGTGGTTTTCACATTCTTCGATGATTCGAAGAGCAACAGGTGCTATACCACTAGAAAGAAAAGAAAATAAAAGAGTATATAATCTGGTAGAAAACCTTTGTATTTCAAAAGGGATTAAAATGCCAAAAATACATCTTATTGAAGATGATTCTTTGAACGCTTTTGCCAGTGGATTAAGTGATAAAACATTTGCGGTAACATTCTCTAGGGGAATTATTAATACATTAGAAGATGATGAGTTAGAGGCTGTAATTGCTCACGAATTAACTCATATTATTAATCGTGATGTTCGATTACTAATTGTCTCTATTATTTTTGTAGGAATTTTTGCATTTATTACCGAAATGGCTTTCCGAAGTCTTCGATTTGCTGGCAGAGGACGAGGGAAAAAAGAAGGTGGTGCTCTAGCCATCGTTTTAATAGTCGTGGTGCTAGGAATTATAGGGATGATTTTATCTTCATTTTTTCGCTTTGCGTTATCTAGAAAGAGAGAATATTTAGCAGACGCTGGAGCTGCAGAGATGACAAAGAATCCTTTAGCTTTGGCAAGTGCATTAAAAAAGATTTCTAAAGATCCATGGATAGAAGCAGTTAAAAGAGATGATGTGGCCCAGATGTTTATAGATCACCCTACAAAGAGGAAAGATCGAAAATTATTAAGTACTTTTTTTAATGGAATTTTTGCAACACATCCTCCGATTAAAGAACGTATTCAGGTTTTAGAACAATTCTAAAAAAAAAGCATCCGAATTGGATGCTTTTTTAGATTTTAATGTGGATGAGTCCCTAAAAAGGTGATATCATTTATTTATTAGCTGCATATCTGCTAGCAACTTCGTTCCAATTAATTACATTAAAGAAAGCTTCAATATAATCTGGACGTCTGTTTTGATAGTTTAAATAGTATGCATGTTCCCAAACATCAATTCCTAAAATTGGTGTTCCACCACAAGTAACTCCGGGCATTAATGGATTGTCTTGGTTTGGTGTAGAACATACCTCTACTTTTCCTCCTGGAAGCACACATAACCAAGCCCAACCAGAACCAAATTGAGTTGCCGCTGCTTTTGAAAAAGCATCCTTAAAAGCGTCAAAAGAACCAAATTCAGCCATTATAGCATCTTTTAAATCTCCTGATAGCGCTCCAGTATTGTTTGGATTCATGACAGACCAAAATAAAGAATGATTGTAAAAACCTCCTCCATTATTTCTTACCGCTCCATTGCTCATGTCTAAATTTCCTAAGATTTCTTCAATAGAGTTTCCTTCTAGATCAGTTCCTGCAATAGCTCCGTTTAATTTTGTGGTATAACCGTTGTGATGCTTACTGTGGTGTATTTCCATAGTTCTAGCATCTATGTTAGGTTCTAGAGCATCATATGCATAACCTAATTCTGGTAATTCAAAAGCCATATTTTTTAATTTTAAGTTTGTACTAATTAATAATTTTTACAAATTTAATTATTAATACTGATGCAAACAAGTACTTCACTTTTTGATAATTGATAACGTTATAAGAAAATATTATTTAGCAGCAAACATAAATTCTTCAGCTTTATTGACCATGTTTTTACTTCCACATATAAAAGGTACTCTTTGATGAAGTTCAGTGGGTTCTATATCCATAATTCTTTTAAAACCATCACTAGCTTTTCCATTTGCTTGCTCGGCTAAAAACGCCATTGGATTGCATTCATATAGCAATCGGAGTTTACCATTAGAGCTTTTAGAGCTTTTAGGATACATATAAATACCTCCTTTAATCATATTTCTATGAAAATCTGAAACCAAAGACCCAATATATCTACTTGTGTAAGGTCTATTTCCTTCTTCTTTTTGGCAATATTTTATGTAGTTTTTTATCCCTTGTGGAAAGTGAGTATAATTTCCCTCATTGACAGAATAGATAGTTCCATTTTCAGGAAATTTAATATTAGGATGTGATAAATAATAACTTCCTATTGCAGGATTCAAGGTAAACCCGTTTACACCATCTCCAGTAGTATAAACAAGCATAGTAGACGTTCCATAAACAATATAACCTGCAGCAACTTGTTGACTGCCTTTTTGCAAAAAATCTTCCAATTGAACAGGCGTTCCAACAGGGGTAACACGTCTGTATACAGAAAAGATAGTCCCTACAGAAACATTTACATCGATGTTTGATGAGCCATCTAAAGGGTCAATTAAAACGATATATTTATTTTGATGATTTTCATCTTGACTATTTATGGTAATAAAATTTTCTTCTTCTTCGCTTGCTATTCCACAAACAATATTTCTGTTGGTAAGTGTTTGAATAAATTTCTCATTTGCATACACATCGAGTTTTTGTTGATTTTCACCTTGTATGTTAGTATCGCCTGCAGCGCCAATAATATCTACAAGACCAGCTTTGTTCACTTCGTGATTTACCACTTTAGCAGCTAAACGAATTGAGTTAATAAGTCTGGATAATTCTCCAGAAGAATATTTAAAGGAGGATTGATTTTCAATAATAAATTCACCTAGGGTTTGATTTTTACTAGCCATGAAAACGATTTTAATTTTTATACAAAGATGCTGAATTTTTAATCAACTACAACGATTTCGTAACTCATTTTATTTAGGATAGAAAAATGCTTTTGTAATTTTAAACAAATACGATAAAAGGGTATTAAATAGTCATTTTTTTTGAGCTGATTTCAAAAAAACTATCTTTGAAAAAAATTATATAAAATGAATTTTACACTAAGATTGGCGGAAAAGAAGGATATGGAATCGGTGCTTAATTTAATTACAGAACTCGCAGTTTTTGAAAAAGAACCCGATGCAGTAGACATTTCTGTTGATGATTTAATTCGGGATGGTTTTTCTAACCCACCAAAGTTTAGGGTTTATGTTGCAGAACAAGAAAACACAATCATTGGTATTGCATTATTTTACGAACGATTTTCAACTTGGAAAGGGAGAACTTTACATTTAGAAGATTTAATTGTCACAAAAAGTAAACAAAAGATAGGAGCAGGTAAGGCATTATATACTGCAGTTTTAAAATATGCATATGATCACAACTTTAATCGAGTAGCATGGGAAGTAATTGATTGGAATTCAAATGCTATTGATTTTTATAAAAGTACTGGAGCTACCTACTTGAATAATTGGTCTGTAGTTCAAATGAATAAAGAAAATTTAGAAAAATTTATTCAAAACAATTAATATGAAGGTTTTTAAATTTGGTGGAGCTTCAATAGGTAGCGCCGAAGCTATTAAAAATGTTGCAAGTATACTAAGTAAGGAGGATGATGTAAACTGTTTAGTTGTCATTTCTGCCATGGGTAAAATGACGAATGCATTCGAAAATATCGTAAATTTTCATGTTAATAATGATCAAGAAAAATTAACAGAATCTATAGATTTTACAATTAATTATCACACAAAAATTATTAGTAACCTTTTTCAAGACGATCACGAGATACATCAAAATGTAACCATACTATTTGGTGAAATGATTCATTTCTTGGCAAGAAATATGGCAAAAGAATATGATTATTTATATGATCAAATTGTTTGTTACGGAGAACTATTATCCACCACTATAGTTAGTGAATATCTTAATGATATTGGGATAACTAATAGTTGGTATGATGCGAGAGAGCTCGTAATAACAGATACTGTTTTTAGAGATGCTTCAGTTCATTGGGAAGAAACAGAAAAACGTATTAAAACCAAGATAGATACTTCAAAAACAACTATAGTTCAAGGATTTATAGCAGGGGATTTAAATGGAAATACAACTACTCTTGGACGAGAAGGGTCTGACTTTACTGCTGGAATTTTTGCATATTGTTTAGATGCTGAAAGCCTCACCATATGGAAAGATGTTTCCGGGGTTTTGAATGCCGATCCAAGAGAATTTAAAGATCCACAACTACTCGAGCAAATTTCTTATGAGGAAACAATCGAAATGGCCTTTTACGGTGCCTCGGTAATTCATCCTAAAACAATCAAACCTATTCAAAATAAAAAAATACCATTAATTGTAAGATCATTTAAAAATCTTAATTCTAAAGGAACAAAAGTTACTAACAAAGCTGAGATGATTCCTAATATTCCTTGTTATATAGTCAAAAAAAATCAAGTATTAGTTTCAATAGCTTCATTAGATTTCTCATTTATTGTGGAAGAAAATATTAGTCAAATTTTTAAACTTTTTCACAAATACCAATTGAAAGTTAATCTCATACAAAATTCAGCGATTAGTTTTTCTGTATGTTTAGATAATAATTTAAATCATTTTGATCAGTTTTTTAATGAAATTAAAGTACTGTATAATGTATCTTTTGTCAAAAATGTTGATTTATTTACAGTTAGACATTTTACTGAAAATTCACTCATTAAAATTTACAATTTGGGAACCTCACTGTTATCTCAAATAAATAAAAACACTGCACAGGTTATAATTCTTAAGGAATAAATGTCTTGAATTTTATTTTTTTGTTAAGTTTGTGTTTACCCGAAGTTTAATTTATGGAGTTAGTTACATCTAAAGAAATCGCCAAAGTAATTGGAACTGATAAGTTTGGTTTTATTGGAACTTTCATAGGTTGGATTTTATTGAGATTACTTCGAATTTCTGAAGTCAATAAAATATATCAAAAACATAAAGACAAAAAAGATTTACTTTTTTTAAATGGCATTTTAGAAGAATTTCAAATTGAGTTTGAAATACCCGAAGAGGATCTAAAAAGAATCCCTAAAAATGGCTCTTTTATTACAGTTTCAAATCATCCTTTAGGAGGAATTGATGGAATTCTTCTATTAAAATTATTAATTGAACATAGGCCAGATTATAAAATAATTGCGAATTTTCTGTTACATAGAATAGAACCCTTAAAACCTTATGTAATGCCAGTAAATCCTTTTGAAAATCATAAGGATGCCAAATCTAGTTTGATGGGTTTAAAAAGTTCACTTCAACACATAAAAGAAGGAAGTCCATTAGGAATTTTTCCTGCGGGGGAGGTTTCAACTTACAGAGATGGAAAATTGATGGTTGATAAACCATGGGAGTTAGGAGCTGTTAAGCTAATAAAGAAAGCAGAAGTACCGGTAATTCCCATATATTTTCACGCAAAAAACAGTAAGCTTTTTTATATTTTATCTAAAATTAATGATACGTTTAGAACAGCTAAATTACCTTCAGAGTTGTTAACTCAAAAAAATAGAGTCATCAAGGTCAGAATTGGTAAACCTATATCGGTTAAAAATCAATTAGAATACAAAGACATTAATTCTTTTTATGAATTTTTGAGAAAGAAGACATACATGTTAGCAAATCCTTTTGTGAAAAACCCACAAAATATCCTTTCCACTCAAAATTTAAAAATTACAATACCTCCCAAAAAAATAACTTCTCAAAAAAGTACTCAAGGTTTTATTAAAGAAGTTATTTCATTAAGAAAAAAAGGTAAAAGACTCTTGGAAAGTAAAAACTATGAGGTGTTTTTTGCATCGGCTAGAGAAATCCCAAATCTATTACACGAGATAGGTAGACTCAGAGAAATTACTTTTAGAGATATTGGAGAAGGAACAAACAAGGCTATAGATATAGATAAATTTGACAAGTATTACCATCATTTATTCCTTTGGGATAGACAATCTAAGGTTTTGGTAGGGGCCTACAGAATGGGGCTTGGAAAAGATATTTACAAAAAACATGGAATTTCTGGTTTTTACATTCAAACTTTATTTCGTTTGGAGCCAGAGTTACATGGCATGATGGAGCGAACAATTGAAATGGGTAGGGCTTTTATTATAAAAGAGTATCAACAAAAGCCAATGCCACTCTTTCTTCTTTGGAAAGGTATTGTTCATATAACTTTAAGGTATCCAGAGTATAAATATTTAATGGGCGGTGTAAGTATTAGTAATCAATTTTCTGATTTTTCAAAATCATTAATGATAGAATTTATGAAATCACATTATTATGATCCCTACATAGCTCAGTATATTCAGCCCAAAAAAGAATTTAAAGTTAAATTAAAAGACGCAGATAAAGATTTTGTTTTTGATGCTGCAAAAGCAGATATGCAAAAATTCGACAAGGTAATAGATGAAATAGAGCCTGGAGCTTTAAGAATTCCTGTGCTGATAAAAAAATACGTAAAGCAGAATGCCAGATTAGTTGCTTTTAATGTAGATCCAAAATTTAATAATGCTGTTGATGGACTTATGTATATTAAGGTTTCAGATATTCCAGAAAGTACAGTTAATCCAGTAATGGAAGAATTTCAGGCTGAATTGGAAAGAAAATCAACAGAAGAAAATTAAAAGTAGCTTACCATAATTTATCCCAATAAGAGTAAGCTGAAATTCAAGTATTTAAACTTTGTAAGAATTAAGAAAAAGGTGTAGTTTTGCACTCAATTTTTTTAAGAATAATACACGAAAATGGATATTACAAGAGAGAATATTGACGCATTAAATGCCGTTGTAAAAGTAGATGTAACCGCAGATGATTATCAGCCAAAGGTTGATAAAATTTTAGTTGACTATCGAAAAAAAGCAGACATTCCAGGTTTTAGAAAAGGTCATGTCCCTATGGGAATGATTAAAAAGCAGTATGAGAAATCTGTTATGATAGATGAAGTAAACAAACTTTTACAAGACTCACTAAACAAATATCTAACTGAAGAAAAATTAGAAATTTTAGGCAATCCAATCCCAAAAATTGAAGAAAATTTTTCTTGGGATACCAAAAATTTTTCTTTTGAATTTGAATTGGGCTTAGTTCCTCAATTTGAGGTTAATTTAACCTCAAAAAAGAAAATCACTCAATACGCTATCATTGCGGATGAATCTTTGATAGATAAAGAGGTAGAAAATTTACAATCCCGTTATGGGAAAATGTCTGCAGTAGAGATCATTAACGAAAAAACAAATGTTACGGGTACTTTTGTTAATGAAGAAAAAGAGATTGAAAATAAATCTACTATTAATCTATCTGATTTAAAGGGAAAAGCAAACTTAAAAAAGTTTGTGGGTTGCAAAGTAGGTGATGTTATTGAATTAAAAACAAAAGGTTTGTTTTCTGAGGATTCAAAACTAATGGGTGCTCTTAGTCTTTCTAATGACGAAATAGAAGGCCTAAATATAAAGGTTTTGTTTACTATAGAGGAGACTACTGAAATTGAATTAGCTGATTTGGACCAAGAGTTATTTGACAAATTATTCACAGATGGAAGCGTAAAGTCAGTAACTGAATTGAGAAATAAGATTAAAGAAGATGCAGAAAAGCAATTCCAACAACAAGCAGATCAGCAATTATTAAATTCAGTTACAGAATTTTTAATTGACAATACAAGTTTTGATTTACCTTCAGAATTTTTACAAAAGTGGTTAGCTACAGCAGGAGAAAAACAGTTAACTTCGGAACAAGCGGCTGAGGAGTATAATAAATCAGAAAAAGGATTGCGTTACCAATTAATTCAGGAGAAAATATTAAAAGAAAATGATATCAAACTGGATTATGAAGAATTAAAAGACTACGCAAAAGGGTTTATAAGAACTCAGATGGCACAGTTTGGAAATATGAATCCTGAAGATGCTGAGTTAGATGATATAGCTAATAGGATTCTTGGTAATCAAGAAGAAGCAAAAAAACTTCAAGATCAATTATTAAGTCAAAAATTAATGACTTTTTATAAAGAGAAAATGACGTTTAAAACAAAAAAAGTAAATTATGAAGGCTTTGTAAAAGAAGTTTATAAATAACCTTTAACTTTTAATAAAAGCTAAAAAACTTCTCTTTAGAGAAGTTTTTTTTGCTTTATGGAGTTTCAAAATTATTCACTAATAGTTACTATATTTACAAGTATAATATTTAAAAAAATAGATCAATGGATTACGGAAGAGAATTCGAGAAATATGCAACTAAACACCAAGGAATTAGTAGCACATATTACAATCAGTTAATCACAAATATGACTCCTAATATCATAGAAGAGCGCCAATTAAATGCTGTTGCAATGGATGTTTTTTCTCGTTTAATGATGGATAGAATTATTTTTTTAGGAACAGGTATTAATGACCAGGTGGCAAATATTATCCAAGCTCAGTTATTGTTTTTAGAAAGTGTAGATTCTTCAAAAGATATCTCAATATACATTAATTCACCAGGTGGTGGGGTATATGCAGGATTAGGAATTTATGACACTATGCAATTTATAAAACCAGATGTAGCAACAAT
>Ga0228631_1001421_pt1 | contig 11803 bp, 8 predicted proteins | sample 39DmetaG_FD_183049 | JGI IMG/M metagenome (GOLD analysis project Ga0228631, IMG submission 183049) | Seawater microbial communities from Monterey Bay, California, United States - 39D | ecosystem: Environmental > Aquatic > Marine > Coastal | place: USA: California | collected 2016-09-28
CTCCGCATTTTGACCACCTCGGCAGCTGTGAATGGGTAGGTGTGAACGGTTTCGGAGTGGCAAGAGTGGCAAGACGTCGGTTACGTAACGGCATGTAACGACCCCGAAAATGGCAAACGTGGTGAACACACGGCAATTGACGTGCCCACTGTTCTGGGCATGACAATCGGCGCTCTCAGCGCAACGGTGTGTATTTTTGTAGATCTGCGCCAAAACTTTTTCCGAATAAAACGCGAATTCACTAAAAAATATTGCGGGTTGTGTCACAGCGTCGAATGATGTACACGGAAGAGCGACAAGGCGGCCATTACGCGCTCTGGCCATCGCAATCGTCATGCAAGCGCACGAGCTACACCAGCACGCGCCGTCGAAAAGCCAGATCGACGACGTGTACCGGTACATCATATCGGTCGAAGCGAATGTGAGACTCGAGATTAGGCACGCGGGCGACAGCGCGGACGTTTTACACCCCAATCGAGGCAAACACAAAGGCACCAAGCTGAGGGGCAGAGGCGTGATGGCGGCAAGTGAGTACCGCAACACGCACGGTGTCGTAAAGCAGATGAAGCTGATGGGAATACAGCGCGCATTATACAGGTTGGGCATGCTGTCGAATGGCCGACAATTGAAGTTCAAGCTGACGCTTTCACAAGACGATGGCAAAGAGGTGTTTCCTGACGACATGGGCTTTCTCAACAAAACACCGAAGCAGCTCCTCGTCGGTCGTGCTGGTGCGACGACTCCGTGTCTCGTGTCGGAGGTGTCTTGCAGCGGAGCTGACGGAGACGATGGTATGGGGGAGCAGATCCTGTTCGACAGCTTCTTCATAGCTTCGGGCGTCAGCTCCCATTGGTTGCGAACGAAGAGCAGGCAGTTTGCATTCAAGATGGAATTCGCCAATGTCGACCGAACCAAATGGATCGAGTACTTTGGTCCCGGACGCCTCCCACCGGTCGTCTTGAGCAAACCATTCTACGTGCGCACGGACTGTGCCGAGAAGCAGAAGATGAGAGACGAACAAAAAAGACAGTCGCACGCACTTCTCTGTGTGTCATGAGGTGCCCACGCATGCAATGTCTACGTATAAAAGCCTTTCTCTTCGCCACTCATGTTTCACAACCACTTCTGCCAGAGTCATTATCACCAAACGTTCTTTATTTTTTTGAAGCATCATCTCTGTGTATTTCACTTCACTGAGACCAAGGATAATATTATGTGTTTTGGTATGATACGAAATAAACGTTCATACCATCCCAGTGCTGACCTCCATGCATCTCCTGTCGATGTTGACGACTGCAGTCGACATCGCGTTGATTACGAGACCAGTTTGGGTGGTCTTGTGATAGCTTGATTTGGCGACGCCAGTGGTAGGCCGCAGCGACATGAATAACCTTTTAATCAACGCCTTTCATACTGTATACACGTATATATGTACTTATCCCATACAGGTGACTGCTTCACTTTCGTGACGCTTCAGTTTGGCGACTGTGAATGAACCGCACTCCGTACCTTACGTGATATTTTTTGTCACGTAAGTTGAAATTGCGACTGTCCGCAGATGTGGCCATGCCGTCGACAGGGGATGGCTGTGGCGCAGTACGAAAGAAATGCATTTTGCAAATGTATCATGTAAAGGTGTGAATGTGCAGCAGCGACTTTTCAACACATGAATTGAGCGCGTGTTCCAAACATTAACACCACTCTATACTGGTGCTGAAGCACCACTCCTTACAGGATGACTCATTGGAGCCGGCTCTCTCCTAGCATCCCCTCTAGCATAATTTGCGTCACGGCCATCGTCATGGATGCACTGTGCGCACTTCCGCGTGGTGTAGAACAACAGGTGCCTTCGTCCCTGAGGTGCACTTCGATCGTCCTTGTGGCTTGCCTTGCGTCGCCCATATTGTCTACCGGCTTTGCATTTGAACAACGAGGGCTGTTTCTGCTCGGACTCGTAATCGCCTCGCTGAGGGGCGAGCATCACGGCAATGCGAACGTAAGGGCGGCGGATGCCTTGTTCATCCTCGTATCGGGGTGTGTGATCGTGTACCTATACAAAATCAACGTAAAGCAGTCGTCAACTGCAAAACCAGAGAAGTCAACCTCCAATTACTCGCTGACGGGCTCTTTGATCACGTACGTGGGGCTGAGAGTCGTCCGAAACGCCATCTGCCATGCCGGAGAGGTGTATCAATACGTAGTCCATGACTATGATTTTGAAACGCGGGGGTATGGATTGGCCGACGGCGTGTTCGTCTTTACGGCGACCTTTGGAGGCGCCATGCTGGTCTGCACCGGTGTCTTCGTCATACTACATTCTCAGGAAATGGAGTCGAGCATCTCGAGCGCAGTGCGGTGCACAATTGCTACTAACACGACCGTGATATTTGCATCGACGCTGATTGCTCAGTTGTCGACACACGCCCATGCAGAATACCTTCCCATGATTTTTTCTAAAGCATCGTGCATTGGTCCACAGCAACATTGTGCAGCAGCGTACCGTGCTCGAAGTCACTACGTCTCCAACTCTTCGACGGCTGCGTTGTGGATAGGCGGCATCGCAGCCGCGGTCCTTGTGATGCCGAAGAGCCGTGATGCCGAAGAAGGTGCCGAGCGCCCTGCGCGTCGACGCCAAGGACACGACACACAGTGCACCACGAGTACCTCGGCTGTCGTGTCTATCGTAGTGACGTTCCTGCTTACGACGGGAATACTCATCGACGCTGTGGAGTCGAGCTCTGTGATACCACAGCTCCAACTCGTGCTTCTATTGAGTTCAATACCAGTCGCCAAGTACGGCACTCCGGAGTTGGCGTGTGTGTTGAATGTGTCGGGCCACGTCATATACATTCGACAAAGGCTATCGCAGTCGACTGGCTTCGATCTCAGCTACTTTACGCATTGGTCGCTCTTGGGGACCACGTGCGTGGTGGCTGTCCTTGGTATCCTCACGCTTGTTGAGAGAGTCCTGCCTTACTGGTCCAGCACGCGCAAGACTACGGGGATGCTCTCCTGCGTCACTGTAACGCTGATAGTCGTCGCCATGTCGTTGCAGTTTGCGCTTGGCATGGCGACATTCTCATTGACCGCTGGATATGATGGATGCCCTCTCTTGAATGTAGAAGACTGGAAGATCAATGGGTATGAGCATACGTTTCAGCACTCGGTCACATTTCCATTCACCCTCGCATTATATACTTCGAGGTCTGATGTTTACGATACGCATACCATCAAGCGAATTGCATGGTACTCTGCTCCGACCGCCCTCGCGGTCTGTTGGGGGCTGCTCTTGCTCTTGGATGTGAACAGAACGTACCCCTACGTGCAGTCTAACGAGCCGTGGGGGTTTGGCATAAGTCTGCTGTCGGCTGTACTCTCTTGGATTGTGACTGGTATGAGTGTGTGATGGCGGATATGGCATGCTCTCTCACGTAGAGAATATAACAAAGGCGCGTCCTCCGACCTCCCTTTTGAATCGCATCGTCGTCACAACAGCATGAAGGGTCGAGACGTTGCTTTTTTGGCGGCGGGGCTTCTCATGACGGTAATAGTAAACGTGATCGTTGTGGCTGTTCGCATAAGTTTGAGCAGCGATGACATCAGAGACAGACTTCATGGGTTGAAGTGACGTTCCCTTGACGTCGCTCTCGCTCTTAGATGTGAACAGGAGGCACCCCTGTGCAGAGTGTCGAACGAGCTGTGGCGATTCGGTAACGCCGCGCTGTAGGCTTCGATTTCTCGGATTGTGACTGGTTTGGGTGTGTGATATATCGTTTATATACAATGCCTTTACTAGAAACATACATTGCGTGTCAGTCGACAATTTCTGCATCGTATCGTCATCACAAATGACTAACACCATGTCAAAATTATGCAATGGGTTGGGGAGGGGGCTTCTTTTAATTACCGTTGGACTGTGCATTGGTGCGGCCGCGTATGATGTAATTCGTAGCCACAATGATGTGAAAGATAGGCTTCAAACGTTGGTGCATGTACATACGTGATATAACTTCCGATGCCCGCATGCAGAGTAAATCACTCGCGCGCCAGGCTGTGTGCCGATCACATTCGATCTCGTGGACAGCAGAACGCTTGGAAACGCATCCTTGGCTATATGGTATTTCTCGAGGTGAGTGTGTGGAAGCAAGAGTCAAAGTAGATAACACATGTCTGACACAACAGAGAGAGAGAGGACGCGTCGTGTGGCGCGAGTCTCTCATGAAGTACTCGATAAAATATGCTACGTTTATATACTCTAAAAATAGTAAACAGTTTCAATTAAAGCCAACAGGAGCAATCTTGTTTGAAAAACGATATACCAAGTCACACAACTCACAGATTGCGGTACCCGCTGTATACGTTTTGTCGATCCTGACGTTTTTCGTCGTATGCATGGTATGCGTGCTTTACCCCGCACATGCAACGAACTATGTTCCTTACGGAAAGGTTCCAGTGGGTGCAATGTGCTTGCGGGCGTCTCGGTATGCCGATTATGCAACGGTAAGGCTCATGGCAGGTACGCCGATCAGAGAGATAGAGGCGATGATTCGGCTCGATCGAGTGGTCGACGATGGAAGCGCGTCTACATACCTATGGTCCTCAATGATGGTGCGGAGCGACTCCCTGAATTGCACAACGGACGGCACGTCGTGTTCAGACTCCGTCTTGGTGAGCACAAGCGGCGTGTACAACAAACTCGTTTCCGTGAAGACGCGCTTCGAACTCTTTGCAGACTATGCTGACTATACTACCATCACCGGATATCGGCTAGGGTTGAAAGGCTCCGTGTCGTTGGTTCGAGGGTATGATTATTACCTCACGACCACTCACTTGTGCTGGATTCCGCACGACGATGACGAGCCGAGCAGCACCATGGGTACAAATGCAATTGTCGGCGACGTTACAAGTGAGGGAGAACTGGTTGTCAACGAAGGAGCGCTGTTCAAGGAGTGCAACAACACGTCCGTCAAGATGTTTCCCCACCTCGCGTCTTCGGAACTTCTATGGCTTGCACTCACTGATCGATATCTATACGAGCACGGAGAAAAATATCTCGAACAGCGGCGAGTCTTGGTGGAGACCGGAATCTCGTGTGCTTCATCGAATACGTCGCTGAATCACTTCGTTTATCTATACCAAATGCAGTGCGTCCAGACTGGGTTCTGCCAGACGAGCCCGTCTGCACCATATCGTCGTGTGGCCTCGTCTCATACCGTGGAGATAAGGCTACCTAGACACACCACAGACGCCATCATTACGTTTACCAAGGCGAAGCCGATGGAAAAGCTGCCTTCAGTGCTGTCGTCGAGTGATGCGACATGGCTTGCAGCGGGCCAGCTTGGAATATTGATGCTCGTCGCGGCGGTGAGCTTTTTGAGGGCGTCCCAGACAGAGGTCTCGCCTGCGAGTATCGTGATCGAGGCCCATAGATCGTGCTTCCCATCTAAAGATACAGTTGACGGGTCCCATACGTTCCACTACTGTTCGGAAGAGGTCTATTCAAATGCCTTCATTGGCGCACTTGCGATCGGTACCCGGCTCGTCGTCATCGTGTTAATCTCCGACGCTCTCTTGGAAGATAACAACGGACCGATCGTGGTGTCCGAGCTGACTGGTTGCTTGGTGTCTACCCTACATGGCATCTTGAGATATTCGTTCCTAGACTCTTCCAGAGAATCTCCCTTGACGAGGCTGGGAGGGCCGATGTCAAACGTAGACGTGTGTTCTGCAATCATCATTGCTCTTTCCGAGACGCCGTTATTGGGCACAAGACAGACATTTGCATCGGTGGGGCGCATGCTGGCAGCGCTGCTGACTTTGGTGACGAACGTGCCTACGCTCATCTACAGCCCTGTTGCGTGTGTCATGAAGGGTACGTGCTTCGATGACAACAAAGGCAAAGATCGCCGATTGACACTGTACGTCTCCGCCGTGCTGTGGCTTGTGCAGTCTTCTTGCACTGCCATCACGCTGACGTCTGTTTTTGTCAACCCTTTTCTGTATACGTTGACTCGGTCCATACCAAACGACACTACGTTGCTGCGGATATCGGTCTTACTGGGCGTTTTGACAACATCCCTGCCGATGATAAACAAAGTGGTGCTCAGCTATGTGCAAGTTATTAAGAAAGAAAATGAGCATAATATGAAAGATGACGATGGGCATAATATGAAAGGCAAATAACGCTTCTGCGTTTCTCACGCTGTACTTTAAAGCGAATGCGATCGCCGCGCTACCCTATCAGGAAAGCAGCAGAGTCGCTTTTTTAAAACTGTCATAGCGTCGCATGAAGAAGATTGTACTGATCGTGGAGGACGATCGGTTTTGCCTCGACCTCCTCGTATCTCTTGTATCTGAATGCGGACACGTGCCCCACAAAGCAACAAACATGACCGAAGCAATCGAAACTTTTAATTCAAAGCTTCAGTTTGATGTCGTAATCGCGGATCGTCACATGGGTGTCGGAGACGAGGGGTGTATCCTCAGCAGAACAGTCCGACACATCGAGCATCGAAGAAATACGCCTCCTGCTTTCTTCGTAGGGATATCGGAGGATACGTGTGACGTATCGGCGTCCGAGTGGAAACGTCAAGGAATCGATGTATTTCAACCCAAACCTCTTACAAAAGACACGCTCGACGTTTTTTTGTCCGTAACCGCGCCACCAGCGGGTGTCAAGCTGTGTCCTTACAAGTTTCACTGTATAGATAAAACAGTCATGGATATACCCCATGCGTGGAGCTCCGGTGTGAAATCAGAGGAGCTGTACTTGAAAATGCTGTCTGCTATCGTGTCACATCCTATCTCCGTAGCTATCCGTAAGGACGCCTCGACCTTCGACGTTCCGACGTGGCAGTGTCTACACCAGTTCGAAGGAGTGTTGAGGTATGCATACGCAAGAGCGTGTGCCGATTCCGCAGGCAACCTTGTCGCCGTTTTAAAGGCTGATATACTACCTTCGAATCCACATGTCGCGTCGACGTTTGTGCAAGACCTGTTGCATGTGAATCGCGAGGTAGAAGCTATGTTTAAGAACCATCACATCGAATTTGCTTAAAATTGCAATAGTATGCAACACGGCGTGCGTGGATGACGTGTCACCCAGACGAACTTCCCCAAAAATAGTCGCAGTTTTTACTCGCAGTCGTCGAGCGCCGCGTCCACGAGCACGCAGTAGACGAGCGCGTCTGCCATGATCTTCAACCGTTTCGAGTTGACGTCAGCGCAGCTTTTGAGCCACTCGTCGACAATAGCTTCACCATGCTCGATGTCATTCGAAGGCGATGCAACCTTGGTACCGGCGTCTGCTTCGGCATGGAACTGGTTCTTCGCCTTGATGTCCTCGACGACTCTTGGGTACACCACGCGAAACTCGGCGCGTTTTTTGTCAGGCACCTCCTCCATCAGAGTATCGAACACCGTCGTGGACTCTGTGATTGCGATGTAACCGTTGGTGGCGAGCGACAGCGTCGGAGGCGTAGAAATGATGATCTCTTTTGAGTGCGTGTCGCGCTTTTGGAGCTTCTTTGCATTGTCTTCGGGCGAGTTGCCGATCTTGTACTCGACGTGCATCCCGCCTTTGAGGACGTTCGCTTTGACCCACTCGACCGACACGAGTGCCGACGCCACTTTCAGAGTCGCAGGGACGTCGACGACGAACCCCTCCGAGAAGGGCAGATCTTTGAAGGAGAACTGATCGGTGTGGGGATCGACCTTGGTGATCCTTGGCACCATCACGAGCGAGGCGTACTGGAGGAGATCGGTCGCCATTACGGCCTTGTCGCGGAGATGGGTGCCGAAGATGTTGCCCAGCTGGATCAAGGACTTGTTCGTGCCGCCGGCGATCCCAGCGGATTCGATGTAAGGGGTCGATACTTCCACGAGGCCTTCTTCGGTGCTGGCAAGGAAGAGCGAGAAGAGGATGGTCACGTAATTGCCCTGCACGTGCACCTGTCTGATGCGCGGCTCCACAAAAAAGGGCGACTTGTACGTGATCTCGTCCGTGATGAGCGATACGATCTGAGGAGGGCTCTCTTCTCCAGGAGCGACCGCCATCTGCAGGAGTGGAACGTAGGCGTTCCTCCCGTTTCCATGCAGTTCCGAGAAGACGAGGTCGGGAAGCGTGTCGAGCATGTCCGCCCTCGAGGCGAATGTCTCCCCTCCGTCGGGAAACAGGTTGTACGTGCTCTCGATGCCGTCGACCTTCACTTCAAGCAGGTCCGTCCCGTTGGTAGATACTTTCTTGCGAAGCCCTTCCGAAAGAGCCTTTCGAAAGACGCCGAGGTGAGCCTCGATGCATTTGCCGAGGGGAGGATTTGCTGCAAGGACGTGAGACAAATCTCCAAATGCGGGGAGGCACTCGAAGGCCTGCCACTTGGAGAAGTGAGAGGTGTCCATCGCCTCCGCGATGCGACGGATCGCTTCGGAGACGCTCTGGCACGTGTCCTTGATGATGATGTCCGTGAAGCTGAGGATCATCTGGCCACCCTCCGTTGGGCTGTCGAACTTGCCATAGCTTCCAGTGTTGACGCCGGACAGGACGACCTTGGTACCGGGTGGAACGTCGGACGGGCTTTGGACCGCCCCGTCATTCTTGATGAAGGTCGAGCACTTGTTGCCACCGATGGTGAGCACCGCTCCCTTGAAGTTCATTGCCATCGGCATCTGCTTCTTTTCCTTGGCGTTGCGCCCCGCGGGGTTGTCGACCTTGGCAGTTGCGATGACAGAAGGGGGGCTCGTCGAGATCGCGTTGAACACTTCGCCGATCTCCCCGTACTTTACGTCGGTCACGACACCGGTGAGGAGGAGCCGTGCATTCCCGACGCCCCCAGACGCGGACGAGGCGGAGATCACCGTCATCTGCGCCGTCATGAACTCCTGATTTGCGGAAGAGCTGGTGCGCACATCGACGACCTTGAGCGCCTTGTTGGCGCTTCGCTTGAGGTCGTCGAGGAGTTGCTTTCGCTTCGCTGAAGTGTTGCCTGCGTGGTCCATTGCTGCCTGTTGGGTGTCGGGCTCTGTGTGCCCTTCTGCTTGACAGAGCACGACCACACGGAAAAGATAGTCTTATCTCATAGTTTTATCGCCAAATGCGGCGATTGGTGATGAATTGGACGTTACGTAACCGACGTCTTGCCACTCTTGCCACCTATGAACGGTTCACGCCTCCCCCTTCACGACTTCCGAGGTGGTCAAAATGCGGAGATTGTTTCGTCACAGAGTAAGATCGCGTGCTACCCGCTTCCATATAAGGAAGGTATGCATTCCTAAAAAGGATTTTGACGAAGCACACCTTCCGTATTTGGTATCGGGTAGCACGCGATCTTACTCTGTGACGAAACAATCTCCGCATTTTGACCACCTCGGCAGCTGTGAATGGGTAGGTGTGAACGGTTTCGGAGTGGCAAGAGTGGCAAGACGTCGGTTACGTAACGGCATGTAACAACCACAGAAATGGTAAACGCGGCGACGACACGCCAATCGTCGTATTCACGGTGCTGGGCGCCGTGTTTGACACGAGGTACGTTTTCCACGCAAGGCAACCTCGTCACCGCCCCAATCGTCACGCCCGGTGCACCGGGGACGGCGTTGACGCTCCGATGTCCGTGCCGGGCGTGAACCGCTCCTACCTTCCATATATGGTCAAAGTGACACCCTCTGTAAAAGCGAGCACTTTTGAGGCAGGCTGTGAACTGTTCACAGTGGCAAGAGTGGCAAGACGTCGGTTACGTAACGGCACGTAACAGACACAAAAAGGGTAAACGTGGCGACGACACGCCAATCGTCGTATTCGCGGTGCCGGGCGCCGCGTTTGCGTCGATTTTGAGCGATTGGACAGAAGTGTGCGACTCTGTTCGTGGCATTGCTTCACCGTCGGACGCAATATACAGGTGACTGCTTCAGTTTGGCGACTGCTTCAGTTTGGTGACTGTGAAAGGAGACCACGATGGACCGCAAGATTCGGGGGTTGCGCGTTTGCCAAAACGAAGAGTGTCGGCTCCCACAGAATCGCGATCGCACCGGCGCCGCCAACATCGGCACGCAGTTCTGCCGGCTGTATGAGGGCAAGCCGCCGATCCGCCAGCCGACGGAGGACGACGTGGAGTTCCACCGGCTGAACCTCGCGCTGTGCGCGTCGTGTGACTAGGAAAACCGAGGGGCTTTGGAGCCCTGGGGTGGCAAATACCACTCCGTACTTTACAGGACACACGTGATCACTTCGGACGTTCACAGTCGCTAAACTGAAGCGTCACGAAAGTGAAGCAGTCACCTGTATCAAAGTGAACGCGTTGCGAAGGCGTTGCGAATGAAGAGCACATTGCCCGTTTTGGACATACGCCCAGATCGTGCAACGACGAGTGCGAAGGCGTTGCAAATGAAAAGTACATTGCCCGTTCTGGACATACGCCCAGATGGTGAAACGACGGGGAATTATCCTCGAGATTGGTTTAACAGGACTGATCCTCTTGCAGATCTCAGGAAAGAATTAGATGAATTGAAAAGGACCTTGGGAGTCAACAGCGTAGAAGCAGATAAAATCAAGAAAATTATAGACGATAGTTTGGGAGCCAACGGTGCTATAAACGAGAGCGTCAAAAGCGGTGCAATAAAGACTGGTGTCGAGGCTATCATCGACGATAGTTTGAAAGACACCGGTGCTATAACCCAGAGCGTCACAAACGGTGAAATAAAGACTGGTGTCGAGGCTATCATCGACAATAGTTTGAAAGACACCGGTGCTATAACCCAGAGCGTCAAAAGCGGTGCAATAAAGACTGGTGTCGAGGCTATCATCGACGATAGTTTGAAAGACACCGGTGCTATATACAACAGCGTCAATGGAGAGAACGGTGCAATAAACACTGGTGTCAAGGCTATCATTGACGATAGTTTGAATGTCAACGGTGCTATAAACGAGAGCGTCAATGAAGAGAACGGTGCAATAAACACTGGTGTCAAGGATATCATCAGTAAAAGCTTGGAAGACACCGGTGCTATAACCCAGAGCGTCAATGTGACTGTCGATAAAGCAATTAGAGCTCTTTATGAGAAAGATGGGATAATCTTTGAGGAATTTACAACATTCAATGCCTCATATCGAAAAGTAGCAGAAACAGTTCAACAACTTAAAGGAACAGTTGAACAACTTCAACTCAACTTCAATACTTTGGCAAAGTTGCAAGCTAAACTGGACGCCATTCAACCAGCCATGGAGACAAATGATAATCTCAATAAAGCAACAAAGGAATTGTACGAAGAAATGGATAAAGATAAAGCAAACTCAGAAGCAAAAGCAGTGGCAGAAGCGGCGGCAGCAGCGGCAGAAACGGAAATAGAAGAGGAAAAAGCAGAGTCAGCAGCGGCGTAAATAGAGAACCTTTACGTGTCACCTTCCGTGGTTTCCGAACCTTTAGCAACCAAAGTGATAAAAAGGCTTGGTGTGTTACAAATAATCCTAATTTTCGTATTTGACCCTCTCATCGCCGTGAAAACGGTGTCTGGAAGGTCTAAAACGGTAAACACGAAATAAAAAGCCGTTACGTAACCGACGTCTTGCCACTCTTGCCACCTCGAAACCGTTCACACCTACCCATTCACAGCTACCGAGGTGGTCAAAATGCGGAGATTGTTTCGTCACAGAGTAAGATCGCGTGCTACTCGATACCATATATGGAAGGTGTGTTTCGTCAAAACCCTTTTTAGGACTGCCTACCTTCCATATATGGTAACGGGTAGCACGCGATCTTACTCTGTGACGAAACAATCTCCGCACTTTGACCACCTCGGCAGCTGTGAATGGGTA
>Ga0228631_1001431_pt1 | contig 11750 bp, 12 predicted proteins | sample 39DmetaG_FD_183049 | JGI IMG/M metagenome (GOLD analysis project Ga0228631, IMG submission 183049) | Seawater microbial communities from Monterey Bay, California, United States - 39D | ecosystem: Environmental > Aquatic > Marine > Coastal | place: USA: California | collected 2016-09-28
AAGAAAGTGGAACCCAGCAATGGCCCCTTACATTTTCGAAGAGAAAAAGGGAATCCACATCATAGACTTGAACAAGACACTTGTTCATCTAGAACAAGCCAACGCAGCAATGAAACAGATTGCAAAATCAGGTAAAAAAATCCTTTTTGTTGCGACAAAAAAACAGGCTAAAGATATTGTTGCTGAGCGCATCAAAAATGTAAATATGCCTTTCGTTACTGAACGTTGGTCAGGTGGAATGCTCACAAATTTCCAAACGACGAGAAAGTCCATCCGCAAAATGACATCAATTGATAAAATGAAGTCAGATGGAACATGGGATACTTTAAATAAAAGAGAAAAACTTTTCAAAACACGCCAGCGAGAGAAATTAGAAAAAACTTTTGGTTCGATCGCCGACATGACGAGACAACCTGCTGCTATTTTTATCGTAGATATCTTAAAAGAACACATTGCGCTCGCCGAGGCGAGAAGGTTAAACATACCGACTTTTGCTTTGGTGGATACAAATTCTAATCCAAAACTTGTAGATTTTCCTATTCCAGCAAATGATGATGCAAGTAAGTCAATTACAATCATTATCGATGAGATATGTAAATCTATTCAAGAAGGATTAGAGGAACGAAAAAATCTAAAAGCAAATCCTGAGGCTGCTGATGCTAAAGCTCCAAAGACTGAAGATAAAGCTTCTGCTAAGGCAGAGGTAATTGAAGAGACTGAAGAGAAAGCTACTGCAAAATCAGAGGTGAAAGCAGAAAAAATTGAAGCTCCAGCTAAGGAAGAGACTTCGGAAAAAGCAGCTCCAAAGGCGAAAGCAACAAAAAAAGAAGCTCCAGCAAAAGAAGCTAAGGAGGAAAAAGTAGCAACAAAAAAGCCTGCAGCTAAAAAGGCGGCAGCAAAAAAGCCTGCAGCTAAAAAAACACCTGCGGCAAAAGTTGTTAAAGAAGAAAAATAAACAATCAAAATAAATAGAAATGGCGATAAAAGCTTCAGAAGTTAATAAACTTCGACAACAAACAGGAGCCGGAATGATGGATTGTAAAAATGCACTCGTTGAAACCAATGGCGACTTCGAAGCGGCAGTTGATGTACTTCGTAAGAAGGGTCAAAAAGTTGCAGCTAAAAGAGGCGACAATGAAGCACGAGAAGGTGTAATTATTGCACAATCAAGTTCTGATGCGAAAGCTGGTGTTATTGTTACTTTAAACTGCGAAACAGATTTCGTTGCAAAGAATGACGGTTATGTTCAATTGGTACAATCTTTAGTAGATCTAGCACTAGATAAACTTCCAAAATCTCTAGAGGACTTAAAGACTCTTGCCTACAATGAAAAGCTTTCAGTTAATGAAAAAATTACTGAACAAATAGGTGTTCTTGGTGAAAAGTTAGATCTTTCAGCTTACACGTTAGTAGAATCTGATCGTGTTGTAGCATACAATCACCCTGGAAATCAGCTTGCGACACTTGTTGCACTAAATAGTTCTTCAGAAGTCGCTGAAGATGCTGGTAAGCAAGTAGCAATGCAAGTTGCTGCGATGAACCCAATGGCTGTAAGCAAAGAAGGAATTGATGCTGGAACTATTGAAAAAGAAATTGAAGTAGGTAAGGAACTCGCAATTCAAGAAGGTAAACCTGCCGAAATGGCTGAAAAAATTGCTATGGGAAGGTTAAATAAATTCTTCAAAGAAAATACACTTCTTAGCCAACAGTTTGTGAGAGATAACAAATTAACAGTGGAGCAGTTTTTAAACAACTCTGAAAAAGGACTTACTGTTTCTGACTTCAAAAGATTTTCATTGAGTTAATCAACATACAAATCATTTATAAAAAGCTATCCTCGGATAGCTTTTTTTTTGATAATTACTTTCTGCCCTCTTCGATTTATATATATTTGTTCAACTGAATTATAGTATGAAGTATAAAAGAATATTATTAAAGCTTAGTGGTGAATCCTTAATGGGTGCTAAACAATTTGGCATCGACAATGCGAGAATTAATGCCTACGCAAAGCAAATCAAAGAAATTCGAGATAGTGGCCATGAAATTGCCATTGTTATAGGCGGTGGAAACATTTTTAGAGGTGTTCAAGCTGAAGAAGGTGGAATGGATAGAACGCATGGCGATTATATGGGGATGTTAGCCACGATGATCAATGCTATGGCTTTACAAGCTGCACTTGAATCAAATGGCGTGCATACGAGACTTCAATCAGCCATTGAGATGAAAGCTATCGCTGAACCATTTATTCGAAGAAAAGCCGTTAGACATTTAGAAAAAGGACGCGTAGTCATATTTGGTGCCGGAACTGGAAATCCATTTTTCACAACCGATTCTGCTGCCTCATTAAGAGCTATCGAAATCAATGCGGATGTAATTCTTAAAGGCACTCGTGTAGATGGAATTTATTCAGCAGATCCAGAAAAAGATAAAACGGCAACTAAATTCAATGATATCACTTTTGATGATGTATACAAGAAAGGCCTCAATGTTATGGATCTTACTGCCTTCACACTTTGTAAAGAAAATAATCTTCCAATTATTGTTTTTGATATGGATACTCCAGGTAACCTAGAAAAGGTACTCTCAGGGGAACCAATTGGAACTGTGGTACACAACTAAAAAATTAATCATGATCGAAGAATTAACTATGATTTATGAGGAGCTAAAAGCTTCGAACCAAAAAAGTATTGAGCACTTTGACAGCGAATTGTCTAAAATCCGTGCAGGTAAGGCATCACCTTCAATGCTTTCAGGAGTTATGGTAGAATATTATGAGGCACAAACACCGCTTCAGCAAGTTGCTAATGTCAGTGTGATGGATGCAAGAACGCTAGTTGTTCAACCATGGGAAAAGTCCACACTGAATGATATTGCTAAGGGTATTATTGATGCTAATTTAGGTTTGAATCCTCAAAATAACGGAGAACAACTCATAATCACAGTTCCACCTTTAACAGAAGAAAGACGTAGGGACCTAGTTAAGAAAGCCAAAGCAGAATCTGAAAATGCAAAAATTGGGGTTAGAAATAATAGAAAGGATGCGCTGGATATGGTTAAAGATCTCAAGAGTGATGGGCTATCTGAAGACCATTTTAAAAATGCAGAGATAGAAATCCAAGACATAACAAATGCCTCTTCAAAGGATGTTGATCAATTGTTTGACATCAAGGAGAAGGATATTATGACTGTATAAGTCATAAAGACCCTACCTCTACTCTTTTAATTAAAGTGTACCTCGGCTTGCTTGCTCTCTTTCGATAGATTCGAACAATGCCTTAAAATTTCCTGCACCAAATCCTCTTGCACCCATACGCTGAATAATCTCAAAAAATAAGGTTGGTCTATCCTCCACCGGTTTTGTAAAAATTTGAAGTAAATAACCCTCTTCATCAGCATCAATCATAATCCCCAAACCTTTCAAAGTCTCTATATCCTCTCTCAATTCATGATTATGTTCTTCTAAACGCAATGGAACAGCATTATAATACTCATCAGGAGGTGTACTTAAAAACTCCACTCCTCTTTTACGCATTTCACCAACAGTAGTAATGATATCATTTGTAGCTACTGCTACATGTTGCACACCTGCACCTTCATAAAAGTCAAGATATTCCTCAATTTGAGATTTCTTTTTACCCTCTGCTGGTTCATTTATGGGAAACTTAATACGTCCATTACCATTGGACATTACTTTACTCATTAATGCAGAATATTCTGTATGGATTTGCTTATCATCAAAGGATAAAAAGTTTTCAAACCCCATTACGTCTTCGTACCACTTAACCCAAGTATCCATTTCACCCCAACCAACATTTCCTACCATGTGGTCAATGTATTTTAAGCCCACTGGTTCTGGATTATAATCAGATTCCCAAGCACGAAAACCAGGTAAGAAATGACCTGAATAATTCTTACGTTCAACAAACATATGAACAGTCTCTCCATAAGTATATATGCCTGCTCGAATTACTTCACCATGTTCGTCCTTTTCAACGGTAGGTTCCATATATGATTTCGCACCTCTTTTTGTTGTTTCCTCATAGGACTTTCTTGCATCATCAACCCATAAAGCAACGACCTTGACACCGTCACCATGCTTTACAATATGATCGTTGATCGGAGACTTCGAATTCAATGGTGTCGTCAAAACAAGTCTTATCTTATCTTGCTTTAAAACATACGATACGGCATCCCTACTACCTGTTTCAAGGCCTCTATACGCGTAGGACTGAAATCCAAAGGCTGTCTTGTAAAAATGAGCGGCTTGTTTGGCATTACCGACATAGAACTCCACATAATCTGTACCTAACAAGGGTAAAAAATCCTGGGCTCCAGCAAATATTTTTTCGAGACCATAATCGACGTTCTTAACTTCTTTCATTTCTTTTCTTTTTTAATAATTATTTAGTGAATCCATGACTTGTAATAGTCCTTAGCCTCAATTTCAAGGGCCTGCTCAGTTATTTTCAGTGGTTTAAAGGTATCAACCATAACTGCAAGCTCTTCTGTTTTTTCTTTACCAATACTTCTTTCATACGCGCCCGGATGTGGTCCATGGGGAATTCCGGAAGGATGAAGTGTTATTTGACCTTTAGAGATATCGTTTCTACTCATAAAATCTCCATCTACGTAATATAAGACCTCATCTGAATCGATATTACTATGATTGTAAGGAGCCGGTATTGCGTCGGGATGATAATCATAGAGTCTTGGACAGAATGAACAAATTACAAATGCCGAAGTTTCAAAAGTTTGGTGTACCGGAGGAGGTTGATGGACGCGTCCCGTTATAGGTTCAAAATCATGGATTGAAAAGGCATAAGGGAAATTGTATCCGTCCCAACCGACAACATCGAAAGGGTGCGCATCATAGACATAATCGTATAACACTCCTTCTTTTTTGATTTTAACAACAAATGAACCGAGCTCATTATGCGTCTCTAAATGCTGAGGTGATCTTAAATCTCGTTCACAGAATGGAGCGTGCTCGAGTAATTGACCAAACCAATTCCTATACCTTTTTGGTGTGTATATTGGATGGGTAGATTCAATAATAAAATGTCTATTGTTGGTATCTTCAAATGTCATTTGATAGATCATTCCACGTGGTACAACTAAGTAATCACCATAGGAAAAGTCGATTACACCAACCTGTGTTTTTAAGCTACCCCTGCCTTCGTGAATAAATATAACCTCATCTGCATCGACATTCTTATAAAAATATTCTTGACTGAGATTTTGTGGTCTCGATAAATGCAAAGTAACATCACTATTGGTAAGTACCGGAATTCTTGAATCCAACAGGTCCTTAACTTCAGGAACATCAAAACCTTTGAAAGCCCGCATTTGCATATTTTTATCTATTGCAATTTTAGGACTAACATCTTTTGACCCTTTGATGTCTATAACGCGCGTAGGTGGATTGACGTGGTACAACAAAGAGGACATTCCATCAAAACCAATTGTTCCAAACAGCTGCTCATGATAAAGAGACCCATCTGGTTGTCTAAATACGGTATGTCTTTTGTGGGGGATTGAACCCAGTTTTCTGTAAAATGGCATAATGTCAATGAAATTAATAAAAATTCACTTTACACAAATGAACAACCTATTTTAAGGATAAAAAATGACCATTATCAGTTTTGATGATTATTTAATTTCAAAAGTTATTTTTGTACAAATCTTAGCTATGTCAAAAATTCTTGTAATTGGTTCATGTGGTCAAATAGGTATAGAACTTGTTTTGGAACTTCGGAAAACTCATGGAAATCACAATGTAATCGCCTCTGATATTAAGGAGAACTATCCACAATCTATTGCAGAGGGGCCTTACATTCAATTAGATATCATGAATTCAAATAAGCTAACGTCTTTGGTAAAAGAAAACAATGTCAAGGAAGTTTATTTGCTGGCTGCGCTTCTTTCTGCAACAGCAGAAAAAAAACCATTATTCGCATGGGAATTAAATATGCAAGGATTATTTAATGTTTTAGAATTAGCCAAAGATAAGCTCATAGAAAAAGTTTTCTGGCCGAGTTCGATTGCCGTTTTCGGAAAGAATTCACCAGCAGATAATACACCTCAGCACACTATAATGGAACCTAGTACGGTATACGGAATCTCGAAACTTGCAGGAGAAAGGTGGTGCGAGTACTATTTTAATAAATATAATGTTGATGTAAGAAGCATCCGTTATCCTGGATTAATCTCCTACAAAAGTGCGCCTGGAGGAGGTACTACCGATTATGCTGTAGATATATTCATACAAGCATTAAAATCACAAAGCTATACATGCTATTTAAAAGCAGACGCAAAGCTTCCCATGATGTATATGAGTGATGCAATTCGAGCAACCATTGAGATCATGCAAGCCCCTCGGGACAATATTAAAGTAAGAAGCTCCTATAATCTATCAGGTATTAGTTTTGACCCCGAGGAATTAGCGGCAGAAATTAAAAGAGAAATTCCAAATTTCTCAATGAATTACGCACCTGATTTCAGGCAAGAAATTGCCGAGAGTTGGCCAAATTCAGTAGATGATTCCTTTGCAAAAAACGATTGGAATTGGGAAAATAAAATCAAAATTCAAGGAATTGTAAAAAAAATGTTAGACGGTCTATCCTAGTAGCAGACTGAGTTTACATGGTTTTTACAACTATGTAACACAATTTTGTTTAATGTTTTACTTGTTTTGTTAAACATTTTTTGTTTAACTTTATGGTGTAAACTTTAAACAAATACATTATGTCTACAATTGAATTTAACGAAGCACTCATGGATATTGAGAATAACCTCAAGTCATTTGCGCTCGGATTTACAAGAAACATGGAGGATGCTAAGGATCTTACACAGGATACTATGCTGAAAGCAATTAACTATAAAAGTTATTACACTCCACAAACAAACTTTAAAGCATGGGTATTCACAATCATGCGAAATATTTTTATTAATCAATACCGTCGTAAGGTGAAATCAGGAACTATTTTTGATAACTCCAAAGAACTTTACCTCATCACCAATAGTAAAGGTCACGAACAAACACCAGTGTCTCAAATCGCGACTAAGGACATCGAAGAGAAGATTGAAAGCTTATCTGATGAATATAAAGATCCTTTTGTTTTACACTTTAAAGGTTTCAAATACAAGGAGATAGCTGAAAGGTTAGAGATTCCAATAGGAACAGTTAAAAGTAGAATCTTCATTGCTAGAAAAAAATTAATAGATTTACTGCCTGATTACTCTTACACCTTAAACTAAAAATGCCTTTAAAAATAATCATTGTTGGTTCCGGAATCTCTAGTTTGTCTGCTGCTTCATTTCTTTCAAAAGAAGGTCATGATGTCACAGTTATAGAAAAGAATGATCAGATAGGTGGACGCGCAAGAAAATTCAGCGTAAATGGTTTTACTTTTGATATGGGTCCAAGTTGGTATTGGATGCCAGATGTGTTTGAAAGTTTTTATCAAAAGTTCAATCATACAACAAGTGATTTTTATAATCTTAAAAGACTTGATCCTTCATACAGGGTCTACTGGAATGACGAAACACATACCGATGTTCCAGCAAAAATGTCAGAATTAGAAGCTTGGTTCGAATCCCACGAGAAAGGAAGTGCACATAAATTGCGCGCCTTTTTAAAAGATGCCCAAATAAAGTACCAAGTAGGTATGGAAGACTTAGTATACAAACCAAGTATGAGTCTGTTTGAGTTCGCCAATAAGCGGGTTTTGAAGGGGTTATTTAACATGAACTTATTTTCCTCTTTTGGAAAATTTATTCGAAGTTATTTTTCAAATGAAAAAATCATTGGACTACTTGAATTTCCAGTCTTATTTTTAGGTGCGATGCCAAATGAAACGCCAGCGTTGTACTCACTAATGAATTATGCCGACATCAAACTTGGGACATGGTATCCTGAGGGAGGAATGCACAAATTTGTAGAAGCATTTGAGTCAATTGCTAAAGAAAACAACGTAAAGTTCATTACGGGGGAAGAAGTAATTTCTTTTGAAAAAGAACATAAAGTAGTTACAAAAGTTAATACCTCGAAAGGTCAATATGAAGCAGATATCGTCATTTCAGGTGCTGATTATCAGCATACGGACAAAAAACTTCTGAATGGTGATGCGAATTATTCAAGTAAATATTGGAATAAGAGAGTCATGGCACCTTCTTGTTTGCTTTTTTACGTAGGAGTAGACAAAAAACTGAAAGATATCCAACATCACAATTTATTTTTTGATGAATCCCTTGCCCAACATGGCCTTGAAATATACAAAGACCCTCAATGGCCTAGTGCACCTTTATTTTATGTCTGTGCCCCTTCACTAAGTGATTCCTCTGTCGCTCCAAAAGGCAGCGAGAATCTTTTTTTCTTGATACCTATTGCTCCCGATCTAAAAGATGATGAAGAAACGAGGGAACGATATTTTGAGCTGCTTCTGAAACGATTTAAGGACAAAACAGGTAATGATATCAAAGAAAATATTGTCTATAAAAAAAGTTTCTGTATTGAGGACTTTAAAAATGAATACAACGCATTTAAAGGAAATGCATATGGTTTGGCAAATACTTTGCGCCAAACCGCTATATTAAAGCCGTCGTTAAAAAATAAGAACTTAGACAACTTTTATTACACGGGACAGCTAACAGTTCCTGGCCCTGGTGTTCCTCCATCTATTATTTCAGGGGAAGTTGTCGCTAAATACGTACTAAAAAACCACGCATAATGAAACAGATTTTTGATAATTTAAGCCAAGACATGAGCAAAATGACGACACGTAGATATAGCACGTCATTCTCCTTAGGTATTCGTTTTTTAAACAAAGACTTACACAAACCCATATATTCTATTTATGGTTTTGTACGCTTTGCAGATGAAATTGTAGATTCTTTTGATGGTTTTGACAAGTCATCTCTGTTAGCTGAATTTAAAAAAGATACCTACGCAGCCATTAAAAATAAAATATCCTTAAATCCTATATTAAATGCCTTCCAATGGGTTGTAAACACCTACAAAGTTCCTCATGAACTCATCGAAACTTTTATGAATTCTATGGAAATGGATCTTGATAAAAAGGTGTATGATAAGGAAACTTATGAAAAATATATATTGGGTTCTGCAGAGGTTGTGGGTCTTATGTGCCTTAAAATATTTGTAGGTGGTGATGAAACTGAATACGAAAGACTAAAAATGAATGCAATGAAGTTGGGTTCGGCATTCCAAAAAATTAACTTCTTAAGAGATTTAAATGACGATTTCAATGAGCTTGGAAGAACGTATTTTCCGGGTATTAACATGAATGACTTTAACAATATAGTCAAGAAGGAAATTGAAGCGGATATAGAAAAAGATTTTAAACTAGGTTATGAAGGTATCCTCATGCTTCCAAAGCAGGCTCGATTCGGTGTTTACATGGCCTACAAGTACTATTTCAAATTATTTAAAAAAATAAAGCGAACGAAGGCTGAAAGAATTTTAGAAGAACGAGTGCGAATTCCAAATAGAAAAAAAGCGCGAATTCTTGTAACATCCTATGTACGTCACAACCTAAATATGCTTTAAAATGATTGAAGTACAACTAGTCGACGCTGAGGACAATCCGAATGGATCCATGGAAAAGCTTGAGGCACATGAAAAAGGCGCGCTTCATAGAGCGCTATCTGTACTTATCATTAACTCTAAAAAAGAAATTTTACTTCAACGGAGAGCTCTTGGCAAATATCACTCGCCTGGTCTTTGGACTAATACATGTTGTAGTCATCCATATCCGGGGGAAGACCCAAATGAAGCGGCGAAAAGAAGACTTCAAGAGGAGATGGGGATGTCGTCAGAGCTAACTTTCTTATTTAAGTTTCAATATAAATGTGATTTCGAAAACGGTCTTATAGAGCATGAGCTAGATCACGTTTTTATCGGAAAAACAGATGATACACCGCATTTAAATACTGACGAAGCAATGGCGTTTAAATGGATGTCGATTGAAAATTTAGAACAAGACATGTTATCTTATCCTAAGAATTATACGTTTTGGTTTAAATTGATAATTGAACAATACAGAAACAAATTCACACCGTATTTCTAATGAAGGTTTGTAGAAGAGCACATTTTAATTCAGCACACCGTCTATATCGACCGGATTGGTCTGATGATAAGAATAATGAAGTATTTGGAAAATGCAACAATCCCAATTTTCATGGACACAATTATCAATTAGAGGTTTGGGTTGAAGGAGAAATTGATCCAGAAACCGGATTTGTAATTGATTTAAAAATATTGAAAGACATTATTAAAAACGAAATCCTTGAACGTTTTGATCATAGAAACCTCAATGTAGATTGTTTAGAATTCAAAAACCTGAATCCAACTGCGGAAAACATTGCTGTAGTATGTTATGATTTATTAAGGGCAAAATTAGATGAGAAATATGACATTTCCCTGAAATTATGGGAAACTGAAAATAACATTGTTGAATATGCTGGACGCTAAATTTTAGTTATATGAAAACAATTAGCGCTCAAGATTTTAAAGAAATTCCTACAAGAGAATATACCGCCTTTTTTAATGCACTTTCAGGAGCTAAACCTGGGTTTTTAATTGCAAGCGGTTCTAAGTCAGATGAAAATGTTGCGATTTTCAACTCCATTACTCACCTTGGTGCGAATCCTCCATTACTAGGTTTTATTCAGAGACCTGTCAATGTTGAACGCCATACTTATCAAAACATATTAAAACATAAGTACTACAGTTTCAATCTTGTTACCCAAGATTTTTACAAAGAGGCCCATCAAACCTCTGCTCGCTACAATAGCGAAGTCAGTGAGTTTACAAAAGTAGGCCTTAGCTCTATATACAAAAAAGATATTCCTTGTCCTTTTGTAGCAGAATCACCGCTTCATATACTACTTGAGCTTTACGATGATGTGGAAATAAAGTCAAACAATACACGTTTAGTAATTGGTAAGGTACTTTCCGTCTCTAAAAGAGAAATTTCCGATGTGTCAAATTTAGAAATTGACTTTGAAGAATTAAAAGGCGTAAACATATCGGGACTTTCTGATTATTATGCCATGACGAAAATAGCTTCTTTACCTTACGCAAAATCTAAATAAGGGTCTATGAAAAATCAAGTGGCTTTGTTTTGGCACCGTCGCGACCTTAGGATAGTAGATAATGCAGGTCTTTTAAAAGCACTTTTAAATTCTAAAAAAGTTATTCCTGTATTTATTTTTGATACTTCAATATTAGAAAAGCTGCCAAAAAACGATGCAAGAATCACATTTATCTATAATGAAATACGTAAAATAAAATACGCGTATAATGAAATAGGCTCTGACCTAAAAGTTGTTCATGGTGATCCAACACATGAAATTCCAGAGTTATCAAAAAAATATAATGCAAATGCCGTATATACAAATAGAGACTATGAACCCTATGCTTTAAAACGGGATGAATCAATTTTTGAAACATTAAAAATATTGGGTATAGATTTTTATGGTGCTAAAGACCACGTGGTATTTGAAAAAAATGAAGTGCTTAAGCCAGATGGTCTTCCATATACAGTGTTTACGCCATACTCTAGAAAATGGAAAGCCCACTTCGCTGAAAACTATACCAAAAATTATCCAAGCGAAAATCATCTTGAACATCTCTTAAAGTTCGATAACGTTGAAGATTTGATAACGATGGAAAGACTGGGTTTTGAAGAAAATAACATGTCATTTCCGTCCAGGGGTATTGACATGTCGAA
>Ga0228631_1001433_pt1 | contig 11749 bp, 9 predicted proteins | sample 39DmetaG_FD_183049 | JGI IMG/M metagenome (GOLD analysis project Ga0228631, IMG submission 183049) | Seawater microbial communities from Monterey Bay, California, United States - 39D | ecosystem: Environmental > Aquatic > Marine > Coastal | place: USA: California | collected 2016-09-28
TGGATAGTTTAAAAATTATACTGAAAAAAAGCAGTTAAATTTCTTCCAGGTTCTGTAATAGGAACCCTACCAAAATTAGCTTGATTGGTAAAACTAAAGTTTAAATGATTATTAAAGGTTTTATCAAAAACATTAATAGCAGCAAAACTCAAATTGGCATTTTTAAAAGGTTTAAAACCAAAACGAATATCTACTGTTTGATAACCATCTGTGCTTGTTTCTCCAAAACTTGGTGCAATCTCATTTTGAGAACTAGTACTATTGTACTGTATGTTTGCCCAATATTTTTCTTTGGTTGTTCCTAAAATTAATCTTGTATTAAAAGGCGGAGTTAAAGGTAAAGATTCGTCTAAATCTTTATTTTTTGCATACACATAAGCCATTTCAGATTTAAAATAATAATCAGTAGAAATTGCGGTTTCAAAAGAAGCTTCAAATCCTGTTCTGTAAGCATTGTTTAAATTTTGAAACACTTTAGGGTTTACAGGTTGTGCAGTTGGCATAAATTTTCTTGTTTTTGTAGGATCTACAATACCCACAATAAAGTTTTGCAAATCAGAATAATACACAGAAGCAGCATATTTAATACTGTTTTTGGTGTTTTTTGCTTTAAAACCAACTTCAAACTGATTGTTTACTTCTGCTTTTAAATCAGGATTTCCAATATATTCATAAGGATCTTGGTTGATGGTAAAGTGATTGATATAACGTTCAATCATATTTGCAGAACGTACACCTCTACCAAAAGCAGCTTCTAAAGTTAGATTTTTAGAAATGATTTTCTTAAGTGAAACAGTTCCACTAATATTATTTTCAGTTCTTTTTTCTAAATCATACAATGCTGCAAAGTCAGCTTCAGGGTCTTTAATGTCAGAAATTATTCTATCATATCTTATTCCCGCTGTTAACAAAGTATTTTCTGTAGACAACCATTTTGCTTCTGTAAATAATCCAAAATCGTTTACATAAGAATCTTGCCAAACTTTGTCATTAAATTCTCTTGGAGTGGGTAACATATTTCCGTTCATCATTTTTACCAAACGCGTTCTACCACCATCTCTACTAATTAGCATAGCATCTACACCTGTAAAAATATCTACATTTTTAGTAGGTTGCCAATTCAGTTCAATTTTACCACCCATTGTAGTTGCTTCAACAGCAGATGAAGCTTCCATCATCATAAAAGAAGGTCTTTTGGTATTGGTCATTAAATGATCTACATAACTATAGTAGACTTTGGCAGAAAAACTATTTAATTTTCCTGATAAATTCGATTTTTTATAGTCTAAAGATGCAATGCTACTGTTGTCATATTCAGTATCCATGGGCAAACCTGCGTGTAAAACATCACGTCCAAAAGATTGTCTCCAATGAAATTGCAAACGCTCAACATCAGAAAAATTATAGCCCATTTTTACACCATAATCTGTGCTTAAAAAAGAAGAGGGAATTTCTGTTCCATCACCATCTTTATAATTCCCAAAATTTCTATATCCAAAATTTCCAACCACATCGAATTTATATTTAATATATTTTAATTGTAACATGTTTACGGTAGAATTTCCATTAGTTTCAAAACCAGAAGAAAATTTTCCATGAAAGCCATTATCTAAATAATTAGGTTTTTTAGAAACCATATTTACAATTCCTCCAAAAGTAGCGCCATAACGCACTGTATAAGGGCCTTTTATAATTTCTATTTTAGAAATTTCTTCTGGAATAATGTGAGTGGTTATAGGATCCATTCTATTTGGACAAGCGTGCATTGCTTTGGTTCCACCATCATATTGAATATTTAATTGTTCATACTGGCTTCCTCTAAAAGATGGGTCTATGGCGTAATTTCCTCTTTTAATTACAGAAAAACCATTGATGTTGTTAAATAAATCTGCTACGTTTTTGGGCTGTACCACATTTTTATCATATCTGTTAGATATAATTGTATGTATAGGATCTGTTTTAAATTTTCCTGTAACAATTACTTCATCTAATTTTATTCTTTTTATAGTATCTTTTTCTATTTCTTTTTTTTCTTGTGAAAAAGAAACAGGAGCAATAAGTGCGCATAAAAGCACACTAAAAATTGTTTTCATTTTTAAATTTTTAGTTTTTTATAAGATTATATGCTCTTATTTGTTTTAATAAGAGAATTTTTAACTATGTAAAAAACTATACTTGAGGTGGATGAAAGCTAGAATTAATATGTAAGTGTTTATAAAAATTCTGATAATTGAAAATTCCCTTTTCTTTAAAAGAAGTTCTTCCAAAATCAATAGTTAAAGTAGTGTGTTTATGCAGTAAAATATCTTTAAAATCAATAATTTGAAGAGGAACTTCTTCTGAACTTTGACTGCTTTCTGTTACTTTTTTTAAATGACATTTACCATTACATTGTAATTCTGGTTGGTCTTTGTTTTCACACAATTCTTCAATAAAACCAATAGGGTCTAAAGTGTAATAGATATAGGTAAAAGAAACTCGTAACATATTGTATAAAACAAGACTACTTAAAAAAATAGCATAAAAAAGGGTTTTATTTTTAAAGAGAAAAACCAACAGAGGTAAGGAGTTATATCAAAAATTTTACAATGCAAATATAAACACCAAAATTGACATATTCGTGTAACTTAGGTTACTTATAAGCTTTTTTTACACTATACCTTTACACAAAGAATTTTAAATTATAGAAATTATGAAAACAACAATGAAAAAAGTAATCTACTTTTTTGTGATGATATCTTTTGTGATAGTTGCAAATGGGTGTTCAGAAGATTCAGAGGATGCTTTTGATATAGATTTAAGTCAAGACGACACAATAGATTTACAAGACAATATAACAATTTCTCAAAAAGATGCTGATGCATTATTGTTTATATTAGAGGAAGAAAAACTAGCAAGAGACACGTATGAATTTTTAGACAAAACGTGGGGATTAAATCAGTTTGCAAATATTAAAAAAAGCGAACAAACGCACATAGATGCCATTGAAAATTTATTAAAACAAAACGAGATTTCTTACACTATTTTACCAGAGGGAGTTTTTAGTAATGATGAATTACAGGCGCATTACAATACATTTAAAGTAGATGGTGTAAAAAGTGTTATTGATGCTTTAAAAATTGGTGCAACCATAGAAGATTTAGACATTAAAGATTTAGAAGATTTTGTTTTAGAAACTGAAAATGCACAAATTATAAACGTATATCAAAGTTTACAATGCGGATCTAGAAATCATTTAAGAAGTTTTATGAATGGTTTAGATAAAAATGGAGGTACTTACACCCCTCAGTTTATAACTCAAGATGAATTTAATAGTATTGTAAATAGTAGTAACGAGCAATGTAATTAGTTTTTTGGTTGATTTTTTTGAAAAGGCGCTTAAATAAAAAATTTAAGCGCTTTTTCTTTGGTAACTAATGTTACTAAAAAACTTTTTTATTCAAACTAGTTTTGTACTGTTAAAATTTAATAAATGAAAAAAATAGTAAAAAGTATATTTATAATTGTGTTATTGTTTTCTAAACAATTGCCTGCACAAGAAATAATTTCGATTGATAAGTCTGAGGTTTTATCTAAAATTTCTGAAAATAACTTATCCTTAAAAATTTCTAAAGAAGAGTTTAATGCTGCCAAAGCAGATTATAAACAAACCAACGCTGTTTTTTTACCAAATATTACAGCAAGTCATACAGGTATTTCTACAACAAATCCGTTAATGGCATTTGGGTCTAAATTAAACCAAGGTATTTTAACGCAGAATGATTTTAATCCTGCATTGTTAAACAACCCAGAACAAACTCAAAATTTTGCAACCATTATAAAAGTAGAACAACCATTAATTAATCTAGATGGATTTTATGAAAGAAAAGCTGCCAAATCTAAAATGGATGCCATGTCTTTACAATCTAAAAGAACGGAGGATTACTTAACTTTTGAAGTAGAAAAAGCCTACATGCAATTGCAATTGGCTTATAAAGGGGAGCAGGTTTTAAAGAAAGCTCTAAAGACAGCAAATGAAAACCAAAAATTAGCAGAGAACAGTTTTAAACAAGGTTTATTACAACGTGCAGATGTATTAAATGTTGAAGTACGTGTTACAGAAATTAAAAATCAATTACAAACTGCAAAAAGTAACGTACAAAATGCCTCTAATTATTTATCTTTTTTAATGAATGATGATGGCTTTGTAACCTATAAACCAAAAGATAGTTTAACCATTTCTAATGTAAATATTGATAACAAAACGATTTCAGAAAACAGATCTGATATCAAAGCGATGCAACTATCTACCAAAGCTTATGAGGCAATGAATAAAGCCGATAAAATGGCCTTTTTACCGCGTTTAAATGCGTTTGGAAGTTATGAACTATATGACAATACTATGTTTCAAGGCAATGCAAGTGGATACTTAATTGGTGCGCAGTTAAGTTGGGACATTTTTCAAGGTTCAAAACGATTTGGAAAAGCGCAAAAAAGTAAAGCAGAACTAGAAAAATCAAAGTTGGCTTACAATCAATATGTATCTCAAAGTAATTTAGAATTAAACAAAGTAAAACGCCAATTTGTAGATGCTAAAAACAAATTAGAATTAACAGAATTAGCAGTACAACAATCTGAAGAATCTTTAAGAATCCGTAAAAACAGATTTAAAGAAGGTTTAGAAAAAACGTCTGATTTATTACAAGCAGAAACCCAATTTGCTCAAAAACAATTAGAGTATTATCAAACTGTTTTCGAATACAATTTTACCCAAACGTATATCCAATTTTTAACTAAAGAATAATTATTAAAATGAAAAAATATATTTACATCATCGCACTAATTTCCTCATCATTAGTATTAAATAGTTGTGGTAGTGAAGACAAAAAAGTTGTTGCAGGTAATTCTCCAGCAATACCCGTTAAAGTTGCTAAAGTTCAGTTAAATGCAAACAATTCCTTTTTATCTGTAAGTGGTAAAATTCAAGCTACAAATAGTGCAGATTTAAGTACAAGAATGATGGGCTATGTAAAAAAAGTTCATGTAAATGTGGGCGATAAAGTTAAAAAAGGGCAATTGTTAGTTTCTCTTAATAATGCTGATTTGCAAGCCAAAAAAGCACAGGTAGATGCTGGTATTGTACAAGCACAAACTGCTTTTAAAAATGCTGAGAAAAACTACAATCGTTTTAAAAACTTATTTGAAAGCAACAGTGTTACTCAAAAAGAAATGGATGACATGACTGCGAATTACCAAATGGCAAAAGCAGGATTAGAATCTGCCAAACAAATGAAAAACGAGATCAATGCACAATTTGCTTACAGCAATATTACAGCGCCTTTTAATGGAATAATTACAAGCAAAAATGTAGAAAACGGAGATATGGCAAATCCAGGAATGCCTTTACTTAGTATGGAAACTCCAAAAGAATTTGAAGTAATGGCAATGGTGCCAGAAACAGAAATTTCACAAATTAAAACAGGAACTTCTGTAAATGTTTTGGTAAAATCTATTGATAAAACCATTAAAGGAAAAGTTACAGAAGTTAGTACTTCTGCTAAAAATACAGGTGGGCAGTATTTGGTAAAAGTAGATTTAGAAAAGACAGACGCAAACATTTTATCAGGAATGTTTACCACAGTTCAGTTTCCTGTTTCACGAAATGTAAAATCAGCAATGGTTTTAATTCCTACAGATGCTATTGTTAAAAACGGACAATTATCGGGCGTATATAGTGTAAGTCAGAGTAATACAGCTTTGTTACGTTGGTTGCGTTTAGGAAGAACTTATGGAGATAAAGTAGAGGTATTATCTGGTTTATCAGCATCAGAATCTTATATCATTTCTGCTGACGGAAAATTATTTAACGGAGCAAAGATTTCAATTCAATAATTAAAAAGTCGCGTTAAGGATAGTAGTGTAAATCCTTTTTTTGCTGCCATAAATGGCAAAAAAAGATTGAAACGGATAGCCTATTAAAACGCCCAAAAATAGAAAAAATATGAAAGAAGGTTTAGCAGGAAAAATTGCAAAAGTCTTTATCGGTTCTAAATTAACGGTATTGCTAATGATTGTGTTTATGGTCATTGGTGTGTATAGTTCGTTTTTAATTCCGCGTGAAGAAGAACCACAAATAGATGTGCCAATGGCAGATATTTTTGTAGGATATCCAGGTGCAAGTCCTACAGAAGTAGAGTCTAGAGTGATAAAACCTTTAGAGAAATTAATTTCAAATATCAAAGGGGTGGAATATGTGTATTCTACTTCGATGAATGAAAAAGCCATGGTAATTGTGCAGTTTTACGTGGGCGAAGACATTGAGCGTTCGTTTGTAAAACTATACAACGAAATTAATAAGCATATGGATCAAATGCCAAAAGGAGTAACTTTTCCTTTGGTAAAAACGCGTGCTATTGATGATGTACCCATGCTGGGATTAACCTTGTGGAGCGAAAATTATAACGATTTTCAGCTTGGGCAAATGGCACAAGAATTAGAAAGCGAAATTAAAAAGGTAAATGATGTTTCGATTACCCACAAAATTGGGGGAAGAAACAGACAATTACGAGTGGTTTTAGATAAAGACAAGTTGGCTGCAAGCGGATTAGATTTCTTATCGGTTTCAGAAATGATAAAAGCCAATAACACCCAATTAAGTTCGGGTAGTTTTGATAAAAATGATACTGAGTTTTTAGTAAAGACAGGTAAGTTTTTAGCCTCTAAAACAGATGTAGAAAATTTGGTGGTTGGTGTACAACAAAATCAGCCTATCTATTTAAAACAAATTGCAAAAATTGTTGACGGACCAGAAGTTCCACAAAATTATGTGTCTTTAGGTTTTGGAAAAGCGAGTGATAAATCAGAAAAATACAAATCAGAATACCCTGCAGTTACCCTTTCTGTTGCTAAAAGAAAAGGTGCAGATGCTATGAAAATTGCAGAAGTAATTATCGATAAAGTAGACCATTTAAGAACCTCTTTAATTCCTGATGATGTACACGTAGAAGTTACCAGAAATTATGGAGAAACAGCTTCTCATAAAGTATCAGAATTATTGTTACACCTTATTGGTTCTATCATTGCAGTAACTTTAGTAGTGATGCTAGCTATGGGCTGGAGAGGTGGTTTGGTGGTGTTTTTATCAGTACCAATCACGTTTGCATTAACCCTGTTGAGCTACTATATGCTAGATTACACCTTAAACAGAATTACGTTGTTTGCGTTGGTTTTTGTTACAGGTATTGTGGTGGATGATTCTATTATTATTGCCGAAAATATGCACAGGCATTTTAAAATGAAACGCTTGCCTTTTAAACAAGCGGCTTTATATGCCATTAATGAAGTTGGTAACCCAACCATTTTAGCAACCTTTACCGTAATTGCTTCTGTGTTGCCAATGGCTTTTGTATCTGGTTTAATGGGGCCTTATATGGCACCAATGCCAATAGGAGCTTCTATTGCCATGATTTTATCATTATTTGTAGCCTTAACCATTACACCGTATTTAGGTTATATTTTCTTAAGAGAAAAAGATAAAAAAGGAGCAGAAGAAAAGTCTGAAAAACCTTTAGAAAATACCCTTATTTATAAAATTTACAATAAGCTAGAAAGACCTTTATTAGAAAGTAAAACCAAAAGATGGTTATTTTTAGGAGGAACATTCTTTTTGTTACTAGCAACAATGGGCTTGTTTTTAACCAATTCTGTAGCTGTAAAAATGTTGCCTTTTGATAATAAAAATGAGTTTCAGGTAGTAATTGATATGCCAGAAGGAACTACCTTAGAAAGAACAGCAGTAGTTACCCAAGAAATTGCACAATATTTAGCCACAAGACCAGAAGTCGTGAATTATCAAAACTATATTGGTACTTCTGCACCTATTACATTTAATGGTTTAGTGCGTCATTACGATTTACGTGGTGGCTCTAATATGGCAGATATTCAAGTGAATTTGGTAGATAAAGGAGAACGCTCTATTCAAAGTCATGGAATTGCCAAATTATTGAGACCAGAAATTCAGAAAATTGCAGCAAAACATAATGCTAATGTAAAATTGGTAGAAGTGCCACCTGGACCACCAGTTTTATCCACTATTGTTGCAGAGGTTTATGGACCAGATTATAATGAGCAAATTAGAATTGCAAATGATGTTCAAAATATTCTAAAAAATACAGAGGATGTTGTGGATATTGATTGGATGGTAGAAGCCAATCAAAAAGAATATCAATTTGAAATTAATAGAGAAAAAGCGATGTTGTATGGAGTTGCGCCCCAGCAAATTGCATATACTATGAATATGGCTTTAGCTAACAATCCAATCACCAATTTGTATGATGAAGATGCTGTAAATCAGGTTGGTTTGGTGTTGACTTTGGATGAAAAAGAGAAATCTACCATTTCTGATATTTCTCAATTAAAAGTAAAATCGAAACAAGGAAATATGATTCCTATTGCAGATTTAGTGGAAATTAAACAAACGACTGCTGCAAAAAGTATTTATAGAAAAAATCAGAAAAGAGTGGTGTATGTGTTGGCAGATATGGCTGGCGAATTGGAAAGTCCTGCATACGCTATTTTAGGGATGGATAAAAAGTTAAAAGAAATTAAACTTCCTGAAGGCTATCAATTAAACGAAATGTATTTAGGTCAGCCAGAATACGAAGATGATTTTACAGTAAAATGGGATGGAGAATGGCAAATTACCTTAGAAGTTTTTAGAGATTTAGGAATCGCATTTTTAGGAGCCATCATCTTAATTTATATTTTGATTGTGGGTTGGTTTCAAAACTTTAAAGCACCAGTGGTTATGATGGTTGCCATTCCTTTATCATTAATTGGAATCATTTTAGGACACTGGATGATGGGCGCTTTTTTTACAGCAACTTCATTTATTGGTATGATTGCACTAGCAGGTATTATGGTAAGAAACTCAGTTTTATTGATTGACTTTATCAACCTAAGAACAGCAGAAGGTATTCCTTTAAAACAAGCTGCAATTGAAGCTGGAGCCGTAAGAACAACACCAATTTTATTAACAGCAGGAACAGTGGTAATTGGAGCCTTTGTAATCTTGTTTGACCCCATTTTTCAAGGATTGGCAATTTCTTTAATGGGAGGCACCATAGTATCTACAGTGCTAACTTTATTAGTAGTGCCATTGGTGTATTATATGATTGAAAAAAAGAATTATAAATAAATTACTTATGAAATTAGTATTAGTTACTGCAGTAGAAGAGTTTCACAAAGATGTTATAAAACTTTTCAAAAAAGCTGGGATAGAAAACTTTAGTGAGTCTGGAATTGATGGTTATAAAAACAATACTGCTTTATTAATGTCTTCAAATTGGTTTGGAGCAGAAAAGTCGAGTAATGAATCTACAATGTTTTTCTCTTTTACAGAAGAAAATCTTATTGACACACTTTTTACATTAATTAAAGAATTTAATCTAAGCTTAGAAACAAACAATCCTATTAGGGCTGTTGTTATTCCAATAGAAAAATCAATATAACAAAAAATCAAATACAATGTTAAACAGATATATAAGAGCAATTGCTGGAGTTTTTGTAATAATTAGTGTTTTATTAGGCATGTTTATAAACCAAAATTGGTTATGGTTTACCATATTTGTTGGCGCTAATTTATTACAATCTTCCATTACCAAATGGTGTTTGATGGAGGATATTTTACAAAAAGTGTTTAAAGTAAAGAACTAAGGATAAAATCCTTAGTTCTTTATAAATTTTACTACAAAACCATCAGCTTTAAAAAAATATACTCCTGTAGCTAGAGTTGAAATATCAACATCTTTTAGAATTGAGTTGATAGTAACTTGTTTTTGTAGTTTTCCGTGAACATTATAAATTTTTAAAATTTGTATCTTTTGATGATTTGCTGATAATGTTACACTTGAATTACTAGGATTTGGAAATATTTTGAAGGTTTTTTCTAATGGTAAATTTATTGAATTTATGCCTAAAATAGCCTCATTTTTAAAAGCATCCATGGCTACAGAAGGGCTACCATCTGCATCCCAAGCACCTTTGTTATAGGAACGCCAATTATTGTGTGCTATAGGCTCCCAATAGAAAACACCTAAACCATTTGCTTGTTTTGTTTTTTCTATCATATAAATTAAAAATTGATAGGTAACATCAAAATTGTCATTGGGATATCCTACTTCTACCATCATTACCTCTTTATTGTAACGAGTTTGTAAATCTAAGAGATTGTTATAGGTTTCATCTACTTTTAATTTCCATTCTCCTAAAGAAGGGTAAAGAGAAAGGCCAATAATATCTAAATTTGAAAACATCACACCATTAGAAATTAATCCATCAATATTCCATCTATACAAAGCATTATTATCGCCATTTGCTAAATGCAATATGGTTTTAATACTTGAATCAAATGTTTTTACAGCATTAGCACCAGCATTTATAAACTTTGCATAATTAGCAAAACCTCCTGTAGAGGCTTTTCCTGTATCCCATAACATTCCATCATTAGTTTCATTTCCAATCTGAACCCATTTAGGGGTTATACTTTTAGTATTAAGAGCTGTTAAAACATCTATTGTATGATTTGCTACAGCAGTTTCTAACTGACTTACAGAATAATTTATCCAAGCATCTGGTTTGTTTTGTTTTCCTGGATCTGCCCACCAATCACTATAATGTATACATAACATTATATCTAGTCCAGCATCGTTTGCTAATGTTGCTTTTTTTACTAAATCATCTATATCACACCACCCATTTGCTCCAGAATTTTCAGGATTAACCCAAACTCGCAAACGAACAGCATTCATATCATATTCTTTTAACAATGGCATTAATTCTTTTTGATTACCATTATTATCTTTCCATGTAAAATTAAAAGATTCCATTTCTGTCATCCAACTTATATCAGCTCCTTTGCTTATAGATTTTGTGCTAAAATTATAAGTGTTATTGTTTTCTAAGACCAAGGCTGGAGTATTCCAATACCCTACCCAAGCATTTTCTGTCCATGTACCACTTTTATACAGAATTGCTTTAGCTTGATAGTAATGACCTGAAGGTAAGTTTTTAGAAAGTTTATGCAAACTAGCTATAAAAAGAGGAACAGATAATTGTAAATTTTGACCAGAAGTTTGATTTTCTAAGGTTACTTCAGCAATAGTTTTAACAAAATTATTGTTGTTATCTAACTCCTCTAAACCAATATAAATATGATTATTTGTGGCTCCAGATTCACTAGAATATTGAATAGCTAACTCTAGATTTGCACCTAATAAAGGACTCACTTCTAGTGGGTTTTGACTATAGGAAATGATTTCTATAGATTGTGAAAAAAAAGTAGTTCTAATTACTAAAATCAGTGAATAAAAAATAATTCTTTTTAAGTCTAACATCATTTTTTATATTAATGTGATAAGATTAGCAACTAAACTTAAGAACCTAAAACTGATTATAAATTCTTTAAAAAAGAATAGTTTTCTACTGATTTTTTAAAAATAAATTTTACTTCATTAAATTCTTTTTGACTAAAGTAGAAATTGTTTTACCATCTGCTTGGCCCGCTAATTCTTTAGAAACAATACCCATAACTTTACCCATATCTTGCATACCACTTGCTCCAAGGCTATCTATTGTTGCAATAACTACACCTTCTATTTCTTCTTCTGTTAAGGCTTCTGGTAAAAACTGCTCTAACACAGCAACTTCGTCTAATTCTGGTTTTGCAAGATCTTCTCTACCTTGTTTGATAAAAATAGCTGCACTATCTTTT
>Ga0228631_1001435_pt1 | contig 11742 bp, 9 predicted proteins | sample 39DmetaG_FD_183049 | JGI IMG/M metagenome (GOLD analysis project Ga0228631, IMG submission 183049) | Seawater microbial communities from Monterey Bay, California, United States - 39D | ecosystem: Environmental > Aquatic > Marine > Coastal | place: USA: California | collected 2016-09-28
TATGCCTTACTAGCCAATATCAGCAAACATAATGAGATCTATAAACAGGCTGGCGGTGTACATGGTTGCGCACTTTGTGAGGGCGACCAAATCTTAAATTTTGTTGAAGATGTTGGACGACATAATGCGGCTGACGCCATTTCTGGTGCGATGTGGTTAGATAATATGAGTGGTGCTAATAAGATCTTTTATACCACTGGCCGGCTCACTTCGGAGATGGTGATGAAAGTCGCATTAATGGGCATCCCGATATTATTATCTCGATCTGGTGTGACTCAAATGGGGCTGGATTTAGCCCGGGATCTAGGTGTTAGTATGATTGCTAGAGCCAAAGGCAAAGCCTTCTTAATCTATAATGGTGTTGAAAATATGACCTTTGATCAGTCACCGAGCAAACCCGGCTAAGACTCCGGTAAACGGCTGCTGCATAAGTACCCTCTTAGATTATCTTTTAACATGCTAGCTTTTAGAGACATTAGCCTAAGCTCCAGTTAAAATAATCTAATGAGAAGCTAAGCCACTTTAAGATCGATTTAAGTTATAGCTAGCACTCCTGTACGCAACATAATCTTGTCAACTGCTACCTCAATTCTTGCTTGTCTACCCAACATGTAGCGAGGTAAGCACATAATTCTGGAGATAAGTCGTGGCCAAAAAAGCCCTCTCAAGCAACATTGATTTCGAAAAATCAATGACTGAGCTAGAACAAATTGTTCAACAGTTAGAGGCTGGTGACCAACCTTTAGAAAAGGCACTACAACTTTTTGAACAGGGGATACGGCTGACTCGAAATTGCCAAACCGCATTAGAACAGGCAGAAAAGCGCATTAGTGTACTGAGTGAAGAACAGGGTGATTTTACAAAGCCCTCTGAACAAGAAGTAGGGGATTTTCTTGACGGATCTGAGTAAGACTCTGCAACTATACCAACAACGCATTGATCAGGTTCTGGAAAGCACGCTTTCTAATCGTAATAAAAGCTTAGAAAATCTTTATGCTGCCATGCGTTATGTCGTCTTAGCGGCAGGTAAACGTATGCGTCCTTTATTAGTTTACAGTACTGCAGATGCACTGCAGCTAGATCTCAAACAGGTCGATGCTAGCGCTGCTGCAATCGAGTTAATCCACGCCTACTCCCTGGTACATGACGATTTACCTGCCATGGATGACGATGATTTACGTCGTGGCCAACCTAGCTGTCATAAGGCTTATGATGAGGCGACAGCAATACTGGTTGGTGATGCCCTACAGGCATTAGCGTTCGAAACTCTAGCCGAAAAACCCCAAGCACAGAGCCCAGAAACCACACTCAGTACCGATCTCCGACTGCAATTAATTCAAGTCTTAGCTAGTGCCAGTGGTCCAAATGGTATGGTTGGTGGCCAAACAATGGATCTAGCTGCAGTCGGACAAAGACTTGAAATCGATGAACTCAGCAGCATGCATCAACATAAAACAGGACAGTTAATACAGGCTTGTATAACCATGCCGGCTATCTGTGCCCCGCATTTAACGGATAATGAGCGTTATACTCTGCATTCCTTAGGTGAAACCATAGGTTTAGCCTTTCAAATTCGAGACGATATTTTGGATCAGATTAGTGACACTGCAACCTTAGGCAAACCTCAGGGCTCAGATAACCATAAAGACAAGTCGACCTATGTCAGCCTATTAGGCTTAGATGAGGCGCAAAAACGTTGCCAGGAACTACATACTAAAGCCCTGGACTGTCTATCGCAGTGTAAGTTAAGTAATAGCTCTCTGCGCCTACTGGTAGACTTCATCGTCAGCCGTAATCGCTAATATAGAATCATAATGGATACAGATAAGTTTCCTCTACTAGCTCGCATAGACGAGCCAACTGATTTACGTACACTTGCAGCTAGTGAGATCCCTGCCGTGGCGACAGAGTTACGTCGCTATCTATTACAGTCTGTCTCCCAAAGTGGCGGTCATTTTGCAGCTGGATTAGGTACAGTCGAGTTAACCACCGCTCTGCACTATGTCTACAACACACCATCTGACCAACTAGTCTGGGATGTCGGTCACCAATGTTATCCACATAAAATTTTAACTGGCCGTCGAGATGCAATCACCAGCATCCGAAGCCATGGTGGGTTAAGTCCCTTCCCCTGTCGTGAAGAAAGTGAATTTGATAGTTTCGGTGTAGGTCACTCTAGTACCTCTATCAGTGCTGCCCTAGGTATGAATATTAGTTATCGCCTAGCAGGTAGTGATGCTCAGGCAGTCGCTATTATTGGTGATGGAGGTCTAACCGCAGGTATGGCCTATGAAGCGCTCAATCATTTAGGCGGTATCAAGGCCGATATGCTCATTATTCTGAATGATAATGAAATGTCGATTTCACCAAATGTAGGGGCAATGAGTAATTATTTGACTCGCATGCTGTCAGAACCCCTGTTTCATTCCATGCGTGAAAGAGGCAAGAAACTGCTGAGTCCAGTACCACCTATGCTGGAACTCGCACGACGCACCGAAGAGCATATCAAAGGTATGTTTGCGCCGGGTACACTATTTGAAGAGATGGGCATCAATTACTTTGGCCCTGTGGATGGCCATGATGTCAGCTCGTTGATCACGACATTAGGTAATATCAAAAAGATGCGTGGCCCTAAGTTACTGCATGTCATCACCAAAAAGGGCAAGGGTTATGACCAAGCTGAAGCCGACCCAGTGGCTTATCATGCAGTTCCCGCTTTTGACCCTGAACAGGGCGTCAAGAAGAAAGCTAGTAGCGCGATCAGCTACACACAGGTCTTTTCTGATTGGATCTGCGCTATGGCCGCTAAAGATGAGCGTTTACTTGGAATCACTCCTGCTATGCGCGAAGGATCAGGGCTAGTACGTTTTGAAAAAGAATATCCAAAGCGCTATTTTGACGTCGCTATTGCCGAGCAACACGCAGTCACCCTAGCTGCTGGTATGGCTTGCGCCGGGCATAAACCGGTCGTAGCAATTTATTCCACATTTTTGCAACGTGCTTATGATCAACTCATTCATGACGTTGCAGTACAAAATCTGCCGGTCTTATTTGCGATAGACCGAGCTGGTGTAGTTGGCCCAGATGGAAAAACCCATACTGGTAGCTTTGATATTAGTTTCTTACGCTGCATTCCTAATATGACGATCATGGCGCCTAGCGATGAAAATGAAACACGGCGGATGCTATCCACCGGCTATCTCATGGACTCACCTGCAGCCGTGCGCTATCCACGTGGCATTGGCCCTGGAGTCAAGGTTGAAGACACGCTAGAACCTCTGGACATTGGTCGTGGCGAAATACGTCGAAAAGGTGAAAAAGTGGCCTTTTTAGTTTTTGGCAGTCCACTACAAGCCGCCTTAGAGGCCGCTGATGCGATCAATGCTAGTGTGGTTAATATGCGCTTTATCAAGCCTTTAGACCACGCCTTGATCACACAGATAGCGGCTGAACACGAGCTATTGGTGACCATTGAGGACAATGTCGTCATGGGTGGCGCAGGTAGCGCCGTAAATGAATACTTGATCGGTGCCGGCAAGATCAAAAAAATCCTAAATTTAGGCCTGCCTGATCGCTTCCAAGAACACGCCAGCAGAGAAGAGTTGTTGGCAGATGCTGGTTTAGAGCCTACCTCAATCCTATTACAGATCCAGCAGATATACCCGTCTAGGGATTGCTAAGGGCAAATCGCTGACGTAGTATCACATGATCAATATTTGTGCGGAAATCCCGCGCCAGCCTATTTTATTAAGAAGGTTCCTAAATTATGAGCTCAAGCACTGATACCACTGTGCAGTCTATTCCTGATACACAAAACAAAGAAGATACCCGCAAGATCCCTATCGACAAGGTCGGTATTAAAGGCATTAAACACCCAGTGCGTGTGCTTGACCGTTCTGGCGGTGAGCAAGCCACTATTGCAGACTTCAATATGTATGTGCATCTACCACATAACTTCAAGGGCACTCATATGTCTCGTTTTGTCGAGATATTGAATGAATACGACCGTGAAATTTCGGTTAAGTCATTTGGTGAGATGCTAGAGAAAATGGCGGTTCGTTTAGAATCTGATTCTGGACATATCGAAATGACATTCCCGTATTTCGTAAAGAAAACAGCCCCAGTGAGTGGTGTGGAAAGCTTGCTTGATTACGAAGTTACATTCCTTGGTGAGATTGCAGATGGTGTCACTAGAACGGATGTGCGTGTACTCGTTCCAGTAACCAGTCTATGTCCATGCTCAAAGAGTATCTCTGAGTACGGTGCACACAATCAACGTTCACACATTATTCTATTAGTTCGCATTGCCGACTTTGTGTGGGTCGAAGAATTAATTGAGATGATAGAAGCACAAGCCTCTTGTCAGCTTTATGCCTTACTCAAACGACCAGATGAAAAGTATGTGACGGAAGAAGCCTACGATAATCCAAAATTCGTAGAAGACTTAGTCCGTGATATCGCAACTCAGCTGAATGCTGATGATCGCATTCTGTCTTACAGAGTTGAATCAGAAAACTTCGAGTCGATTCATAATCATTCAGCCTATGCTTACATTGAAAAAGATAAAAGCGCTGAATAATTATTTTTTATAGATATTCAATACAAAAAAAGAGCGCTGAATAAGCGCTCTTTTTTTGTCTAACAATTTCTTTTAACGACTAGTAGTCAGAATAAGTTCACTTACCCCGTAGTTCTAAATACCTGATAACTATTCAAGATTTGCTGCAGTAAAATACGTGCTTCTTGACCTGTGATCATTTCAGAAACACCATCTCCCATCGCATGCACCGTGATCAGAGTCACGTCACCCTGCGGCAGCAAATGTACTTGATAACGCGTAGCATTAAGAACAACCTCTGCTGGCAAACTTAAACCACCAACCGTGAAGGAATAATAAGCCTCACTACGATTCTGTTCAATAACTGGCATACCTGCACGATCCAGCGCTATTCCAGTACGACGCCAGACACGACTGTAGCTATCACCGACAACCAGTACCGGTACACCGTCAATATCCTGCATCTCTATGTAGAGACGTGGGCCTTGTGTATTTGCCACTTCAAACAAGGCTTCTTCACGTGAGCGACCTACATGCTCCATAAGATTAACTAACATTTCGGCTTCCGTTTCTGGGTCAGTTATCACTGATGTCCAAACTGCACCCTGCTCTGTCACTGACTGTAATTCTGAGCGACGCTCGCTGAGGAAGATATTAGTAATTGAATTAGGCTCACGCTCTAAACGTATACGATACTTACTACGTGTAGCAGTGAACTCACGACCACCACTGACGCCAGCACTATCTGAATCAATATCATCAATCCAATCTGTCTCCATGACGCCCAACATAGGCTCATCACGTTCTAAGGGTATGCCTTGATTAGCCCAAAAAGAACGTAATAATGGCCACATATTAACCGGATCAATCTCGGCCTCTAACCATCGTAGATCACCTTCACGGCGCACCGACACATCAACAAAATCAGGCGCTACACTGGCATCAATATCCTTACCATAAGTTTCTAAGGCACTGACACGATCAGCACTGGTCTGTGGAATTTTTAAACTTTCATCCCATTCTGGAGTGACTAGTTCAGGCGGTGCTTCCAAGCCCCCGATACTACCTGCTTCACCATATTTAGTTCCCGCAAAACGGTTCACTAAAGCACAAGACTGCAAACTCATAATGCTGGCTAATAGCAATACAATTTTTACCGATCGGAAATTCATCACAATTAGCTAATCCTAATAGTTTTATAAACAATCTGCTTTAATCAAAGCGTTACGTACAACTTCATGATATTGCTCTGCCAATGGTGTAAGAGGAAGCCTTAATCCTGCAGCAATCAGACCCATTTGCTGTAGTGCCCATTTAGTTGGAATAGGATTCGACTCGATAAAGAGCACTTCATGTAAATCTTTAATCTTATCATTACATTCTTCAGCCTGAGCACGGTCACCAGCTAAGGCTGCCATACACATGCGATGCATCAGCTTTGGTGCGATGTTAGCTGTTACTGAAATCACACCCTGGCCACCAGCCAAAATTGACTCCATCGCCTGTCCATCTTCACCACTTACGACCATAAAATTATCACCACAACTTTTCTTGATCGTCACTGCACGGCTCATGTCACCGCTGGCTTCTTTAACGCCTACGATATTATCCACATGCGATAGACGTTCGATTGTCTCAGGTAACATGTCGCAGGCCGTGCGACTTGGCACATTATATAAGATTTGTGGTATATCGACATCTTCTGCTACTTTCTTATAGTGCTGATAAAGGCCTTCTTGTGTCGGTTTATTGTAGTATGGCGTCACTAATAAGCAGGCATCCACACCGGCATCTGCTGCACAACGAGTGAGTGATATAGCCTCCCATGTTGAATTCGCACCAGTACCACCGACTACCGGCACTCGACCTTTCACTTCATCGACGACAAAGCGAATTACTTCACAATGCTCTTCGTGATTAAGTGTGGCTGACTCACCAGTGGTACCTGCTGGAATGATGACATCCGTCTCATTTTGCAGATGGAAATCAACCAGGCCGGCTAAGGCATCATAATCAACCGTGCCGTCTTCTCGCATAGGTGTGGCAATCGCCACCATGCTACCTGTGAACATTTCGTGCTCCATATACTTCAAATTCGATCGCCGCATAGTAATAGGCAGGCCCATTCTTTACAAGCAAGGGCTATCTTATCGAATCGGCTTTTAGCGACTATCTGCCATTAAACTGGGCTTGGACTAGCACTCGGCCAAGCATTTATGACCGCACTAATGAGAGTCGCTAGTGGAATTGCAAAAAACACCCCCCAGACACCCCAAATGCCGCCAAAAAACAACACTGCCAAGATAATCGCTACTGGATGTAGATTAACCAGCTCTGAAAACAACAATGGCACTAAAATATTGCCATCTAAAAACTGAATTACGGCATATGCAAACAAGCTATAAAAGAACAGGCTGGTAGCACCAAACTGAGTATAGGCGACAAAAATAATCGGCAAGGTGACAACCGCTGCACCGGCATACGGAATAATCACTGAAAGTCCAACTAACACCGCTAATATCAACGCATAATTCAGCCCAATCACGCTAAACGTAATGTAAGTCACACTGAATACGATACCAATCTCGATCGCCTTACCACGTACGTAACTGGCAATTTTACCGTTTACTTCAAACCAGACCTCATGGCTCAGCTCACGATCATGCGGCACAAATCCTTCAATCCAAGACAGGATCATAGCCTTATCTTTGAGCATGAAAAAAACCATCAGCGGTACTAAGACCAGATAGATCAAAATACTGATTAAACCCACTACAGAGGCAAAGGGTTTCAATAGCAAGCCTTGTCCCAAGAGCAACACCTGACTACGAATCATACCAATGAGTTCGATCATCTGTTGTTCCGTAACCAAGGTAGGAAAGCGTTGTGGCAACTCTAGCAGTAACTGTTGTCCAGCTGAAATCATGACTGGCAGTTCCAAAATAAACTGTGACAGCTGTTTTGAGAACAACGGCAAAAATAAGAAGATTAATCCAAATAGTACGGCAATAAATATCATGAACACCACCAGCAGAGCGATACTGCGGGGGCTATGGCCTTTTTGTAACGTATTTACTGCACCATCTAGTAGGTAGGCAATGACTAGACTGGTGAGTACTGGAGCGAGTAATTCACATGCAAATAAGATTACACCTAACCCTGTTAGCAGAAATATACTTAGGGTGACTACTTGTGGGTTTGAAAAATTACGTTGGTACCAAGATTTGAAGTAATTAAACATATGCGGCATCTCCAGCCTTAAAAAACATCCTGTTATCTAGCCTATTCCTTAGCGTCGGACTGATTGCAGAAACCACGAGCAAAATTTAATAAATCATCCATCGCCCGTTGTTTAAACTTTTGTCTCTGGCGAACGAAGAAAAATGGTCTGATCAATGGTGGGTCCAATGGTATCGCAGCTAGCTTTTTCAGGGAGAGTTCTTTTTCAACTGTGGCAATAGAAGCTATCGATAGACCTAGGCCTAGCTCGACCGCACCCTTGATTGACTCAGGGCTGCCTAATTCTAGGGTTATATTGAGACTATCCCTTTGAAATCCTTGTATTACCAGATAGTCCAAGATCACCTCTAGAGTACCAGAACCCTCTTCTCGACAAATAAAGGGGTATGGCATCAGCTGTTCCAACGTAATTGAATCCTGCTTCGCCAAGGCATGATCTGGTCGTAATACAACTACTAACTGGTCTAGATGGCAGACTTCAACCTCTAGATTCTTATTATTAACCGGCCCCTCTACCACACCAAGATCGATACTATTGTTTTCGATCATAGACACGATACCTTCTGTATTAGATACATCAAGCTTCAGTTTCATATCAGGAAATGCCGTCGTAAAACCACCTAATAGCTCTGGCAGAATGTATTCAGCGATTGTTGTACTCGCCCCTAGCGTTAATGTACCACTGGTATCACCAGTCAATTCTTTGATCACGTCATCCAGATCACCATATAACTGAAAAATCTGCTCTGCATACTCTAGTACGCATTGCCCAGCATCAGTCAAACTGACACGATTATGCGTACGATCAAATAATCTTGTATTAAAATATTCTTCCAATTGACGCACTTGGAATGTAACTGCAGGCTGGGTCATATTTAGCGTTTCTGCCGCTTTAGTGAAACTCAGCACGCGCGCTACTTCGTAAAAAACTTTTAATCTCCGATCTGACATTAGCTATCGCTTAATATTCATTAATTATGGCCCTCAGTATATCATTTAGGTACTGAAATCTAGCTCAATCCAAGTGAACTATAGGCTCATTTATCACGCTTGCGTCAGTTTTCATTCTCGTATTTACTAGGCTCACTTTCCCACAATTAAGCAAAATCATGCGTGTTTCAAAATTCCCATTAAATACACTAAAAGAAATTCCATCTGACGCTGAAATCGTTAGCCATCAATTAATGCTACGTACGGGCATGATCCGGAAGCTAGGTGCTGGTCTCTATACCTGGCTTCCTTTAGGCCTACGTATATTACGTAAGGCTGAGACTATTGTGCGTGAAGAGATGGATCTGGCAGGCGCTCTAGAAGTACTCATGCCATCAGTACAACCGGCTGAGCTATGGCAGGAATCTGGCCGCTGGGAACAGTATGGTCCAGAACTATTACGTATGCATGATCGGCATAATCGTGAGTTTTGCTATGGACCAACGCACGAAGAGGTCATTACCGACCTAGTGCGCAAACAAGTCCGCTCTTATAAAGAGTTACCACTCAACCTATATCAAATTCAGACTAAGTTTAGAGACGAAATACGCCCACGCTTTGGCATCATGCGTTCCCGTGAGTTCATCATGAAAGACGCTTATTCGTTTCATGAAACTCAAGATTGCTTAGAACAGACTTATCACGGCATGTATCAGGCCTACAGCCAGATTTTTAGCCGTATGGGTTTAGAATTTCGTGCGGTAGATGCTGATACCGGTTCCATTGGTGGTAATGCATCGCATGAATTCCATGTGCTAGCTGAATCAGGTGAAGACGCAATTGCTTACTGTGAATCTAGTGATTATGCCGCTAATGTCGAATTGGCTCCGTTGCTACCCGCCGCGGAAAAACCACTATCTAAACAGGCTGCTGAGATTTCTGAGGTCTCAACACCAGATGCAAAGACTATCGAACAGGTCTCAGCAAGTCTAAAGTTAACAGCAGCACAATGCGTTAAAACACTACTAGTTAAGGCTGAAGATGGTGGTTTAATCGCTTTATTACTACGTGGAGACCATGAACTTAATACGCTTAAGGCAGAAAAGTTAGATGGTGTATTAGCACCACTTACCTTTGCTGAGGAAACAGAAATCAAAGCATTGATTGGCTGTCCCCCAGGTTTTATCGGCCCACTAGCCATCGACTGCCCAGTGCTTGCTGATTACTCGTTAATACAACAAGAAAACTTTGCCTGTGGTGCCAACAAGGAAGGCTTCCACCTTATTAACGTTAATTGGACGCGTGATCTGCCACGGCCAACATTTGCTGACCTGCGCAATATTCAAGTAGGTGATCCAAGCCCGGATGGCCAAGGTACGATTAAGATATGTCGTGGTATTGAAGTAGGCCATATATTTCAGTTAGGCAAGAAATACAGTGAGCGGTTAAACGCTTCTATATTAGATCAAAACGGTAAAAAGACTATTTTAACTATGGGTTGTTATGGCATTGGTGTCAGTCGCGTCGTTGCAGCAACCATAGAGCAGAACTTTGATGATCGTGGTATCTGCTGGCCACCAGCACTAGCGCCTTTTCAAATCTCCATTTTGCCGATTAATATGGATAAGTCGGACAAAGTACGCAGCTTTTGTGAACAGCTCTATAGCGATCTACTGACACAGGGCATTGAGGTACTACTAGATGATCGTAAAGCACGTCCAGGCATCATGTTTGCCGACCATGATCTCATTGGTATCCCACACCGAGTCGTAGTCAGTGAGCGAAATCTAGAAAAAGGAGTGCTGGAATACAAAGGCCGAAGTGATGAAGAAAGCCGTGAAATCAGTGTTGAGGCATTGAAAACCGAACTAGGCCAAATATTAAAATCAATTTAAATCAGCCACCTGCGTCAATGTCCTCTAGCAAAGTCATTAAACTAAAAAAACCGCTACTAAAACGCTGATAACAATCAAACTTAATTAGTACATTAGAGCCTTCTAAAGTACTAATTTATAAGCAATTTTTTTGTTGGCAAACCGTCCTTTTATGCATACACTGAACCCATGATCCCAGCTCAGCAATGACTGGGGTTTTGGTTTTAGGTCTGCTGAATATGCATTCTTAAGATCACAAAATAACTATAATAATCTCTAGAAAAAAGACCTCTTTATTTAAAGAGGAGGAGTAAATCAATGAAAATGAGAGTAACGGTACTAGCAAGTGCACTACTAGCAATGGTAGGCATGAGTAACGTAGTAAGTGCAGAAGAAAGCATGTATGTGCCAATTCCATCTTACCGTGTAGGTCCATATGCGGCGGGTGGTACAGGCTACTTCGGTGGTATTCTGGATTATTACAACCTAGTCAATTCACGCGGTGGTGTTGGCGGCGTTAAGCTAACTTGGTCTGAGTGTGAGACTGAGTATTCAGTAGAGCGTGGCGTAGAGTGTTACAAGCGATTGAAAGATCGTGAAGGTGGCGCTGTATTTTTTGACCCACTATCAGTAGGTATTTCAACAGCATTGATCGAAACTGGTCGTGCAGACAAGATGCCAATCATCGCAGTAAACCACGGTAAGACCGCTGGCCAACGTGGTGATGTATTCCCTTACTACTTCATGCCTGGGATCAACACTTATGATGAGCACTCAATTATGGTGCATTACATTGGTGAACTTGAAGGTGGCATGAGCAACCTGAATGGTAAGAAGATCGCAATGTTGTTCCACGGTTCACCATATGGTCGTGAAGCAATTGGTTTCATGGACAGCATGTGTGAGAAGCACGGTTGTACTCATGAAGCGATTGAAGTACCACATCCAGGTAACGAGCAGCAATCACAGTGGTTAAAGATCCGTAAGATGAAGCCAGACTACGTATTACTACGTGGTTGGGGTGTCATGAACCCAGTAGCGATGCAAACAGCTAAGCGTATGGGTTTCCCAGTGAGCCGTTTGATCGGTAACATCTGGTCTAACTCGGATGAAGACGTAATCCCAGCAGGCGCAGCAGCA
>Ga0228631_1001438_pt1 | contig 11723 bp, 9 predicted proteins | sample 39DmetaG_FD_183049 | JGI IMG/M metagenome (GOLD analysis project Ga0228631, IMG submission 183049) | Seawater microbial communities from Monterey Bay, California, United States - 39D | ecosystem: Environmental > Aquatic > Marine > Coastal | place: USA: California | collected 2016-09-28
TCGCGTGTTCATCGAGCGCACGTTGTTGGCGACTGTAGTGCTAGGGACGTTCAACTTCTTCGGACTGGCGGGCTCGCCCATCTTGGTCTTGTACCTGCCAATCGTCTCTTTCCCTGAAGTCATGAACTGTTGTTTTCTTGTTTATTAGATATTTTATACGACGTAGGTACAGATACAAACACTTTGGTAAGAAAACTTACTCCTTGAAGGGTAGAGGTCCTGACGCCGCGTTCAACATACTCTCCGAAACTACGCGTGGTCGCATCTACGATATCACCGTTTACGTCATCCAGGGTCACGGTATCCAAACTCAGAGTCGTCCGAAACATGCTAGTTCTTAATAAATTATGAACTACCTTGGTCTTCGAAATATTGGGGACCGATTCGGAAAGGCGGGATTTCGGCAGGAGCGCGGAACTGAAATACAAACGATTTGAGATCCGTCTTGGGCTGACGCGTGATGTCGATGGTTGCGAACTGGTACGGTATCGAGCTAAGGCTCTTGAGGAGATCGTAACCTTCTTTTCTTGATCGAAGGCTAAGGTACGCCTCAGTGGTCATTTTGGCTGCTCGATACGAGAGGGCTCGACTGGAGATCACGAGATCCAAATCTGTCGTTTTGTTACATGTTAAAATATTGGTAGGGTGTAGTTATGGCGTAGTTACATGATAAGAAAAAAAAACTAACTCGACCGCTGGACTGTGCTCAGCTAAACGGGGGTGGTGACCATCATGTTTAGTGTATTGGTGGTGAAATTCACTATAAATCCCAACCACTGACCTGAGTTAGGTCTTGGCTCAAAAAGAAGAGGTCGGTTCGGACCAACGTTCGCTTCGTTTTCGGGTGAACGTATGATAAATGTCGACCGTGTGTGCAAATCTCAGTGATCGCACTTGTACCCCGCACGTTCTGGCCGTAGAAGTCGTCTATGATCACCGTCACTTTTGACTCTATAAACTTGGGAGATCTCGTCATGTCGGTGTCCTTCACGTCGAGAAGGAATTTTTCCAAGGACTTGTTATGCTTGACAACGTCCCTCTGCTTATCCAGGATATCGCTAAGCTTCGTCAGACTCTTGTACATAAACTGGGGAGGTATATAGTCGTAGGCCGTGTTGTCAAACTGTTCTCCCGCAGTGGAGCTTATCAAAAAGACCGCATCTATCTCTCGGAGTGGTCGGAGAAGGGACAAGAGGTATTTCAGAAGGTGAGTCTTTCCCGAGGATCTCGTTCCGGTTATGACGACACAGAGGCCCCAAGGGTTTAGCTTTGCGAGCTGGGTCTCGAACTTCTGAAAGTCGTGTATAGAGATAGAGAGTTGGTCGTCTTTTTTATCCTCATCCACCACGGATTCTTCTTCTTCACTTTTCGCCGCCATTGCGTACCATTTATTTATGGCGGTATTCAGACTCGCAATTTGATGCTAGACGTGTCCAGATCCATCGTTCCCGCGAACCGGACAGCGCTATTGTTGGTCCCGAGCGGCAACTTGAGGAACGAAGCGAAACCGATTTTCGTGCCATGCACCTCCGCATCGGCCACTGGAGTCTCCCCCGATTTTTCGACGTCGCTGATCCTGAGGAGCCCTGTCCGCGCGCCGTCCATAACCTTCCTACGCTTCGTCGGCCGCTCTACTATGCTTTGATCCACCAAACCAGCCAACGAGTCGACATTGACGGTCTTCACTGAATCGTTGACGTGCTGCTGTATGCTCAGCATGCTCTTATTGATGCTGATCAGTTCATGAATGGCCGCCACCATCGGGTCCGCTGATTTGTCGTCTACAGTCTCCAGTTTCGAGCCAAAGAGACTACGACATGCCTGTTCACCGTAGGTCGCCGCCCCCGCGACCAGAATCGCGCAGAGGGCATCGAACTGGTTCGGACGCTTGACCATCTCAATAAGCAGAGGATATCTCGCGCCCAAATCACTAATGCTCTTCGCTTCGGAAGGCTGTAGCGGCGTCATCTTCATGTTTTGTATGGCCGCTGTAGTACTCTGTTGGCCTACCATTTGTGATTTGAACAGCTCATAGGCGGCTTCATACTGAGTGCCTCTCGGCGCAGCAGGATCCTGCAAGTTGGTGTCCGGGGCCTGTGCCTTAAAAGCAGAAGCTGGAATCTGCTTACTGGCGGCAGCGGCAGCCGCGGCGGCAGCGGCTTTATCTGCGTCACTGTCTCCGCTTCCGCCTTCGCCCTTGCCTCCGCCTCCGCCTCCGCCCTTGCCTCCGCCTCCGCCCTTGCCTTCGTTTCCGCCCGCGGGAGGACCACTGCCGCCTTTTTTCGGAGGGGGTAGGTCGTTATTCCCAAGCGAGTTGCCGACTGGGCTGCTCTTCTTTTCTATTGCGCCAAAGTCTACACCGCCAAACCCGTCGCTCATCAGGCCATCGTAAAGACTGAGTCGCCGCCCTCCAGTTCCGTCACTGACCACTCGCGTATCGCGTCGTCTACTGTTGCGGGAAGCGTCGCCGGTATTACGAGGGCTTGCATTGGCGGAACCGCTCGAACCAGAGCCACCTGAACCAGCTGAACCAGCAGAACCAGCAGAGCCGCTAGAGCCGCTAGAGCCGCTAGGGTCCGCGGAGCCCGAGGAGCTGCTGCTCCCTCCAGCAGATCCAGACCCTCCAGCGGATCCAGACCCGCCCGCGGGACCGGCGGAAGCTGCGGGTACGGTCGACTGCGTGGCGAGATTGTACGCGGTCTGCGCAGACGTTCCTACGGTGGCGAGTACATTCCGGATCACCTCCTGAGTGAACCCAAGCTGTGCTCCAATATATCTCACCTGAGCCTCGCCCTCGACACCCAAGGCCGCGGCCTGCCGTTGTAGCGCCGCCATGAGGGCATCAATGCGCTCGGCCGTCATTTCGCGCCTACTTATCTGTATCCCTGATTGCAGAAAGGAAATCGCGAAGTCGAGCTTGTTTTCGTGAAGCCACTTGGAACCTGTCATTGATCTAATGTGTGAGAGAGTTGATACGTAGATACAAATACAGGAAGAAAACTCACCTTGCGTACTCAAAAAGCGAGCGAACATCGTAGCCGGAAGACCGCTGAGCATGTTTGCCAATCTGTAGTTTTCTTACTGTGAGATATTGCGATACATCGTACATACAAACGTTTTACGAAATAAGAAACTCACCTGCTCTGAGTCGACTTGCGCTCAATAAGAAGATCGGCCGCTGTCTTCGCACGATTGCCTCTCCCATGAAGGGTCAGCAGACTTCCGCCGAAGCCTGCGCTCTCGAACACCTGCGTCTGTTTTCCAGTAGCCTCCGCATACTCAGTTTTGCTTGCCTCAAGGCCAGCTCCCCTAGGGGCGGTCGCCATCTCTAGCAAATTTACCCTGCGCTCTCTCTCTATCTCCTTCTGATACGTAAAGAGCACCTTGAATGACGCTCCCATGATCCGAATTGCGATCTCTCGCGATTTGGAGTCGTCTGTCTCCAACAGTCTCTTGATCGTGCTAGCGACTCGGGGTACAAACGCCTCTATGTTGTCAGGATTTTGGCTGTACGCTTCAGCTATCTCGGCGGCCACCTCGACTGCATCTTTAGCGCTCAAATCGGCCTCTTGGTAAATCCTACTCAACGCGTCATAGATGTCACGCCGCTGCTGAGCAGAGGGCACGAAGGGTAGCTTCGAGATGAAACTAGACATTGGGCTGGAAAGCGAAAGTCGTCTTCCCTGCGGAGTTTCCTTATATTTAATGATGCCGTCTCTTTTATCTTCGTTAGTGTAGGAGTCTTTACGAATTTGCAAGGTAGAAACTGACCTAAACATCTGCGCATACTTGGTGGCGTTGATCTGGGAATACCAGGAGGGTAGTACAATTCGATCGCCCTCCACGTCGGAAGCGGTAGTGCTATCGAGTTTAGGTGCCTCGTCGGATACGAATAGACCGTTTTCGCGAAGAAAATGATCGTGAGACGCGATCAACCACTTCGTGTACCGTAGACGATTTTGAGGGGAATCTTCAGCAAAATGCGCCGGGACGATAGTAGGGACCATAGTTCCACCGTCTGAGATAAAACGCGTGCTTTCCTTTATCATTGGCAGCTGTTTCAGAAATGCCTGATACATTTTCGGAGAGCCAGATCGGATGTAGTTCACAATGCCGAAATTGGACACAGGTACGACCTGGGGATTAAGGTATAAATTGAATCCAGGATCGTTATTCTTGTGGAATTTAGAGAAGTCCATAGAGGCGTCTTCCTGAACCGCATCGTGGAAGTGTTGCAGCTGAAGTTGCGTAGCGTTGTGATACTCAGGAATTGCGTCTGTTGTTTTCTTATTTGTTAGATCTTTCATACGACGCTGGTACAGATGCATACACCGTAGTAAGAAAACTCACCCAAAATGTCGCTCATCGTCATGAACTTGACATCCCCGATTTTTTTCACCCCAAAAATTCTGAGGAAATAAGACACCCACAGCGGGTTTGGGATTAAACCGGCAAATATGTCCGCCCATTTGGAGATGTTGGCATTTGGGACGTATTGATACATCGGGTTATGCACGGAATCGTATATCTCCAGTCCAATCGAGGCGCCGAGGAGGGGTATCGCGACGTAGCCCAGCTTCTCGCTAGCAAATGTAATGGAGGACGCCACGCCCGCGGCCGCCTCTTCCCCAAATGCGATTTTCGTAACAAATGTGATACCACCCGCCACACCATGGCCCAAGTCACTGTAAAATGCGCTCTGTGTGGTGGCGCTAAACTCAGCAACGCTCTCAAGTACGCGGCCCTCCGACAATAGACCGCCGATGCGCTGCAAGCTCTGAACCGTCTCCGCGCCACCGATCGTTCTGGAAAACTGCGACGCGAGGAGCGACGGCTCCAATCTTTCATACACCAGCTGCGCAGGAGCGATATTGAGGTAGGTATCTGCGATGTACGCCACGAACAACCGCGGATTCGTCAGATATTCATAGGCCACCTGCCGCGGGCCTAGTCCTAGCCGTTCCATCATCACGGCGAGGCCTTGTGCGCCGAGATCTCCAGCCGCGGCCGCCATCCTCTGTTGTTTTCTAATATGTTAGATACTTTGTACGACGTAGATACAGATAAATAGACACAACAAGAAAACTCACCATTATGACTCTCCCGATCACCATCGGAGCTGCCCTAACACCCCGGACAGCAGTATCAATTACGGCGGATCCCACATACTGAAGTGCTGTGACACACAGCGTCGCTCCTGCGTTGACGATGTCATTGATGATGATCATTCCCACTCTTGTCAACCCCAGGTCGTCGAACAACGTTTTGATGAGCGCAGCAGTTCCGATCAAAGTTTCCGTCGCGGCCCGTGCTTCCGCTCGCGTAACGCGTCTCGGCAATGTCTCGCCAACCGCGAGTCCCAACGACGTTGTCACGGTAAACTCTACTGATTGAAGCGCGTCGGTCGCGTTGTCGACCAATCCAGGCTGTCTCGACCTTCCGTACGATAGCAGATCCGAAGCCGATTGCACCGCGTCGGTAACAAATTGCCCGCCTCGAATATAGCCTGGGGCCCGCTGCACCACATAGGACGCAAACGATTTCACGTCGGTCACGAGCTCGGAAAATGTTAGCAATCCGAAAATCTCGAGCTCATCTCTAGCGATCGCGCCCAATGTCGCAGGGAGCTCCACAATGCTGCCCACCGCTGCGGTGCCGAGCTCCACGAGACCACCCCCTACTGCGGGGGCAATGTCCGTCGCGGACGCTATCGCGCTCGATGCTGCGACTTTAGCTTCAGCGGCCACTGGTTGAAGTGCGTCGTATGCGCTTTGCGCATTATCGAGGATCTGAGAGAGTCTCGCCTGTACTCGTCTCGCGTTTTCGAGCTGCGTCTGCGCCATCGCCTGTGCCTCTCTCTCGGCTGAAGCTTCCTCCAGGAACGGATTTCTTAGTTGAGCCAGCGTCTCCCTATTTTCTTCGGAGAGTATCCCCAATCCTTCCTTTTCCTCGACTGCCGCACCCGCTTCTGCGGCTTGTCTCGGGAGTACATCTTGGATCAGATCTTGATCTGCGTCTCTCAGAATAGATCTGGATATTCTTGCTCGCGTTAAAATCTCCTCAGTGACTTGGCTCATATCGGCGTTCGCTTGCTTGAATTCGGAGACCACCTCTTGCTCGACTTCGGAAAGCTCGGTCTCACTTGCGTCGAAGAACTCGTCCTCGTCGTCGACGTCCATCTTGGTCTGCTTGTCTCGCGCTGCGGCTTCCTTTTTCATCTTCGTGTCCTTCTTTCTTTCCGCCTTGATGACACTCTGGATCTGGTCTTCGTTCAAATAGTGACCATGTTCTCTTCTGACTTTTTGTTCAATTGCATCGACAACTGCAGACGTCTTCACGATCTCGGCCTCCTTTTCCTCGACCGGAGACGCAATAAGGCCGCTGCGTCGATCTACGATCTTCTTCAGATTTTTCCGTAGCTGCTCGCCCCTCTCAGCAATCCGGGTTCGGAGTTGAGCGGTAGTCTGATCACGGAAAATAGAATTTCCTTCTTTCTCGATTGCGGTCTTGTAATCTTCTTGCATCTCGTCCATCAGCTGCTGTCTCTGATCGCGACGCTCCATGTATACAACCGTGTTGGAGAGCTCATCGAGACTGTCCTCTAATTGATACCGGGCCGCAATTCGACGCCGCAGCGCGTCCATCTCCTCAGCACGTGCTGTCATAAGTAGCTGTTCTTGCTCGCGTTCTAGCATAAGCTTGTTGGCTTTACGCGCCTCCTCTAATTCTGATTTCAGGGCCGCTATGCGGTTCTTCGCAGTGATCGCGTTGTACCCTTCGACAATATTCTTGACAAGGGATGTCGCACCTGTGGGACCTTTTGTGTCTTGGCGCTGCTCCTGCACTTGCGCGACGGGCGCGGTCTCGTCTCCCGGTGCCGGAAGCAATGGCGTGTCTCTGGGCGGCTCGCCACCGGTGGAGGGCGGGGCGACAGAAGGATCCATATTATCGATCGGGGTCAAATCTTCATCTTCCTCCTCCTCCTCCTCCTCCTTCTCCTCCTCTCGCTCCTCTTCTTTCGCATCTTCATCCTCGATCGTCGTCTCCTTCTTCTCCTCCGCCTGCTGCTTTGATCGTTCGCTTCCGACTGCGATGATACCTAGCGTGATGCCGGCGAGTCCTAATAGCGGCGCTGTTACTGGGGATGAAGCGAGCGCACCCAGACCTGCAACCGCTTTGAAGATAACCCCTGCCCCAATCATCGTTGCGGCCGTTTTTCCCACCGTGTCCCAATTTGCGATCTCGCCTATCCTAGACGCGACCTCCAACACCGCCTTCTTTCTTTCCTCCGTGAAGGCGTATGTACGATTGTTGAGAAAGAACGCCTGGGCTTGTGCGATCCGTTCTTGTTCTGTTCCGGTTGCTGAGACATAGCATAAGTTGACCACGCCGCTTAGATACTTTGAGATTGTCGACGAAGCGTTCCCGAATGCCTCTGTCATGGTGAGGATCTCCTTCGCGCCCGGCATTGGCGTAAATGCGAGACCTCCGCCCGAATCCTTCCACTTGAGGGAGAGTTGTTGGCCTTTCATTGTCGGATATCGTTTTTCGAGCTTTTCGTGCATCGGGACAACCACGTTCTCATGAAACGCAAGGACCGCATCCAGTGTAATCGCGGCCACCTGGACCTTGGCGTTAAACCTAGTCCCATACAACGTGGTCACGAATACTTGAAATGCTTCGTTCGCTGCGGCTTTTGAGATGGTGCCCCGATACCCTTCATTGTCCACGACCGACAACCCCTCCTGTTGCATTCCATACCACAACTCGAGCACACGTTGTATAAAAAGCTGCATCGCTGCTTGTATACTCGTCGGGTACTGAACTTCATCCGCAAATCTAAATGCGGCCTTGGTAACCTTCAATGCCTGTGCCGCGGTGCGGAGTGGTCCCTTTGGTCGGATCTGAAGTGTTAAGCCTTGCGACTTCCTCCCTATTTCAAGGTTTTTGTCCGCCCAGTCGAGCGCCGCGACACCTGATTTTCCAAAAGTCCTTTCCACGAACTTGAAGACGGCGGCGGGAATGAGAGAACGCCCGGCCTTGAGGATCTTGCTGAAGTTCTTCTTTGTCATTTTGATCTTATTCTTCTCGAGTACCTGCGCCGCCGCGAGTTTCAGCATCTGCGTGCGATTTACTCGTGCGAAGAAGGAGTTGCCAATGTCTTTCGCTTGGGCGGAAGGGGGTCGAAGAGAAAGAACCTCGAGAGCTTTCAACCCTAAACGGAAGAGTGCCTTTTGCGTACGGTTTAGCTTTTTGCCGACCAGAGACGTGAAGACTGCCTTTGCCGCGCGCTGAACCGCTTTGAATGTATGGCCCTGCATGCTATCGCGAATGTCGCTCGCAAACTTGACACGAGCCGAGTCTTCCGCTTCCTTGTCACTAGCTGGCGTCGTTATTTGAGAAAATAGACGAGCGTAAACCGCGATTGCGCGTGCGGCCATGGGCTTCAATTTTTCAGCCTCTTTTGGGGCCTCTTTTGCGGCTTTTTTGCTCATCATAATTTTTTATAATATGCCACTGTTTCACATCAGACTAGTCCAGGGAACACAGACCGTATTCCTGCCATTCGAACCGGTCGCAGGGTCCACCCTGTCTATCATCCAGTGTGACCTCGAGTGTACTGGCGGAACACCTGCGAATGTCGAGTTCGTGGAAGTAGACATGTTCTCTGCTGAGCATCATGGTTCGTCTCTAGCGAGTAGTCGAGGTACGAGGGGGAGTCTGTATTTCCCCTTTCTCGGAGGGACCAGGCGCGACTGGACCGCCATCAACTGGGCGATCGCCTTACATCAGACCCCAAACAGAAATATGAGAGTCAAAGTCTCAGGGGTGAACTTTGACGGGAGCGGCGCGACGGGAGTCAATGTGTTTCTCCATCTTCTCTGTCGGCTGGACGTGCCGGTGGAGGTCCAGGGCAAGCAGGGCGCCACGTCTCGCAATGTAGCGCTTGACGGATCCAACCGGGTACTGATGCAGCCCGGAATCCGTTCGATAGACGATAGCGACGTGACCACGGCTCGTATTGGAAAACGCCTTCGCACCAATTAGGTAGTCATAAAAAATAACCTTTCCGGCATTAAAGTTACGAGTTACAGTCACCTCATACAAAATAGTAAAACACCATGAACACCTTCCTCCAGAGCAACAAGTCTTCGGCACTCCTGTCGGTCGTCGGTTAGTTTTCTTATCATGTAACTACGCCATAACTACACCCTACCAAGATTTTAACATGTAACAAAACGACAGGAAATGCGGCCTCCAAGGACATGTACGACTACAAGACCTCCGCGACCATGACGCCAGTAAGTTTTCCTACTAAAGTGTTCGCATCTGTCTCAAATATCTAACAAACAAGAAAACAACAGGCTCTGGAGAGGGTGGAGGTGGCTCCGAATGGAGGCCAGCAGGGGTTCGGTCAAGTCGTTACGTTTGACATTCCAGCTTATGGCATCATCGAGTCCCTCATTTTTACTACGAACTTTACCTTTGCATCTACGACTGGTGGCCTTGCCGCCTACCGTAATACACCGCTTCTGGAGCTGATGGAGTACATGGAAATCGCCAGGTAAGTTTTCTTACGAAAGTTTTGGTATCTGTACCTACGTTGTATGAAAAATATCTAAAACAAGAAAACAACAGTCAAAACAAGATCATCAGCAGGATCACGAGGGACGAGTACATCGGTTTTCTTAGCCGAATGGACCGCGGCGAGGCCGACGCGTTTGCCCGGTATGCCGGCAAGATCGGCTTCTCCCAGACTAGGACTAGCGCTGATGTTGGCGGTACCGCTACTGCGGGCTTCGTCAGGGAGACTGAGCTGAGTAACACCGGCGCTTCGTCCGAGAAGGACGTGTTCCTTCCTTGGGTGGGGATGCTGAGTGGCGTGAAGTCCGACTATAGCTCTAAGCTGGACTCGGTGAGTTATGGAAATATATGTATGTATGTAAAAAACACGACATCATCTAACCGAAAAAACGACAGTCGTTCACTGAGCGCCTTCAGTTTCGGATCAAGCTCAGGGCCTTCACTGAGGTTTTCAACGTCCAAGGAGGTGCCTCTTCTCCGGAGGCTGGCGCGGTGGTTCTGAACCCATGCCGCTTGGTGTGTAATTTCACCGTGGTAAGTTTTCTTACGAAAGTTTTGGTATCTGTACCTACGTTGTATGAAAAATATCTAAAACAAGAAAACAACAGCTTCCCGAGGCCGATATGAAGAGGCTGCACGAGGTCAACTACAGTTCGGGGCCCCTAGTCCTTTTGAACAGCACCTCGTATGACGAGAACACTGTCGCTGAAGGCGCTGAAGCTACCACTGACCCTGTCAGTGCCGGTTCGACCGGTGTTAGGACTGTGACCTCCAAGATCACAACCAATGGCGTGGTGAAGAGGACGACGATTCGTCTGTCTCGCGCCGTCGATGTGAGCGACGGCGAGACGAGAGATGCGCTTGATGCTGCGAACTGTGCGATTTCCGAAATCGTACTGTCGGGGAGTGGTCGCGAGCTGCTGAAGTTCAGAGGAAACGAGCTGCTCTACCTTCATAAGGGACTCCAGGAGAGAAATGGCGTCGTCGAGAACGTCTACGTCATTGACTATACGGTGGGCAAGCTACCGTCCGGCGGTAAGTTTTCTTACGAAAGTTTTGGTATCTGTACCTACGTTGTATGAAAAATATCTAAAACAAGAAAACAACAGCTGTCTTGGGAGGCTACGCAGGTGGTGCGTCGTTTAGGGAGATCGCCGACCCGTCCATTACTGTCACGTTTAAGAGGGACGGTAAGGCGGTCGTACTTCACACCTCGCATGAGGTCATGGAGCTGATCAGCGTGCTCGGTAGCAATGGTGAGTTTTTATGTTGGGAAATCTATGTCCTTCAATATCTAACAATAAGAAAAAATCAGGCCGAATTCAGCAGAATATCAGCACGTAAATACAGTACAGTGTCCGTTCACTTTTTCATTTTTTTAATTACCATGATCGGAAATGGTAGACTGAGACTTGCGAATCATCGCGCTGATCAACGCGACTTCTTCGTGATCGATGCCGATCACGAAACGGATGTGATATTCGGTAGTCGGTGTAACTCTGTGAGGGCCGATGAGTTTGTCGTTGGTGACGGTCGTCATTCGAACAGTCACGTCACGACCTACCCTCACGCCGCGTCGATAAAGAGGGTGCACCCACATTCTGCGAGTGTGGATTCCTGGATCACGTGTGGGCAAGCGGATCAGAACGCTACGCCAAATACTAATATCAGCGGTAATCTTACCACTGGTTCGTTTACCGCCGCAAGTGGGGCGTTCGTTGGACCGGTTGACTGTGCTAGAATCGTCGTAGCAGGGAATATATTGGGCGCCGGTCAGATCAGCGGTGCGACTGCTGCTTTTAACGGAGTTGTTGCCTCTGGTAGTGTGGACACTTCAGGGATCGACTGCACCAATATCACTGGGGTTTCTGGCGTATATAGCGGAAACGTGAGCGCGGGCAGTATCAGTAGTACTGGAGCAGTCAGCGGTGCGAGTGCTACTATTGCCGGCGCTGCCGCCGTCGGTACGCTGACGGGTGGTAACATCACTAGTACGGGGCAGATCACTGGGGTTTCTGGTGTATACAGCGGATCCTTGAGTTCGGGGGGGTTATCTACGGGGGATATCAGTAGCACGGGAACCGTCAGCTGTGACGGTGTTGCGTCTAGTAGCGACATCTCAGCCACGGCGGCGGCTC
>Ga0228631_1001483_pt1 | contig 11460 bp, 8 predicted proteins | sample 39DmetaG_FD_183049 | JGI IMG/M metagenome (GOLD analysis project Ga0228631, IMG submission 183049) | Seawater microbial communities from Monterey Bay, California, United States - 39D | ecosystem: Environmental > Aquatic > Marine > Coastal | place: USA: California | collected 2016-09-28
ACATAAAGATTAATCACCAGCACACCGGATACCGTTGCAGCTAAGATACGACGTTGTGGATCATCCAGTTGCGGAATATCGGTGACAATGTCTTCTGGTTTCTGCTTTGCGAGAATAGCAACGCCGTTATACGTTTTTTGCCCGGAGAAAACGACGCGATAACCCGCATCGAGAATGTCATCTAGTGGAAATTCGGGGTCCTGCGCTTTGGTTTCTTGTAGAGCGAGCACGTCGACTGGATTTTCTTGTAACCAGTTTAGTACCTGCGGTAAGCGGACACGCAGTGAATTTACATTCCAACTAGCAATTTGCATAGTGTTGTTGACTCATTATTATCGCTAGCAGCTTAGAGGCAGTGTCTGGCCAGATTAAACGTCGATGTTTGTTGCGGTTAGTGCATTAGCCTCGATGAAGTCGCGTCTAGGTTCGACCTGGTCGCCCATTAAGGTTGAGAAAACGTCATCTGCGGCTACTGCATCTTCAACTTTTACCTGCACCATCAAACGTGTTTCTGGATCCATTGTTGTTTCCCATAACTGGCTTGGGTTCATTTCACCCAATCCTTTATAACGCTGAATGCTTTGACCTTTTTTAGCCTCTTCCATCAGCCAATCCATAACTTCTGAAAATTGGCTAACCTCTTTTCTTTTTTCACCACGCTTAATGTATGCACCTGGTTCCATTAATGCATTAGTGTTTTCAGCGATTGACTGCATCAGTTTGTAATCAGCACTATTGAAGAAATCTAAGCTGTAGCTATCATCGGTTGCTAGACCATGAACTAGTTTTTGGAAATTGACCCGAGGCTCAGTACCTGACCATTCTAGCTCAGCGGTGTAACGTGTGCCTGCGGCTTGCTGTTGATTGATAATATCAAGTAAATTCGGTAGCCACTCTTGAAATAGATCTGCACTATCAACCGATACGTGCTCAACTAGTAAAGGCTGCTGTAACATAGCGTTTAAAATTCCTGCATCGTGCATTTGCGATAGACGATTAACCACCGCTAACGCCGCCATATGTTCTTTCGCCAGGGTTTCAAGCGCTGCCGCTTGTATCGGTGGTGTATTGTCATTGACATGTAGCTCAGCATTTTCAATGGCGAGCTGTAATAAATGCAGGCTGAGCTCTACTTCATCTTTTACATAAGTCTCTTGTTTGCCTTTTTTAATCTTATACAGAGGTGGTTGACCTATATAAATATATCCTTTATCAATTAACTCTGGCATCTGCCGGTAGAAGAATGTCAGTAATAAAGTGCGAATATGAGAACCATCGACATCAGCATCCGTCATAATAATGATACGGTGATAGCGCAACTTCTCGATATTAAATTCATCTTTACCAATACCACAGCCTAGCGCGGTTATCAGTGTGCCAACTTCGGCCGAGGACAACATCTTGTCGAAGCGAGCTTTCTCAACATTTAGAATCTTTCCTTTTAACGGCAGAATCGCCTGAGTACGACGATCGCGTCCTTGCTTAGCTGATCCACCCGCTGAGTCACCCTCGACCAAAAAGAGTTCTGACTCAGCGGGATCTTTTTCCTGACAATCAGCTAATTTACCCGGTAAGCCTGCAATATCTAAAGCGCCTTTGCGTCGCGTCATTTCGCGCGCTTTGCGCGCTGCATCGCGTGCACGCGCAGAATCAATGATCTTATTGACGATAACCTTGGCTTCAGCAGGATTCTCGATCAAAAATTCCTGCACTATTTCAGCTACGACCGCTTCAACAATAGGTTTCACTTCAGATGAAACCAACTTATCTTTAGTTTGAGATGAAAATTTAGGATCCGGTACTTTGACTGACAGCACAGAGGTTAAACCTTCACGGGTATCGTCCCCGGTTAGTGCCATTTTTACTTTTTTATTAAACCCTTCTTTCTCTATGTATTGATTAAGACTACGGGTTAAAGCACCACGAAAGCCCGCTAAATGGGTGCCGCCATCGCGTTGTGGAATATTATTTGTAAAACAGAAAATACTTTCTTGATAGGAATCATTCCATTGCATAGCCACTTCGACTTCCACTTCATCACGCGTCTTACGGACGTAAACGACTGATGGATGTATTGGCGTCTTTTTGCTATTTAAGTGGGTTACAAATGCGCTAATACCGCCCTCATAGACAAAGAGGTCCTTTTTCCCGCTGCGGTGATCTATTAGCTCAATTGAAACGCCAGAGTTTAAAAATGATAATTCACGTAGGCGTTTAGCCAAAATTTCATAATGGAAATTTGTGTCAGCGAAAATCTCTTTACTCGGTTTAAAGCGAACTTGGGTTCCAGTAAGGTCCGTATCTCCAGTTACAGCAAGCGGCTGAACGGGCTCTCCCATGCGGTATTCTTGCTGATGTACCTTACCCGTGCGACAGATTGTTAATACCAGTTGTTCAGATAAGGCATTCACTACGGATACACCAACACCGTGCAGGCCACCCGATACTTTGTAAGAATTATCGTCGAATTTACCACCAGCATGCAGTACCGTCATAATGACTTCGGCCGCTGATTTACCTTCTTCATCGTGTATATCGGTTGGAATACCCCGTCCATCGTCAGACACCGTTACCGAATCATCCGTTTCGATTTCTACCTTAATGGTTGAACAGTGACCAGCCAGCGCTTCATCAATAGAGTTATCGACTACCTCGAATACCATATGATGCAAACCGGTCCCATCATCCGTATCACCGATATACATACCAGGACGTTTGCGTACGGCCTCTAAACCTTTAAGGACTTGGATATTACTGGAATCGTAACTCATAATTATTGGGCTGCTCCTAAAGCATTATTATAGCACTGCTTTAACTTGTTGATGTTCCACGTGGAACCAATTTACTGCATCTAAGCTGCCGTATTTAACTGACTCTGCACTCACCGTGGTTATTAGTGTCTGACTATCCAATTCTTGTAGCATCGACAAAATCCGCTCACATCGAAGCTTATCCAACTCAGCTGGTAATTCATCAACCAGATACAATGTTGTGCGTTCTTGGGTTTCGTATAAATACAATGATTGAGCTAAACGCATAGCCACCGCAAGAATTTTTTGTTGTCCACGCGAGCTACTTTTAGAGAATTTACGACCTTGCCAATAAATGTGTACTTCTGCTCTATGCGGTCCAACACTACTAAAATTAGGCAGTGGTGATTGTTGTAACTCAAGCTGTAATTGGTCAGCAAGATTTTTCCCCTGGCCCCAACCACTCTGATATTGCAGATCTACCTCAGCACCAAATGCCAATTCGTCACAAATATAATTTACTAAAGGTGTTAATTCTTGGCAATAATGACGGCGGTAAGCATCAATGCGTTCACCGCTGTCGGCCATCGGCTTGTTCCAGGGACTGGCATCGAGCTGTTCCTTTAGGCATAAATTACGCTGTGCTAGAGCCTTACTATACATCTGTAGGTGTTTGCGGTATTCGGGTTCCACGTGGAACATGCCCCAATCTAAAAATTTACGACGTTCCACCGGGCCGCCCATCACAAGTTGAAATGACTCTGGGTGTATCGCTAAAACTGGTAAACGTTGCGCCAGTTCAGACCACCGTTTAACCGTTTCACCGTTACATTTAAGTTGAGTCTCTTTGGTGTCCCTTAAGACACCTAGACGATCCTTACTACCATCCTCTTGTTCTAACTGTGCACTAACCATAATCTTTTGTTGATCATGCTGAACCATATCGCTGAACTGGGCGCTGCGGAAACTCTTACCCCGACTGAGAAAATCTATCGCTTCTAAAATACTGGTTTTACCTGCCCCGTTTTGACCATAAAAGACGGATATACCGGGTCCTAGATCCAGCGTTAGATCTTTGAAACAACGAAGATTTTGGAGTGTTAACTGACTAAGATGCATGTCTTGATTAAAGACGCATCGGCATGACAACAAATTTAGCTTGATCCGTATTTGGCGCTTGAATCAGCAAAGAGTTGTTTGAATCCTGTAAGTGAAAGTGCACATCGTTGGTATTTAATATATTAAGCACATCTAATAGGTAACTAACGTTAAAACCAATCTCAATGTCTGGCCCGTTGTACTCTATTTCAATCTCATCTTGAGCTTCTTCTTGTTCAGGATTATGCGCTTGAATCATTAAGGTATTAGTAGAAAAACTCAGTCGAATACCGCGATATTTTTCATTACTTAATATCGATGCTCGTAATAAAGAAGCTTTCGCCACTTCCCTATCTACGACTGCAATATACTGATGATTTTGAGGGACTACGCGCTGATAATCTGGAAACTTGCCGTCAATAAGCTTGGTTACGAAGCGAACGTCGCCGATCTGAGCTAACAAATAATTACCTGAAAGTGCAATATCAATACTGTCATTATGCGCGTTTAAAATACGCATTAATTCGCCTACTGCCTTGCGTGGAACAATGACTTGGCGTTCGCCACCTTCACTAGCAAGCTCAACCGATGACAGTGCTAAACGATGACCATCTGTAGCTACCGATCGTAAGACCGCCGCCTGTGTCTCAAATAACAGACCATTTAAGTAATAGCGAACATCCTGCTGCGCCATGGCAAAAGAAGTCTGCTCCATTAATCGCAGTAAATCTTCTTTTGCAACTAAAACTGATTCTTCAACCTCTAAAGCATCAACTAATGGGAAATCAGTGGCTGCTAAGGTAGCTAACGAGAATCGACTTTTACCGGCTCTTACCTGTGCTTTTTCATTGCTACTGGAAAAACTGATTTCGCTACCTTCGCTTAATGACTTACAAATATCTAAAAACTTTCTTCCCGGTACTGTGATGTCATCACCTTCAACTGTAATAGCGAGGGTAGCTGATAACTCTAATTCTAAATCTGTCGCTGTTATCACTAGGTTACCATCGACGTTGCGTAACAACAGATTCGACAAGATAGGCATAGTCTGACGACGCTCAACAGCACCAATAATTAGCTGTATAGGCTTGAGTAACTCTTCTCTGGAAGTTGAAAATTTCATGTCTATAGTTATAGAGTATTTAGTATTGTTATTATTATTAAGTCAGCCTATTTTTGTGGATAACCTAATAATACCTTTAAAAATCAATAATTTATTAGCTAATTCCCTGTGTGTAACAGGGTATAACACTAGTATAAATCAGGATAAGTCAGTGTCATTTAAAGTGACTCTAAAGCTTCCTCGTTTCATCACCAGTTTATCCACAGCTAGCTGCTAAGTATACGTAATAGATTGATGTAATCGTCGTTTATTTTCACATCACCATCACGTAATTCAACCGTCTTCTTACAGGCATGAAGAACAGTCGTGTGATCACGCCCTCCAAAAGCATCGCCAATCTCAGGTAGGCTGTGGCTAGTTAATTCTTTAGCGAGAGCCATGGCCAACTGTCGTGGCCGTGTAATCGAGCGACTTCGTCTGGCGGATAATAAGTCAGCGATGCGAATTTTGTAGTATTCGGCTACCGTTTTTTGAATATTTTCTATGGTCACTAATTTTTCTTGCAGACTAATGAGGTCATGCAGTGCTTCGCGTGCGAAGTCGATCGAAATCGCTTTACCGGTAAACTGGGAGTTAGCAATTAACCGGCGTAAGGCACCCTCTAGCTCCCGGATGTTAGAGCGAATTTTTTTTGCAACGAAAAAAGCAACATCACTCGGTAATTCGATACCTGCGGATTCAGCCTTACTTTGCATAATAGCGACTCGTGTCTCTAATTCGGGTGGTTCAATCGATTGTGTTAAGCCCCAGCCAAAACGAGATTTCAATCGTTCCTCTAGGCCTTCCACCTCTTTTGGGTAGCGATCACAGGTAATAATAATTTGCCGCTGATCTTCTAATAAGGCGTTGAAGGTATGAAAAAACTCCTCTTGTGACCGTTCTTTACCGGCAAAAAACTGAATATCATCGATTAACAAGGCGTCAACAGAGCGATAATGGCGCTTAAAGTTATCAATGGCATTGTGTTGTAGCGCTTTAACCATGTCTTGCACAAACCGTTCTGAATGAAGGTAAACGACATGGGCGTTGGGTTTGTGTTCAAGAATTTGATTACCGACAGCGTGCATTAAATGAGTTTTACCCAAGCCGACTCCCCCATAAATAAGTAAGGGGTTGTAAGCGGTGCCTGAATTATCCGCTACCTGCATAGCGGCCGCCTTGGCTAATTGATTAGATTTACCTTCAACAAAACTATCAAAGGTTGATGTCGAATTAAGATTACTAGAAAACACCTTGTTATCAGGTGCGTTAATACTGACCTGTGATATCGCTGCTATTGCTGAAGCTGGCGCCATTGTTGCGGAAGTCCCGATATTAATCAGCAATCGTTTATTACCAGTGACTGTGGGATGAAGCTCTAATACCTCTTGAATACGCGGGAAATAGTGATCTTTGACCCAGTCCAGCACAAAACGATTGGGCGCAAATAGTTCTATTTGCTGCTCATTTTCTACTACTTGGAGTGGTCGAATCCAGGTGTTTAGTAGCTGTTCAGTAAGCTCTAGTTCTAAGGCCTGTAGGCATTTTGGCCAAACGCTGTTTGTCATAAGTTATGGAGTCGTGTGCACATGGCGTAGTGTTCGTTCTATTCAATGATATTACAACATCTTTTATGTATTAAAGATTGACAAAATCAGGTTGTAGAATTAAGGTTTGCGACCCTTTTAAGGGCTAATGATTAAGTTACCGGAAGTATTGAGATGAAACAGACCTTTAATCCAAGCAATTTGCGTCGCGCACGCACCCATGGTTTTCGTGCACGTATGAAGACTCGTGGTGGTCGCGCAGTGATCCGCGCACGTCGTGCCAAGGGTAGAGCTCGTCTCTGTCCATAGCCGTTGCCAGATAAAAATCGTTCTTTAGGTTTTTCCCGCCGTCTTCGTCTTAACGAATCGAGCGATTATCAGCGAGTATTTGCTGATCCTATTAAGCGAGCTGATTCCCTCTACACGTTGCTAGCAACACCTAATAAAACGGGCCATCCGCGCCTTGGCGTTATCGTTAGTAAGAAAAACGTCGCAAAAGCTAGTCAACGCAACCGTATTAAGCGCCAGGTTCGTGAGAGTTTTCGTTTGCACCAACATGATTTGCCAGCCCTGGATATTGCCGTAATATGCAAACGCAGTTGTGGTGCTACACTTAATCCTCAGCTTAGTACTAGTTTAAAAAAGCTTTGGGACAAACTCAGCCAACATGCTCGAAAAAGTAGCGATTAAGATTGTTCGCGGATATCAATTAGCGATTAGCCCTTTGTTGGGGCCGAGCTGTCGGTTTTCCCCTACTTGTTCTCAATATGCTATCGATGCAATGCGGCAACATGGTTTGATAAAGGGTATAGTTCTGGCCGTGATTAGACTCTCAAAATGCCATCCCTTTCATGCTGGTGGGTTTGACCCAGTTCCAGAAAATAAGACAAAGCAGAAATAATGGAAAATCAACGCTTTTTACTTTATACCGCCCTCGCTTTAGTGCTCTATTTAATTTGGACTAGTTGGCAGGGAGAGCACTCGGTGATGCAAGATTCCGATGTTGCTGAGATCGCACGAACGACAAATGCAGAGACAGCTCAATCACAAGTTTACCAAGAATCCGGTATTCCAGCACCTATCGAGCAAGGTCAAACCGAGGCCTACGTAGCGACTAAGTCGATAGCAAAATCAGTCGCTGCTACACCTCGTGTGATGATACAAACAGATGTTTATCAGATGGAAATTGATCTTCGTGGTGCTGATATCCATCATTTAGAATTATTAGCTTATCCGGTAAGTCTAGATGAGGGCAGCCAGCCCATGGTCTTATTAGATGATCGTAAAAAAACCTATATCCCACAGTCATTTTTCGTCCATGCAAAACGAGCGGATGAAAATGTATCTAGACTTGCACCCAGCCCGATGGCTGTGTTTCAAACAAGCAAGCTAAATTATCAGTTGGCCGACGGTGTCGATGAGATGGTGATTCCATTCACCTGGCGCAGTGAAAATAATGTTGTAGTGACCAAGAACTATCGCTTTACTCGTGGTAGCTATTTAATCAATGTCGACTATACGATTGAGAACCAAGGTAATAGCATGTGGTCGGCGGTACAGTATCGCCAAATCCGTCATAGTTACGCAAACCAGGAAATGGGTTTCTTCCAACTACCCACCTATACCGGTGCCGCCTACTTTGATGAGAAATATGAAAAGCTATCTTTTGATGATATGCAGGAACAGACGTTAGGGAAAACGGTTAATGGTGGATGGATTGCCATGTTGCAGCACTATTTCTTTAGCGCCTGGTTGGCGGGAGATTTAGAAAGCAATACGATCTATTCACAAGTTGCTAAAAAAGAAGTTGGCACTGATTTTATTATTGGCGCACGTTCCGAGTTCATCCAAGTGGCACCAGGGCAAGCACGTGAAATACAAAACCGCCTCTATGTGGGTCCTAAGTTACAAAAGATTATTGAAGACATCCATCCGGGTCTGGAATTAACCACTGATTATGGCATGTTCACGCCAATCTCTAAGCCTCTATTCTGGCTATTAGATTTTATCAATACCTTAGTTCATAACTGGGGCTTATCCATAATCTTGGTCACGCTCTTAATCAAGCTTGTGTTCTATCGCTTATCAGCGACTAGTTATAAGTCGATGGCGAAGATGCGCAAAGTGCAGCCCCGCTTCCAAGCATTACGTGAGCGTTATGCCGACGATAAGCAAAAGATGAATCAAGCGGTGATGGAGCTGTATAAAAATGAAAAAATTAATCCGCTGGGTGGTTGTTTACCGATCTTAATTCAAATGCCGGTATTCTTATCTTTGTACTGGGTGCTGATTGAAAGTGTCGAATTACGACAAGCGCCGTTCATGTTTTGGATTCAAGATCTATCGATTAAAGATCCGACCTACATCCTGCCATTACTGATGGGTGTGTCGATGTTTATTCAATTTAAGTTAAACCCTAAGCCACCTGATCCGATGCAGGAAAAGATCTTCATGATCATGCCAGTCTTTATGACCGTCTTCATGGCGACATTCCCTGCGGGCCTAGTGCTTTATTGGTTTGTAAATAACTTGTTGTCGATTTTGCAGCAGTGGTTTATTACACGCCAGTATGAAAAAGCATCATAAGCTTAGTTAAGCATAGTCAAACAGACGTGTTAAATAAGGAAACGATAGCCGCCGTTGCCACTGCTAGTGGTAGCGGCGGTGTCGCTATCGTCCGACTCTCCGGACCAGAGGCGGCAACAATAGCGGCACAAATCTGTCGCCGCGACCAACTTACACCTCGTTATGCACACTATGTGCAATTCTATAAAGTCAGCCCGAATACTGAAGTTACGACAGCACCTGTTATAGATATGGGTCTTGTTTTGTATTTTAAAGCGCCTAGTTCTTTCACTGGTGAAGATGTAGTCGAACTACATGCGCATGGTAACGCCATTGTCTGTGAACAAATCATTGCTAGCGCCTGTGCCCTAGGTGCACGGCGCGCACGTGCTGGTGAATTCAGTGAGCGCGCATTTCTCAATGGCAAACTACAGCTCAATCAACTGGAAGCCATTGCTGATCTGATTAGTAGCAACTCGGAGCAGGCGGCACGCTCGGCGGTGCTTTCGATGCAAGGCGTATTTTCTAATGAGGTAAATGCGCTGTTAAAAAAACTAATTTTCGTCCGCACCTTATTAGAAGCTGCCTTAGATTTCTCAGATGAAGATATTGAGTTTGCTGACCATGAGCGCATTGAGAAAGAACTCAGCTATACAGTAAGTAGGCTTGCTGAGATTTATAAGGTGGCAGCAGAAGGTGCGCGTATGCAGCTTGGTGTGACGGTTGTGTTAAGCGGCGCGCCAAATGTTGGAAAGTCCTCATTATTAAATGCACTCTGTGCTGAAGAACGTGCCATCGTGACATCGATTGCTGGTACCACGCGTGATTTGATATCGGTAGATTTAGATATTCATGGTGTACCAATAACACTAGTTGATACCGCTGGCATTCGCAATGATGCTGGTGAGATTGAACGCGAAGGCATTGCAAGGGCGGAAACAGCGCGCGCCCAGGCCGATCTCATTTTACAGGTGTTAGATAGCAACCCTGCAAGCGAAAGCCTGTTGTTAGAAGCGAATAACATTGTTGTTGTGAATAAGGCCGACTTATTACAGGAACAGGCTCCACGTCTAACGAACGTGGTTTATGTTTCAGCTACTGAAAGGACTGGCCTCGATCAGTTGCGCTCTGTAATTGCCGAACGGTTGGATATCAGCAGTGACGAACAACAAACCCCATTTGCTGCCAGACAACGTCATTTGGATGCACTACAACAAGCACAGCTTGCGATTGAGCGTGCTATGGCGCAGTTAGCGCAAGCCGAATTGCCGGAGCTTATTGCCGAGGAGTTACGTTTGGCACAGCAGAGCTTGGGTGAGATCACCGGTGAATTTACGCCTGACGATCTGCTCGATTATATTTTCCGTGAATTTTGTATCGGTAAGTAAATTTTTCAAATGCGATTCTAGACGTACCCTGTGTCGATTATCGTGGAATATATTGCAAGCGATCTAGAGCAGGATTAGAGTGCGTGCCATGCAACAGCAATTTGACGTCATAGTGGTCGGTGGAGGCCATGCCGGAACCGAAGCCGCCTTAGCGGCCGCGCGTACTGGCGCGCGCACCTTATTACTGACACAAAATATCGAGACCATCGGCCAGATGAGCTGTAATCCAGCTATTGGTGGTATCGGCAAAAGTCATTTAGTTCGCGAGATCGACGCCATGGGTGGTGCGATGGCTTTAGCCGCTGATGAGGCGGGTATTCAATTCCGCGTGCTTAATCGCCGTAAAGGTCCAGCAGTGCGGGCAACTCGTGCGCAAACAGATCGCAGCCTGTATCGACAAGCGATTCGTCGGATGGTTGAAAATCAAACAAATTTAAGTTTGTTCCAACAGGAAGTAGAAGACCTGATTGTAGAGCAGGGTCGTGTCTGTGGTGTCCGTACCCGCATGGATCTCAGCTTTAGGGCTCCAGCCGTAGTCCTAACAGTGGGTACTTTTTTGGCGGGCCGTATTCATGTTGGTGCAGAAAATTACTCCGCTGGTCGTGCCGGTGATGCACCGTCTAATCCTTTAGCCGCGCGGTTGCGTGAACTGCCGTTTGAAGTCGATCGTCTAAAAACCGGAACGCCACCACGGATCGATGGTAAAACAATTGATTATCAACGACTGCAGGCTCAACCCGGTGACCAACCCCTACCCGTCTTCTCTTTTATGGGACGTGTTAGCGATCATCCACAACAGGTGAATTGTCATATCACCTACACCAATAATAAGACGCATGATTTTATTCGAACCTCCTTACACCAATCGCCGATGTATTCGGGCGCTATCAAAGGGATTGGGCCACGGTACTGTCCGTCGATTGAAGATAAGGTCACACGCTTTGCCGATAGAGAGCGTCATCAAGTCTTCTTGGAGCCGGAAGGGTTAGGCAGTCATGAAGTCTATCCCA